>Ga0126342_10015387_pt1 | contig 13412 bp, 12 predicted proteins | sample Cyp1metagenome_FD_92528 | JGI IMG/M metagenome (GOLD analysis project Ga0126342, IMG submission 92528) | Coral microbial communities from Lord Howe Island, Old Settlement Bay, Australia - Cyphastrea 1 metagenome | ecosystem: Host-associated > Invertebrates > Cnidaria > Coral ...
AGGTCCCAGGTTGAGGTCCAGCGGTGCACACTGAGCTCGGAAGGTCCCAGGTTGAGGTCCAGCGGTGCACATTGCGCTGGGAATGTCCCAGGTTGAGCTGGGAAGTTGGCAAAGAGCTTGGCGGAAGTTGAGGCGAAACAGGCGGAGGAGAAGGAGGAAGAGGAGAGCTAGTCGAGGAGGAAGAGAACAGCTCTGATAAAATCTAACAACCCTCACCTGGCAGGTGTCGGAAAAAACGGATCATAAACATTCATAAACCATATAAGATATAAAAGTGACACAGCAAATTAGCTATCATTTGGGTGCCCATTTGTGATCCTAAGCCCACCATTGAACACCCACTCGAAACTCCCAACACGGCCTCAGTTGAGGGATGGCACGCTCTTTCTGAACGTCGCAAACGCGTGCCTTGGCGATCTTTGGGTACCCATGGGTACCCAAAGATTTCATGGTAAATATTGTTGAATCGTATGAGTTTTTCATATTTTCTCCATTGAAATTGTCGTTTTATGATGTTTCGAATGTACCCTCTGGTAATTTAACATAGCTATTGAAAATGACAATTTATAGTGGATTTACCCACTGGAAATGGTGATGTTCCACAGTTATGTTAGTGTACCGGAGGGTAATTTTGAGGTATCCCCCATTTTGAGACCCACGAATCTAATCCTCGAGGAATCCCGGCATGGCTCGGACCTTGCAGATGCTTGGGCTGGAGAGTGCTGGATATGTCCGGAAGCAGCGAACCCAATGGACACAGCATCTAGAGATGAGGTAATTATACATGGCATATGTGATTTAATGCATGTTAATTAATTAAATATATATTATATATCACCAACTTACATGACTATGCATTGACAATTGAGTGTATTTGACAATGAGGGCTACCCCAAAATAATCATGGATTTATGAGGACATGATGAAAAACCAGTGGAATTTGGAGGTGACACGGTTGTCCTATTTTCAGACAAGCCCACATGGGATGTACCCAACCAACTTGTGGATTGGGATAGCAAAGATGCGCGCTTTTGAGTCATCCACAACCTGGGGGGGCAATCTGGAGATGGATCAAACATGGCTGACAGTTTAGGGACATTGAATCTTTGATGGATCAATCACCAATTCATCGTGTTTAATGGTCCATCTTGGTGTACAAGACTGATACTGGTTGGTGGTTTGGAACATTGTTTATTTTCCATATATTGGGAATCATAACCCCAACTGACTATTATTTTTCAGAGGGGTTGAAACCACCAACCAGGATAACTACAGGGTCAAACCTCTGTTACAGATTTCTCATATAGGCGGATTAACATCCACCACTGCAAATTACAGTCGTGTGAACACAAGGGTACCAGGCTTTTGTGCTATAGCCATACTTCCTGATTAAAACAAATTATTATTGGCTAACATATTATATATATACAGTATATGATATATATATATAAATAATTAAATATTTTAGATATGATATTAATATATATTATACATTACATAGAATATAAAATAATTTTATATTTTATATGTAATATATAATGTATAGCATATAATATATATATATATATATATATAAAATACATAATACATAATATATAGTATATTATTATTATGTATATTTTTTTTTTTAATATATATGATATAATTATATATATATATATACATATATAACTATATCTGACATAGTATATATATATATATAATATATATATTGTTTGTTTGTTTTGTTGTTTTAAAGCTGCGTTGACCGTGAACCATTCACAGATGTTGGTTTATTATTGGGATTTATGGTTAAGTTGTTACCCCTCGTAGGATGTATATCCAGCACGTATGGATACCTAGCCTGACCTTGGTTGGGCAAGTGTAGTATAATGACACTCATATAATGATAATGATTCATAGCGAGAATAACAATGAACAGAAACAAGATAAATCATGATTATATATATATATATATGAAACTATATGAATGTAACGTTTTGCTTATGGCCCATTCCTGGTGATGTTTTTTAACCCCCAACTAACTCGGAAGCTTTGCCTCCACCAAGGCATCCTTGCGTGGTGCTGGATCTTGCCACTGACGGTTCCGGCGAAGTGCAGCTGGTGAGTGGCTTAAAAGTGGCGCCGCGCGACGGCGAAAAAACACGGCGGCGTAATACGCATGGATGGCGAAGTCAACAATTGCCATGGTCGATTTTATCCTTGATGGTCATTCCCAGGTTTTTTTTAGGGATTATACTAAGTATAGTTTTCCCATTTATCAGTTAGGTATAAATAGTGTATAATGACGCTGCAATTCATCAACCTCCCACAGCCTTAAAAAAGATGGTTTTGAGGATCATTCTCCGTTTTTTAAAGGGAAAATTGTCTAGTGATGCTGGGATGACGCCATACCCAACAAAAACGCCAGGTGGTACGTGTCCTGCGTGGTCTTCCAGGACCACCTGAGAAGGGCGAAGACGAGAGGCCCGTTGTGGAAATTGCTTGAAAAATGGGAAAACCCAGACTAAACTGAAGGTATAAATATGGGTTAAAGGGAAAATCATCTATGAATGGTGGATTTTCATGGATGTTTCATTGCCACGTTTTTTTGAGGCTTTCTGTTTTATGGATGAGGAGTTGAGGAATGTTTGAGCTATAAATGGAGATATCTCCTACTTAGCTATCTTAGCTAGACCAAATATGCTCCTCTGCATGGTATCTATAGGATTGGCCAGGTTTTCCAAGAAACATGGGAGGACGCAAAGAAACAAGAATCACAGAATTTGGATCTGATTACATGATATTACATGATGTTTTTTTGGGAACATCGCAGCTATTTTTGGGGCACCGGTACCAGGGGGCCCTGATGGGCCCTGATGGGACCTGAGGCTGGAGGCAGCACTGGAGCAATTCCTGTTGGATCTTGCAGAATCGGAGGCATCGGAGGCCCGCCTGGGCGTGGCTTGGGGATGGGTAAAACAATGAAATCACCGAAAACGGGGCAATAGCCTCGGGTAAACATACAAAAAGCTGTTGAAAATCACCATGCGACGCATGCGAACTATGTGGGTAAATCAACTATTTCGACTGGGCCATTTTCAACAGCGAACTGTTAAATTACCAGAGGGTAACCATCCGTTATAATCAGCTATGACTTAGGGTACCGTTTGGGCACCGTGGTTTTGACCCATAATGACCAGAAATGGATGGTTTGAGGGGTTATACACCCACGTTGCCTGCATTTTGGTGGTCTCATTGGCTAAATGCCAGCATTCTGCACAAGAAGTGAAGAATTTTCTTCCAGAGTATTTCAATCTTACAAACATATCTGGGGCCAAATGTGCGCAGATCCTTGGAATGATCTTTCACCAGTGCCACATCCCTTCTCTCAAAATGACATGGAGACAGAATGCATTTGTCCAATAGCTCCAGGTTTCACATTTTTTTATGTGTACCCTCTGGTAATTTAACATAGCTATTGAAAATGGCCATTTATAGTGGATTTTCCCATTAAAAATGGTGATTTTTCCATAGTTATGTTAGTTTACCAGAGGGTATATCTATTGTATGTGTATCTATTGATCCTGCCTGAAGTCTCCTCATTTTCAATGTTGTGTAATCATGTGCAGGTCTGTCCCACAATTGGGAAGTGCCGGTTCCAACTTCCAACCACCTTAGACATTTGACCCATACATCCCATACACAGCACGCCTCAATATGGCCATAGTCAAAGAATGGGAATCAACCCACCAACGTGTCTTATTAGGCGTTTTTATCATTAAATCTATAGTTAACCAGCCTTTTTAAGATGTTTTAAGGTGGATACCTTTGGTAACACCCATTCCCCAAAAAAGCACATCCCGCTGGTGTGGCGGTTGTGACTTCGCCGAGCTGCGGTGCATCAGGAGGAGCCCAAGCTCTTGAAGTCTGAGTTGCTGCAGGTGCGCTCGACCCAGGTTCCGCTTGAGATCTGTCGAAAATCGATCAGGAGAAGGGTTAATAACACCCATAGGATCCATGTATGCTGCTATATATATATATGGTAACATTTACCAGCAATATAGCCCAAAGGTTAGCATATGGGATAGTGATCTCGCTGTTTTCCACTGCAATCATGGTGAGGTTTGGGGATTCATCCTCCTTGGATGGGTACTTCAGTCATTTCGTTTTTTGCTATACATGGACAATATAAAATATATAAAACAATTAATACAATCATACTTGTTTGTTGACTATCAAAGATTAACCATGATTTCAGGTTGGTGTTTCTGATTTTGTTTAGCCATGTGGTTAATCATTCTTAAGAATTATGATATAACCATTGTTACCCTCTGGTTAACTAACATAGCAATGGAAAATCACTATTTTTAATGGGAAAATCCACTATAAATGGCCATTTTCAATAGTTATGTTAGTTTACCAGAGGGTAACCATTGTTAACCACATATTATGCACATATTAACCATTCTCCCTGAGATGTTTGCGGATCAGTCGAATGGAAAGTTCCCAGGCCGCAGTGGCCGCTCTGATTGCTTTGCTGGATCCCAACGTGGGAGCGGCCAAGGCTGGGCCGAAAAATGTACCAGGTACCATCATTGGTACATCCCTGATAAATTGCGACTTTTGAGATCCCAAGAATGGGTTTTCCTAATGGGTTTTCCTATGTGGTTACCAGATAATATATATATATATATATATAATTTATATATATAATATATATATATATATTGTTTGAGGGGTGTGAAGATGTTGATTTTTTATTTTGGCATTGAGAAGTAGACTATGTAGAGTTCTCCGAAGCGGGACCCAACGAAGCTCGCTGACAGCCCCACCAAATTGTTGCTGCCACTCGCAACATTCTGAGGATAAAATACAGTACTTACAGAGCAAAATATTTTGCAGAAGTGTGTAGCTAAGAAAGCAGTTCTTGACAACAGTCATATTGGATCTGCTCTAAACCTGGTCCTTTTGTGTTGAACTAGCTGGCCTTCAGACACTCTTTCACCAAAATCAGACACCCTGGCTCTCTTCATCCTTGTCAAATTCTGGTCACAGAACGATCACAGCCCTGCCTTTTACAAGAAGACTGTCAACTGAGTACATTGATGACACCCCAGTCTGAAAGCTGTGAACACAAGAGGAAAAACACAAGGAATATTCTAGACCGTTTCATAATTTTATCCCAAATATATAGGCCCTTTATCGCTCATGGCTATTTGGCTTAAGAAAGTGGTGGATCCTTCCGCCGCGAGGTAAGCCATGTGAGCCTCGCCAAATTCCTCCGCACCACCTTTGCACCCTTGGACGTGTTCCCAGGGCGCTGAGGGGCCGGGGTGGGATGAACTCATGGATTGATGAACGAAGACTTGAAAGACTAGGGCCCAGGGATATCAGGATTGCTTTATATCTAACTCCTGTAAGGTTTATGGTAAATACAGAAAACATGATGTTTTCAGGTAATTGCTTTGTAAACCAATCTAGCACAGTAACTGGGGGGCACCACGTTGTAGAACTTTCCAGGGTTTTGGTGGACGTACTGGGGATGTAACCAACTATAAGTGTGGTTTATGATGGTTTCTAGATGGCCCCCTGCTTGTGCCTTGAAATGAGTTTTATGAGTTTTATGTGCGATGTTTTTTTTACATTCTCGATGATAGCCATTTGACTCATATCCAACCAGCTCCCCATCATGTGACAAGAATTCAACCCACAGACAGATGGACCACCTTCAGCAATAAGACATCTCACTGGGTTTCAAAAATTGTCTGTCAAGTGTCAAATATGCAACTAGACGTCAAGCGTTTTGGCTGTCCTTTTGGAGCGATGATTGCGACATGATTTGGATACAGTGTATCGAATACAGGGAATACAGTGACCCGGCCATGAAAGACAAACCAAAAGCTTGCAACAAATGTTGCAAGCAAATTCTCTCCAGCATTTTTCTTAACATTTGGATTGCTTGGAATATGTTGGCTGATGCAATGGCCCAAACGAATCTCATGGATTCAGTCGAGACAACTAAGACAGCTATTCCAAGCTTTTTCGCTTGCAGTTTCACCAGATTGGTCACGGTTAAAGCTGGCATAAAAGATGAAAGGTGAATGTTTGAAGCTGCTTTCCATTCTGCGCAGTCAGCTTGCCGCCCATCTGGCTCCATGGCATTTGCAAAACATGGCAATGCCATTGGAGGACGCATGGAATTGGGAACGTTCGAGAACCGAGTCCCGCGAAAAGCCATATCCGCTGTTTCTGGTGAGGGATCATGTGAAAAATCCTGAACAACATTGTGAAGGTGTCGCTGCAGATGGTTTTACCATTGCTTCAACACGAGACCCCTCAATATCGTGCAACGTGTTTTGCGTATTCATTATCATTATTATGTTTTTTTTTTTTTTTAACAGCCTTAAGACGACGCACACACAATTGATATCTAGCGATAATTGCATTGGAGACATCAACCACAAACAAGTTTCCGTCATGTCAGGTTAGTTTGTGAAGTTGTTTTTTTTTGTACAGATCCAGTGAACATTGATGTCATTTCATGTTGTCGCGGTGAGATTAGTCAGAGTCAACATTGAGATGCCCTCAAATTTCTTATCACATTGTATAATATTGTATAGATACCAATTATAAACAAAAAAGGATACAAAACATGAGAAATCTTTGTTGCTCCACTTCTACGTGTCTTCCATTTTCATCGGCTGCATAATATAAGGTTTTGTTTGATGTTTATATATGTTTATATTATATTAATATGTATAACATATTATAAAATTGTCAGGCACTTTCAGCTCTGAATCGGTTCCACCAATGGCCGCCCTGCAGACACTCATGTTCAATCCCAGTCAATCGCAGCACTTCGATCGCAGCTCATCCAATCACCCAGCCTACGATTGAACAGTGCTTGTTCTTGGCTATAACTACCTTTAGCTAAGCAAACGGATTTTCAGACATCCAAGGATGATTCAGCCCGACATTGCCTCGGATGGCTGAATCAAGACGTAAATGGGGCGGGTAAAATGCTCCGCTATCACTCTTGGAGGAGTTGAGAACGTGAGAAAATATATTTTGTGAAGAACAAAATCTCTGTGTATTCAACGGCAACGTAGCTATGGAAAATCACCATGTTTCGTAGGTAAATGGGTAAATCATCAGAAGTCATCCATACATGGGCCATTTTCCATAGCTGCCAGAGGGTAAGTATTCTTCAAGAGAACAAACTTCTGCAACATTGGTCCCTGGATCCATGGATCAACATATGTTTTTGGTGTTGGCATCCAACTCTTAGCGTCCTCGGTGTCCTCTGCTGATGCGGATCAGCTTTTGGTCATGGCAGAAGCAGCACAGCAGCATTTCGCGCGCCGGGTTTTTTTGTTGGCCGAGGAAAGCGGTTAGTTACAGCGGTGATTTAAACAATTTAAAACATCGAAAATAGGCCTCGTGATTTAACAGGTGAATATAATGGCTTAAATGGGATATTATTATGGTATGGAATAGGACTTAATGGTATGATATTTGTGTGATTTGGGTGTGTCTGAATGTGGGGCATACCCCAAAATAATGCTGTTGATGGCGAAAATGATGATCAACGGTTTCATTTTCTGGTACGGACAAGCCTATCTCGTCCCTTTATGGATCCAGCTGAAAACAAATCGAGGCAGTGTTTGGGCTTTGGAACATCAATATATTAAGATTATTAAGTACTGTAGCTTCTCTGGAAGCATTGGGATCCAACTGCATGTACTGTCTAATGATTCTAATGTATACATGAACATATAAATGATATAAGTACTATACTGTGTTTCTAGTTTGAAGGCAGCAGTGATGGGTCCCAATCCTGGGGAATCTTCCAGGATATCAAGTTAGTTTGCAAAAAGCCATCTGCAGACTTCCTAAATGCTGCAAAACAAAGATGAAACACCATAACACCCTTCAGAAGTCAAACATTGTTCCATACATGCACGAAACAACTATGTATTGTTCATAGTATATAAACCAACATAGTTCATACTTAACTATTGACTCAAAAAAAGTATACATGCATAGCTCAAAACCAGATATTGTGCTTCATTGATTTCATTGCAATCCAGTTGCTTGACTGGCACGGCCTTCCAAATCCCATAGCAGGACGATCATTGCTTTGTTGGGAGAATATGTATGTGTTTTTTTTGTTTGATCCCTTCAGCAATTCGAGTAGAAGGTCATCCCACCTATATGTTGTAATTTAACATGATGGATGGAACTATGTTATTATATCGTTAGATCAGCCAGATAGCCAGCGACACCATACCATGATTTCCACACGGCCCCCAGGGTTCTTCCGAGTCTACAGTGAACGAGTCCATTGCAGCCAAGGCCTATGCTGGGCTGTACCTTTGGTAAACCAGGCTGTAGCTATGGAAGTCACATGAAATTACCATGGGAGGCTAACCTCCCAAACATAGGATACTATATAGGGGCTTAAGATACGCCCCTATTGTTAAGGTTTTTGAGGGGATTATGATTTTTTGAATCCCTTGACAAGGCCTGATCTGGTTTGGAGACCTTGGGGAATCAGCAACAGCCATGTCGTGCCGTGTAATATGTCAGGAAAGAGGCACCGAGCTCTACAAGTTCTGTCCTCGGTGATGAATTTCCGTCCTAGAACTGGTGGCTTCATGGTGAACTATGTTGCATTGCAAGTGACTTCACGTTCACATCTCATCCTCTTTATGGTCCTACCCTTCCTTGGTTGCTGTTTTTTCTCTATTTGTAATCATATCTCTATTCTCACATTAATATAATAGAGTATAAGTAAAAATACAGATAGATACTATATATATATATAGAATTGTCCGCATGGGAATTCTATGGTATTCTAGATTCTCTCAACCTTCGCACCCTCAAACCGATGGCTTTCGATCCGCAAAGTGACCAGTTTAGTCAAGTCTATTTTTGGTTTGCTGGCGCTGACAACAGTGTCGATCCCCTCCAAACCCCCCCAAAATTTGTTTGTCACTCTCATTCAACACCCAACTTTCAACTACAGTACCCGTTGGAAATTTGACATAGCTATCGAAATCACCCTGTTTCAATGGGTAAATTATCTATAGATAGTCCATTTTACATAGATTTACACAGTTTCGTTAGTTTAATTATCACAGGGGTGGGTAACTGTCCCATTTGGTTTAATTAATTTAATTATTAGCCATTATAGACCACAAAAACCTACATATACCAAAAAAGGTTGGGTGATGTTCAATGGGGACATTTTTCGTGACCCATGTTATCATGGCCATGTCATTTCCTCGAAGATTTTCTCTTCTGAGGCAGCAAAAATATGCCGAAGCTCGTGCTGCGTGGCATGAGGTTCATCCCCGCTATGCATCGAGTGGTGGCAACCACCATGGGGAGGATTTCTGTAAAATCTATGTGTGTACCTGTGCATACATATACGTTATATTTAAAACTATATATACCTGATATATACATTGGCAATGTATTTAGAATATATATATACACCATATATATATATATATATATCAGGTATGTATGTATATATATATATATACAATATGCATGAATCGTAAGCATTATCGTAAAATATGCTACAATACTATAGCCTACGGGAGATTCACCAACCACTTGCTTGGAAAACTGTTCAAATCCAGGGATATCCCAATGAATATCTCACATATCCATTGCCAATCTGGAATTCGAATGGGAAACAGATAAACACACCTCTACTGCGTGGTATGGCTTCACACTTTTGGGACTTTTGTTCCATTTTTCCACCAATGGTTACAGTCAGTCCATAGAACTAGATGTGAGGCCAGGGCCCCAATTGTCCTGTTCTGCCGCCACCTTCCGCTTGTGTGGGCTTGGCTCAATGAAAAGGGGACCCGGAAGTCCACTGTTGCCCAATCTGTGTTTTTTTTTCTGGACTGGAAATGAACATGCACCAGAACACGTTTTCGTCTGGATGTTTGACTCTGTATCGGTATAGAGGGTACCAGTTTTTTCACAGATCCAATGTAAGCCTTCAATGAACCCCCCTTGCTAAGTATCTTGTATTGTCGTGTGAAGATGGTTTGCCGTGGTTGATGGTGTTTTGTATAGTGTGACCATGCGGCCAATCTTGTGAATTCTTTGGTACCAGTTGCGGCCTTCAACTTATCTATTGTCAACTTCAGCTGGCCGCTTTCTTGGCCTTCGCCTTGAGAGTGGAATGACGCAGGACCCAAGTCAGTGATGCAATTGGTCTTCGCTACTGGGGTAGTAGGATTGTTGTTGGTTTGATTTCTGTACTGATTTCTGTACTGAACATTGATTTGAGACTTCAGACCCAGAAAATGGATTGCGACTACAACCATTGCTGTACATACAACGTGAATTGGTTTCTGTTGCCAAGTAGTTTGGAGCCACAAATTCTCCGTCCCCAAGTGGTCTTCAAAATCCATACCCGCGGCTAGATATGGTATGATATGGTCATATATTGGTAAATATGATATGGTATTTGGTATGGCTGCAAGTCAACAGATGTTGGTCATTCTTACATAGTTTTGAAATACATATTATCCCCAGAGTTCCAAACACATCCTCAGAAACCTACCAGCAAATCACCTATGTACAGGTGCTGTTTGGGAATCTAGGGTTGTATTAATGAAATGGTCATAAGTTTAATATCCCATCTGTTTCTCCATTTTCAGGCACGCCCATCTCGTTATGTGTTGATCAATATCCCGGTATATCCCATTGAATCCCACTGTATCCCCATCAAAAAGCCCGGTTTCATCGAATGTGTGGGGGGGCACATCCTCCAACAGCAAGGAGCTAAAGGGTCTTCAATTGGCCTTGGAAGAGCAACGTTTGAGTTTGGATGCCTTGCACCAAAGGCGGGAGCCTGTGACACACTGTGACAGGGTCCGGCTGGGGTGATCGACTGTTATCCATGTTCATCCTCTTGGGGTATGAAACTACTGGGTGCCCCGAAGGTTTTTCAGTTTTCTTAAGGGAATGTTTAGATAACATATATACATATATATATAGTTGTTACATGTTGTTACCATCAAATATGTGGATTTCGACTGTAGAGAGCTATAGATCCTATAGATCCCAAAATGTACCTACATCAGGCTGTTTTGGGGTTGTATGATGCATGTCAGGCCACCAAGTAGTGTTTCTAGGGATTCTTATTCCATTGTTCTCATTACAGTACATCCCCATGATGACTCCTGGCTGCTCTGTTGGAGGCAAGCAGAACTGAGTGAGGCCGTTCTCGTCGGATGTTGGGGAAATCGACTGCGAATCGTTTTGAATCACCCAACCAGAAACAATGATTCCAGCATGATATGATAACTATCTATAGATCTATAGTTAATGGATTATAATTGACTATACATTAACTATATCCATAAACCTCCGCATGAGCACTGTAACTTGATCAAATGCTGGAATTAGTGACATCCAGGTTAGCTCATTTGTCACATGTGACCCAATACATCATGCCAGCATGAGCTAACCTTTGTTTTTGTTGGGGTTTGTGAATTGGTTCACGGCCATTCTGAGGCCAGGTTAGTTGTACCATACTTTGAACCAATGCTTCCCCGAAAAATCACTGAAAAAACAAAAAAAACAAACATCAAACACATCCAATATCATTTATATCATCCACAATTTGAACATCAAGTTGAAATTGATCAGACTAGGGGACATACCAACATAATTACCCATCATGATCATTCATGATCCACATATTGGGTTGTGCTTGCTCACATTTAATGTTGGCCTCTGATTAGTGTGGCCCCCCCCCCCTCAAACAATTTGTAGTCTACTCAATAACTCGGCATTTTCTGCGCCCCCCAACAATTTTCAGGATAGTCAACTGAAGTAAGGATTTCAATTGACATCAATCTACTTTCAATTGATTTTCCATTTAAACCTCAAAAATATATCTTGCTAAGAAAGGATTTCAATTGAAACCAATTTACATTCAATTCATTTGAATCTACTTTCAATTGATTTTCCTTTCAAATCCCAAATTAGCCCAAAAAGTTGTTGTGCACAATAGGATACCATCCAAACAATTACATTATCGAGGATCTCGGTCACTCATGGGGTATCCCCTTGAAAAATTGTTTGGGTGCTGTTTTTTAATAAGGATTTAATAAGGCATCAAATTATTTGGGAAACCTTGCCTTTTCAAGGCTTTAACATGGATATGGTTTTCTAAAGTAAATGGACCAGCTTTACGTAAAAACATGTGTATAAAGGTGGATAAAGCTCGTCCTGGGAAAGTTGGATCTGAACCAAAAAAAAACTCACAATAGAAGCTCCCCCCCACAAACACCAAGCCAGGAGAATGCAGCGCTGCGAGATTGTTTGGAGCTTGTGGGGGATCTGTTGTGCAATGTTTAAGCAATGAAAAATAAACCACATCAATATCCGGATTGATGGTTTATACCACCCATTAAAATGGTAATTTTAAGGGAATAGTGGATGAAATTGTGATTTTCCAACATATTTGGGTAATCATACAGGGAGCTGGGAACCAACCAGTTGGTTGCAGTGTGTTCTGGTTGTTGTTCCTGCTCCATCATTGTCAACCTCAGTTGACTCGTGTTTTCTGGCTGATGGGTGTTCGAGTTTCTGCCCTATTAACGCTATCATGTTTTATTTCACCTTGGCATCTTTGAGAATCTTCCACAACAGCGCGACAAATTATAATGGCAACATTGCATCAGATCAGAATGGGGCGTCCTGTCTCATCTTGGCTTAGCCTAAGATCATTGTACTGGTAGTTGATAGTTGTAACAATCAAAGTTATATACACCCAAACAAACTGGTTTACTTGTATTCACTAATTGATTCCTAATCCCCTGTTGTTGCTACTGCTGTATTTTAGGTCCCTTATTTGTTGTTTGCATGCCAATTTCTGCTGGGTATGAATCCTTCATTTGCCTTTTCTTAAGACTTAGAACTACTTAGAACTTGGACGGTACTCCTTTTTGATACCCAGTTTCTGGTGGTTGTTTTGCCAACAATCATCGTGACGCCAGGTTATTGGGTGGTAAACAAACACGCAGCTTATCTTGTTCAACAAAAAACATTGGTATGGGCACTTGTATGGGTCTAACACCATCGAATACAGGAGCTGGTAAGTCGATCTTCATATATGTTCATCCACCCTAAAAAATCATATGTCATGGCGCGCTGATCCATCATTGGGGGATAATCATTAATCCATTTACATCCATTTATAGGTATTTATATGTATTCATACATCGATATATATATATATATATCATATTTATCATATTTATCATATTTATCATATTTATCATATATATATATATATATCATATTTATCATATTTATCATATATATATCATATATATATATATATATATATATATTATATATATATATATATATATTGTATGTATATATAT
>Ga0126342_10015388_pt1 | contig 13412 bp, 10 predicted proteins | sample Cyp1metagenome_FD_92528 | JGI IMG/M metagenome (GOLD analysis project Ga0126342, IMG submission 92528) | Coral microbial communities from Lord Howe Island, Old Settlement Bay, Australia - Cyphastrea 1 metagenome | ecosystem: Host-associated > Invertebrates > Cnidaria > Coral ...
CTCTGAGGTGAAGAAGAGCCCGAAGTAGGTGGATGAGCCAGACCACATCCCAAGTGACACTCCTATGGCAGTTGTAGAGGTGACTTGGGCTCAGCATGGCTGGTACAGTATCGGCGTTACAGGGTCGTTTTTTTTGACCGGACGAAGTGCCCGCCTTTCAAGTGGAAGGTTGGTGTAGTTCGACACGCAGGAAGCAGAAAAAACGATGTTTCCACTTTCCCGCATTGTGCATCCTTTTTGATTGATTTCACTGGGTGAATTCAAGGGAACATGAAACGCAATAGTTAAGCCACATGTGGCTTCTTTTTTTGGTGAAGCCTCCATACCCACCAGTTAAACTGTTTGGTGGTGATAGGATTATTATGATTATGATTCGTCAAATCATCTTGAATCCCAATTTCGTTGAATCCAAATGATCACAGCTCGAGTTCCATGAAAAACCATTCATATCCAGTAAATTCCATGAAAATAACAATCAAACTTACAATCCATTAAATTCCATGAAACATCCATTATTCTTTCCATGAATCTTCTACTACATACCCTTGATCTTTCATCATTTTTTCATGGTTTTTCTCATGAGGAGATCCTCATGTGCCTCTGAGACAATGGCAGGTGAATATTAATGGCTTCATAAGGTGTCAGAAAAAAGCCATCCGAGTGAACATATGTCAAAGATCTTCGACGATTACAGCGATCCAATCTGCTGTTTATCGATCCAAATGGGACTCCATGGTCTCCATGGTACATTCAGAATGGCCACAGCATTTGAATCCACCTTATAGGACCCCCAGAAAAAAAACGGGCCGTGGCCAAGCATGACCCAAGGTTGGCGCCGGCAACACGAGAGGCCTGGCGATGATCACATCCATATCACCATGGTTACCATCGACATGTGGAAGACTTGATTGCCGGGGGCAGTCCATACTCAAAGGCATACTTCGGCCAGTCATGTTTCTGGAAAATGCTCGGGAGTTCAACAGTTCAACACCAAGGTGTCATGGCACATTTCACCTCTCCACTGAAAAGCCATAGGTCTGATTCAGTTGGGTGGCCAGCTGGTCATTTGGTGGTCGGTGAGGCGAGTGCCTACATCTTGGAGGTCTCACAAATGGAGCATCAGTGTTTTGAGGTCCCGCTGCTGGGTCTTGATATATCACACGTGCAGATCGAAACTTCGACTCTATGGCAGACATGATATCATTACCATGTATGGTCCAAGGACAATGTCAATTATCAAATTATCATATTTGTGCCATAGAGAAATATATTTATTACAATATTCAGCGGTAAATGATATACTATTAATAGACACCATCACCCTTTGTTTGGACATTCCCCAAAAGCCAGCTTTTTGTGGGCCCGCCAATGGCCTCACATTCCAAAAAACGCTGTTCGCATAGCTGCTGAGCGGAGGGTTGAACTGTTTGGGGTTGGAGCATTGCTCCATTTGGCACCTCATGATGGCGGCACATCTCTACAGTGGATGTTTCATGTTTTTGTTTTGTTAATAGAATCAATCACACACAATTTCCAGTCTATTCAGTTTGATTCAGGTCTATTCATGTCTATTCATGTGTATGTTTCCATATACATTGCTGTATGTGGTCATCAAATTGCACCCCAGAAAATCCCGGTTGTGTTTACACTGGCGTCCCTTAAGCCAGCCAACTCCAACTCGCCACACAAAAATCCAGGCGTACTTCGAGTTAAGGCAGCCCCAAGAGGCGATCTCTCTGTGGTTGGGCTGAGATTTCATGGCTGACTGATGGAAGATATCATTGGTTGTGGAACCATATACCCTCTGGTTATGACTAACATAGCCATGGTTTGCCGATGGCCCATAGAAATAGATGATTTTCCCAGCTATAAACCTCCATTTATTTCAGGGATTTTCCATGGCTATGTTAAATAACCAGATGGTAAGACTGATGGATTAATGATGGTTAATGATGGTTAATAGTGGTTAATGATGGTTTTCCTATTGCTTCAATGGATTGGTTTGTTAGGGGGAAATCTTAACCGGAAAGCCATGGGTTTTTTACCATCAAATTGGTGCGGTTAAAATTTTCCCATCATCCAATTCTATGAGGTTAGGATTCGGGGAATTATCCCAAGCTAGCCGCTTTTTTTAAATCTTATATCAGCTGATCAGGTTGGTGAACTATTATTTGCCCAGATATATTTGATGTAATTAATTAATGTGGTAAACCCTCGATGCCATTTACCATGTGCATTTGGGAATGATTGTTCTCACCTATTAATAGTGACTTTGCTGTTGATTCATTATTGGCTGGGTAAAATATGTTGACCTCATGTCGTGACCTCGGAATCTAGTAAGGGGTACTGTAACTATCCCAATATAGCCATAGTTTATCTTGTTTCAGGTTATATAGTGAATTAAATATTAATTATTGTGATTTGCCCAGTTGTTTGTACCATAAACATAGGATTGTTTTTTTCATGTTGTTTCCAAAAGCTGCCAATGTTGTCATGTGTGTTTGATTTAGACCCGCAATTTCAGACATGTCAAACTACTACTGGTTGGTGGTTTCAAACATTTTTTTGATTTCCATTTCATATATGGGATAATCCTTCCCTTTGACTTTCATATTTTCAAGATGGTTGTTGCATCACCAACTAGTCTTTTTTTATACCCCAGTTTAAAAGATGAGATATCCCGAGTTATATGTCAAACTACTATATTTTTGAAAGTCTTCAACTTCTTTCCAGACTTATTGAATTCAGTGACCTTTTCCAAACATGAATATTACCCGCTAGAATCACCGGCCCGCAAGTCCCGAACAAACACGACCCAAAACATGTCGGATTGCAATGTGGTAAAAAACACAAAAACATTGTTATAAGCCATCCCTAATATTTAGATTCCATTCTTGCTAAAGACCATCCCCAAATCGCTTTGAGTATTGGGTTTACCACGGCCGTTACTGTGGCGCCCACCAGGCGTTGCGGTCCTTAATGGAGACCATTGCCGACATCTTCTACCAGTGGGTGGTGCCCAGGGATGTGGAAAATCTATGGAAATCTGGGATTAACACACTAGTGAAAATATGTTAACATGGAGCATGATAGTAAAGTATAATATAGTATAATTAACCACTGGAATGGGCTAGCTTATTTTCAGACCAGGGCGTGACTAATGTGCCTGTTGTTTTTTCGTTTCGTGGTGGTTGATGGAAAATCACCGAAATCAGTGGAATCCCAAACTGTGTCTGCATGGATCGTAGACACATGCGAGTTTTGTTGTTTTCTTTTAGGGGTTGGGATGGATTTACCACCCTTTCCCCCACCTTTCCCCAGGACTTCAACTAGTAGCACTTTTAGCGACATGAGACCCCTGGCTCCGGCATCCTAAGGACCATGAGACCCCTGGCAGAAGCCCCAGCGATGTGACTGTGGTGGTGTTTCTGGGGTGACAACTTAAGGCCATGCGAAGGGAAAGTCACCCTTTTGAAGTAAATGGATAAGAACATCATATTAATTTATTAATTGATTTTCCAGCCCGCCATGTTCACTGGCCAAAGGGTAGACCGACAAGCTTTTGAGGATGTTAGTATGCAGTTATTCCAACTGTTACATCTTGTGGAGGGGTATGCTTTAAGGCACGATGGCAGGAGCAAATGTACTGAAGCAGCTAGTCCACTGAAGCATCAGGTAGGACAACCACAAAAAAAGAAGGATAAAGCCAAGAATGTCGATTTAACTGAATGTGACATATTCATCATCAAAAATCCCCAAAGTAGCATATCAATATATACTTATATATATATATCCACATATCGCCAAACATCCTCAGTAACGTATCAACATTTTCATATCCTGAGTATTAATAGTAGGATGTCAAAGTATATATACAGTATATCCATATCATCTCCCATGTATCGTTGGATGACATGCCTGCTATTCCCGGTTAAGGTTTTGGCCTGCGATTCCATCGATTCTCTGCGGGAAATCGGAGATTCCTTGCAGCTGTGGCCGCACGAAGCGAAGCGATTTTTGGGAGTGCAACGCCAGTGGTGAAATCCCCATGTTTGATGGTTAAATCACCAATTCATCTTCCAACCCGGCAGGGTTTATGTTGATTTATTGGAGGGTACAATCCCCATCAAGAGATATACATACATATATATAATATAAACATATATACATTGTATATGTATATTATATATACATCATATTTTATAATATCACCAAGATTCTGTTGTATATTATAAAATACACTATTATCTATATATCACCCAGATTCACCACGGATCATCCCATGGCACTTGGATCACTTGGATCCAAGGCAAACAGATGTCTTGGAGCCGCAACGGTGACACGGATGAGATCGTACAGTCATAGGGGATAGTGGAGCTTTATAATATTCAATGGTAGATAATTAATTATCATAGGAATCTATCATCATATTATCAATAATATTTATTGTAAGATCTATTAACAACTATAGTCTATAATCAATGCAAATATCTATTGAATCTATTGTAATGGTGATACCTCTGTGGTGATAGGGATAGAAGTTTGCGATATATAGCTACTATAGTTGATCAAGGCAACAAATATGGAACATCTGGATAATTTTATTTGGAATGATTGGTTGTATCAGTTATATTCTTTTATTTGGGATAGAAGTACTATATTTTATTTTACTTACAGTACATTTATAGTTTCCCAGATATTGGGATACAACTATACAATAAAAAACACATTTGCAAAAAGAGCAATGACCCGCTTTCGAGTGATGCTCTTTACTACAAGGGAATTCCTTCCGAATATGACCCAAATATATTGTTTATTTCAGATTGATCACATCTTGTAATTGGTACCCTCTGGTAATTTGTTACATAGCTATTGAAAATGGCTATTTATATTGGATTTACCCATTGAAAATGGTGGATCTTTCCATAGTTTTTTGTATGTTTACCAGAGGGTACACGACCAAAACCACGATGGGTCAAGATTGGTAAATCCAAAACATCCACGATCAGCAAACATCCCCGGACTCTGCAAGAGCTGCAGGGTGTCTTGACGGCCATGTTTCTATGCTTAGATTTGTACCTTATATGCCACTGGAAACATGGTCAATCCGTCCCAAGTCAGAAATAATGCTACTATCATCCTATATACTGCAAACATGGCTTAAATTGATTCTAGTTCATATCAATCTCTCATAAACCATAACATCATCTCACATCATAATTCTATCCACACATCATGATGGCTCAAGTGACCATCCCCATGGCCATCCCCTTGGCCTCCGGAAACGCTACGTTCGTTGAGGCGATCGAAGATGGATTTGGTGTCCTTCTTGGGAATGGTGTATCGCCTCCATAAGGACTTGATGTGGACACCTGGTTTTTTGAAGTTCGATGAATGGGGATGACCATGGATGACTGTTAAAACATGGAAGGCAGCTTCTTGACATGAATCATGAATGTTCTGACTGGTGGTTTCAAACATGTTGTTTTTTCAAACATCTTTGAAGACGTGGGATGATCTCGAAGGTGCCATCGTTATATTTCGGCACGAATTCATCAGTCTTCCAGGATGTGCAGGAAAAACTCATCTACAGGGTTTGGACCTCAGGATTCCTAAATTTGCAGGCACCATGTTTCCAGATATATCCAGATCATATTGTTCCAAAAGCACTGACTGACTGGGATATAAAACTAGCAAGATTATCATGCCGCCATGCAATTCATAAACTCTCCCAAAACTTATTCACCAGAACATCCACTTCGCATCAGTTCGCAGTAAGTTTGGAGGAGTTTCGTTCCCGTTCGCCCAAGTCTCAGGTGGAAATGTACATTCGAGATTCCATCAAAGGGTGCCGCCATCGCCCGTTGTTGACATTTTTTGGTTTTTATCGATGGGAAATCTACCAGGAAATGTATAATGTGTAGTATGTTGTTTCTATTGGGGCTCTGGAATTGAGATGTTCTGGACCTGCATTCTTGAACAATTCCGAAAAAGCTGAACATCCAGCATCTATCCTGTAGGTCATGTTTTGAACAAAGGGTGGCAATTATAGCTAACAATGCGATCTTACTGAAATCTAATTTCAGTAGTTTTCTTGGGTTTTAGCATTTTGACATCTTTCACATGCAAAAAGTCCAGATTTCCATCAGCCAGCTTGTAGTCGATCCATGTGAGCTGGACTGTGGAGTTTCCATGGCCACCTGCCTCCGGATGTTTCCGACAAAAACATGGGAGGTACGTGCCGTCCAATAGCGATTTGGACTACCCGCTGGAAGCTCGGTCGTGATATTTCATGTGTCCTGATATATCTAATATGTATATATATATAAATATACATATATGTATGATATATATATATATATGTATATCTAAAATAAATATACTTATTTACAATTAATAGATATTGGATGTGTCCATCATTTTGGGATGTTGAAAACTGCCCAGGTGGGTCTTGTACAGCGCTGAGCGACAGGAGGACCTGGGAAATTTTTGGTTCGCAGCAGGTGCTGTGTTTTGCCAATGGGGACGCCTCACCCCAAACAAATGCAACTTTAGGTGGGAATATTCATGGGAATATTCATGGGAATGTATATATATACACATAGATAATATATATATATACATATACATACATACATATATAATTACATATGTGGAAAATGGAGGGAATATGACAATGATAGACCAGCCTTGAGGGAGACTTTGCTGAAATGGTCTTTTTAACTGGTGAATTTTATGGCAGTCTACTTTCTCTCGAATGCAGATATTTCTCAGCATATCAAAGCAACAAACATACGTTGATTATCGTTGATTTAGGCTTAGAAAAGCGTGAAACCATCACCAAGAAATGGTTGCTTGTTGGGCTTAGATGGCCACGCTTCGTCACGATTTCCTGGAGAAAACATGGCGGAGTTATCACCGTTATCACCTGGATTCTGGTGAAGCGTTGGCACCAGCGACCTGCCGTTGAGAGGTGCTTTCTGTAAACATATTTATGGTACAACCTTCCATTTGTGCTGAATCAATTAACCATTCCATCCAATCATATATTCAATGCATCTAAACTAAGATAAACTAAGCATTTGGACAGGATATATTTGCTTTTGGGCAGAAAAAAAAAATGGGTTTTGGCACCTCATCCCCTGGTGTTTCATCGTAGGATCCACTGACAGAGTCTCAGACAGGTGTGGACTGGGGGACTGGTTGGTCGGTAGTACACTGGTGTAGTCTACTGGTTGCAGAATGTTATAGATGTTATAGATATCAGATTCTGAGATATACATGTATATACTATATTGGTGTAGTATACTGCTAGTATATGTTCACTAGCGTGTAGTAAATCTAGGGATACAATTTTCAGCCATTCGTTTCATGGATCATCTCCATTGGAGGTTTGGGGTTCGGAATCATGTAGGCAGAAGTATTGAAATCTGTGGTTTTGGAATCCCCCAAAGAAAGCCCCAATTAGAAATGGTATATCTATGGTATATCTAAGGTATATCTATGGTATATTCATTTTATACAGGGAAATTGTGAAATGATATCATTGCAACTGTAGCGTTCAGTTTGTAACATGCTTTTTCGTTGAGGGTCAGAGACCTAAGGGCATTGGGTCCGGCCCTTGCCTTTTGTTGAAACTAAAGGATACCAGGATAGTTCACATGGCCAAGGTGACTGCTGTTCTGTCCACATTTTTCTATGTTCATAAAACATCAAACCTGGAAACTGCGCAATACAGCACATTGTTCACACTTTCACTACATTTCCCCGTGTTTTTCTATATTCATAAGACATTCATAAGACCCCCATCTGTCAGGTGTCAGGTGGCATCCCTTCCCATGGCAACCAGGCTGGTATCCATCGTTGCCTCGGACCTTGTCCATCTTGGTGCCTGGGGCGAATGACAGTTACCCTCTGGTAATGACTAACATAACTCATGGGAAAATCACCATAGAATTATGTGATGTTCCATGGTTATGTTAGGTTACCAGAGGGTATCCCTTGAAACCAAACATTGAAACGGACAGTTAGTACTACGAATCATCAGAAGTGATGATGTTCAGTCCATTGCAGTCCTACCTAATATCAGCAGTATTCGAGTGGTATTCCTTTCAACCCCAAATCGTTATACGATGACTCTCCTGATTTTCCAGTCGTATCCCAGCTTGGATGTTCCAAGTGGCCATACTCTTCAACATCTTCAACAACCTATGTTTATCATGATTTGTCATGGTTTATCATAATATATATATATATATATATACACGTATAATATATATACATATATATATATATATATATAATTGTATCAATTTATGATGATTTATGATGATTTATCATGATTTATCATGATTTATCCAGTATATGTAAGTGGTAGCCTTTCACCCCGGGCTTTTTTCAGTTCCCCACTTTTTCCATTCCCCCAACCATTTTCAAAGCGGCCGCATTCGCCCAAGGCGAAGATTTACCGCGCCCTGGAGATGTCCACATTTCAGGGGTTCCTTGGTTTCCGCGCTTGGTGAAGGGTTGGTGAAGTGTTTGGTGTTCCTGTTTTCAGGGCTATGCCAAGGGGATATAGCTCCAATTTCTGCTTAGTATTATACAGTACATACAGTACCTCCAGTTGAGGTGCCTGAAATTGTATTTGTAAGTTCCGTGTGTTTCTTAGTTTCTATGGAAGCACCTTATAAAGTGCATGGACATTTGACTGATATATATATATATATATATATGTGTGTGTATGTATAATTATGTACATATATATATATATATATATATGTATATATATACATCCTTTGTTTTTTATTGGCGATTTCCTCGTGTTTTGCAGGTATCCTAAGATTCAATGGATGTTACCAAAGGTCATTGCAGCAATACTGAGGATTGCCCAGGAGGCCGTCGACCTTTGCATGCATACCTTGAAGGAGGCCATGGTAGACACTCAGACACTGGGATTTCATATTTGTTTAACTACAAAAGAAGTTTTTGTTGATGTCGCATCACCAGCTATCCATGTCCGCAATCCGTGGCTCCCCATCCATTGGATCGAACCGAATTTTCCCAGGATTTTCCTAGGAATTCCATGAAATTCTTCCAGGCCGCTCAGATCTTGGCCCGGAAGACTTTGCCCAGCTGTTCCGATCGCAACATGCAGGACGTGGGACCAATAAAGTGGGGCCGTTGGCAAGTTGGGTTGAGTGAAACATGCATGAGATGCAAAGCTCATCCATGATCAATGGGGGTTATCCAATGTGCTTATCTGTTTATATATATATATATTATGTATTCATACGTATACCATATACCATGTTCTCCCATTTATTCCATATTTGTCCATTTTTTTAATCCCATGCCATCCGATTTTATTGTCATGGGATTACCGTTCCTACCTTTCATCGCACTTGTTTTCTCTGACTTCGCCCAAGGCGGTTTTGCCATTGGTTCAGATGATGGACTCGCAACTCTTCTTGGTGAAGCATCTCTTGCCGGGCAACCCAAGTGGTTTTGGTGGGATGGGGACGGCTTAAAAATGGTCAAAACCTGTTAGGATATCTATGAGATTTCCTATGTATATGTATATATATATATATAAATATTCATTCGGAGGTGAGAATCCATATATATATATAATATACCAATGTCATAAATGTTCATGTTCTTTCCTATATATTCGGAGGTGATAATCCAAGTTTATAATCATCACAATACCAGCTCTTTTGACCATATATTTTGGATGAACATCAATCTACAGGACATTTCACAACAATTTTGATGTTCACCGACGGGCACGCAGCTGGATCGCTGAGGTTGCTGCGAGAACAGGTCGCAGCCTTTGAGTGTGAACTCGTCAGCAGCTCAGCCGCTGCAGGAGCTTTCGACGGCTCGACGGACGCCCGTAGTTGGCTGATCATGGGGGTTTCCATAGTCATGGGGGTACCCCAAAATGGATGGTTGATAATGGAAAATCCATCTATAAATGGATGATTTGGGGGTACCCCTAGTTTGGGAAAGCTCCATATATGGAATTCATACACAAAGAAATTGGATACAGAATCTATGCCATAGACATCTCTAAATATCCTCTGATATCTTGTGATGGTGGGCTGAAAAGGTGTCTATACATTCAGTTTTTTTTGTGTTCAACTTGGGGTTGGACCTCCCATGTTTTCGCAAGTTTGAGACCCAACAACTCCGTGTTTTTTGGGAATACCCATGAGGTTATGATTCAGAATGTTGGAGGTTAAACATGGTTAAACTAGTCTGTTCAGATGAATGATCTACTTAGTGTCATTAATCTTAGCTATGTTAAGATAAATATTAAGTTTTGTTGACACTAAAAGATGCCGCCCTTTTTTGGAGGTTTCATTGGTAACCCATTTGTGATTACACGCAACGCCGATCGGTTGAGGTGGTCAGCGAGAAGTACTTCAACTTCGGAAACCTCTGGGAGGCGGCAAAACCGCAGCCCTGACGGGCCACCATGGGCCCACCATGGGCCACCATGGGCCACCATGGGCCAAGCTCACCATGATGATTAGTCACCTGATAGTATGGGAACATCATTTAAAAAAAACACATGGTTCAGATCGTTCAAACATGAAAGGAAGAATAGATTTGAGAAGAAGAACTTGAGTGTTAAGAAAAAGGCATCCGCAAAGGCAAGTTGTTTGTGGATTAGCAAATCCCTGTTCCCAAGTGCACATTTGAGCAAGCAGGATGTACAGATGTGAGATGATGTGAGCCATGCTTAGTTCTGGTCTAATATCATTATAAATACCACCCAGACGGGCCGGAAAATGAACACATCCAATACTAAACTAGTTAGGGGGTATCCAATCTTAGGGGATAGGGATTATAGTACTTGAAACTCCAAATCCACACGTTTTTAGTTAACGCACAGTATGGACATACTGGTTTGCTGCAAAATGGTGGCTGACACGGGATATCCAAATTGCCATTTGCGGAATTTCTTTTTCTGTATGCAGGAGGATTTTGAGATATCACTGAACCAGCTTAAACTTCACCCCATCATGGTTCATTGGTTGACATTTATCACGTGATATCGCCAGCTGGGGCCATCTCCAGCGTCGGAGGCCCTGAATCTGAAGCTCCCCGATGGCATCCTGGGCATTCTGAAGCCCACCATGTACCATGCAGAGGCCACGGCACCAGGACTTGGCACTTGGAAAATTGTGGAAATGATGAGAAATCACTTAGAATGGGCTATTTAGATCCATTGGATAATATCTACTAGATGTATCTCTATTACTATTATAGTTCAAGAGATTTGCTCAATTGAAACTCACTTCATGGATTAGTATACATGAAATCTAGTCATGTGTTCCTCGGTGCATCTCGAACGATTCCATTCCGGTGAAGCCTCCTATAGCGTGCATTCCAGCTGCTGATCAGGTGGATAGCAAGAAGGACATCGAGTCTGAGTTGAAGGCTGTGCGTGTTTTTGTTCGCGTTTGTGGTTTGGGACAGGTTACTGAAAGGTTTCTGACATGGGCCCTGTCAGGATTTGGTGGCAAAAAAAAAAGATAATCCCACCCAATTTAGGCGATTTTTAAAGATGGAATTTAGAGAACCCTGTCTGAGACAAGGTGTGTCTTGTTGATGGTTCAGAATCCATTTGAATCCTGATGGCGGAAACCTTCACAAGAGACCATACCCCGAGAAACGAACTATGATCCCCTAGATAGTAGCCCCAATAGGTTTCGATCTTAGTTTTGGACAGGGAAACCACACCCCTTTCATCCCCTTTCCATGTGCCATATCAAAAATCCAATGCCAACGCCTTGCTCACTCACCTTCTGTGCTCAGTCCGCCTGTGAAACGTTGATCACAAACATCACAGCGGGGTTGACCCAGCGAAGAAAGCGGTGGGAAGATCCGGTTGGAGAGATGTCAAGAGGTCTAGATGTGCCAGGACTCTTGGTTTGCGGACACAGCTGGATTTGCGTCCAAGGCACACATCACTCAGCCGATGGCTGTGTGGAAGCCCGACAGCGACAAACGGGGAAGCAGTTGCTGCTAGTGTCCAATAAATGTTGTTGAAATGAAGGGCATAGTTAGTACAGTAGGGCTACTATAGGGATAGTAACGGATAGTCTGTCAACCCCATCCATGATATCCCAGCGTGAGATGATCCCGTTCAAGCACTGTACCACAGGTGGGTCTACCCAAGTGTTGAAAAATTGGATCTCCCCATGGGTAGTTCAAGTCCGATGATATCCCAGGGTTACCTGACTTGTCACTCCAATTCCTGCCCTCCAAGTGTGGCCATTCAAGCCGACTTCACTTCACTTCTGCAGTTCGAAAGCCAGATTTAAGTCCTGATTGAGATCTTCCAAACACAGCAACCGCAGGATTCGGTGGAAAACACTTGGAAGACCCAGTATCTTCCAATGGAAACAGCCCATGTTCAGCCCATTTTCATCCATTTTCCATCACACCTGAGGCCATGAACGTGAAGATTGGCAACTATTTGGCGAATCCTCAGGCGATTTTCTTTTGCAAGTTCCCATCCCAGGATGTGGCTTGAGAGAGAGAGAGAAAGAAAGATTCTCTATAGATGAGTTCTGGTACTCCTTTGGGGCTGGACAAACCCTAATGTGGGCCCTGAGTTCGTAGCTGGAATGTTTTTTGAACCTGTCACCTGACTTTTTAAAGGACAGCAGTGTCTTGTGGAAACAAAAACATCTTTCATCCTCTCAAGTCAGCTCGGTTGCCAGCACAGGTGGATAGAGCTTCATTGAAGGAGCGGCGCTTTTGGGTCCGAAATGATCTCTCGCCCGCTGCTGTGCTCATGAGCGAGTGCTGTAGCATTTGTGTCGGGCAGTCCATATGTCCTGATCTTTCAGGAGATAAGTATATATGTTTATATATATATATATATATATTATATATATATATATTATATGATATATATATATATATAAACATATTTTAATATATATATATTACATATATATATGATATGATATATATATATATATGTCGAGATATGTTGATCATGTTGTGTTTCCATCTCTGTAGAACGATGATTCCAGTGTTGATGAAAAACAGCCACAACATCTTAATGGTTTCACCAGGGCAGCGCCAGGAGCAGAGCTTCATGAAGGAGGAGTTGCACGGTGTCATTAGCAACTTGCATGAAGGGCACGGGCTTGGTCCTATGGCAGTTTGAAAATCGGGTATCCAAAGAATTCAGAATTCCATTGGTTAATGACCATGTTCTTGTTGTTTTCCTGGCACTTTGGGGGGGTTATACAATGGTATAATGATGTATATTGTAGAGCTTCGCACACCGGCGACGCCGGTAGGGGTCGGGGGAGGGAAAGAGAGAGGGGGATGTCATCTGAACTTGCGAACATGACATGCTGAGGGTCGGCGGCCTATCTTGGGGC
>Ga0126342_10015389_pt1 | contig 13412 bp, 8 predicted proteins | sample Cyp1metagenome_FD_92528 | JGI IMG/M metagenome (GOLD analysis project Ga0126342, IMG submission 92528) | Coral microbial communities from Lord Howe Island, Old Settlement Bay, Australia - Cyphastrea 1 metagenome | ecosystem: Host-associated > Invertebrates > Cnidaria > Coral ...
GGAAATCAGTGCCCGGACCTCCCAACATCTCTGATGAGCATGTCTCTTGCATCGCGCCTGCCACGGAAAATGCATCTTTGCAGATCCTCTTCAAATGCCCCACGCCTGCCAACGCTTTTGAAAGTGCTACAAAACCCTCGGGTTTTGCTTGCCTTTGACAAGGTGCATAGTTCCTTGCGCCTGCCACAACACGACATCTGAACATCCAAAAGTGGTCCGAACATGTGGTGTTTTTAACATTTTGACTTGGAAATGTGTTTCGCGCCAGAACGCCGTGCACTTTTTGAACGTGTCATGTTCCAAAAGTGCTCCTACGTTGGTGTGTTTTTGTCGTTTTTACTTCGAAACGTGCTTCGCACCACAACGACGTGCACTTTTCCGACATCTCAACTTCCAAAAGTGGTCCCAACATGGTGTGCTTTGGACTTGGAAATGTGCTTTGCGCCAGGACGGCGCGCATTTTTGCAACATCTCAACTTCCAAAAATGTTCCGAACGTGAGGTGTTTTTAGATGTTTTTAGCTTTTTCACTTGCAAACATGCTTCGCGCCACAACGGCGTGCAATTTTTCATCTCTCATCTCCCCAGATGGCTCCGCACCATTCCGCACCCGCCGCTTTAGCGAGCCTACTTTGTGACCCTCAGCGGCCACAAACCATTGGAAAGACACAATGAATCGCGACTTTTCTGCCTTTTCGCGCACCTGCATCTTCTTTCTTCTCACTCTTTCTCTTCTCTGATCCTTCCTCTTCTGCTCTTCTCCTCTCTGGCTCTTCCCATTCTTGGCTTTTCCATCTGTCCATATTGTCGGAAGTTTGACTTCTAAATTTCCTTCGAATTTTTCACTGTTTTAGTTTAGCATATACACGCAGGTATGTACACATTACACATACATATACATGCGCATACACATACGCATAAACACATGCACATGCATGCACAGCACTGCGTTGCATTGCATTACATTACTGGGTGGACTGAACCCTCCGAATGTTTGTGGAACCCGCCCTCCCACACTTTGAAGGGAACATTCACAGAGAACAAAAAGAAACATGTGAGTTTCAAGTTTCCACAACGATATTTGTTTGACAAGTTGTCAAAGTGAAACACTCTCTTAAACATGCGCATAGATATTGAGGAATTATTTGTTTAGCACCGCCATTCCACGTAACCAAATCAAAGTGATTAATTAATCAGGGCCTTAGCCGAGGGCCCTGATTTTGCGCGATGAATAACGTACTTGTATATGTAAACATAAGTACATGCATATACGCAGACACACGCACACACACGTACATATACAAATGTATAGATATTATATAGTATTTTTGTATTTGTTTTTTTGCTTCTGCAGGCTGCTGTGGCTGCGGCCCATGCGGAGGCTGCTGCATGGGCATGCCAGGCATGCCGATGATGCCAGGCATGGGAGGTGCCCCGCTTCAAAGTATGCTGCATTGTTGACCTCGCAGCAACATACTGCAACGATTCCCACAAAATGTCCAGAGTACTTTGGAATGTGGACCTTCAAGTAAGTGAATCTGAATAGATGATTGCAATTTGCAGGTCGGACAGAGCGAGAGATTGCACTACATAATGTATGACAATGTGAGATAGTGTACAGTATGTATGCACAGAGCGAATGCCTTATGGATGACAGATTTTAGAACTTCGGTAATTCTCCCATGCATTTGCAGGTGCAGCGCCCGGAGCTGCACCTGGTTCGCCAGCGCCCGGTGCTGCACCGGCAGCAAACTCTGGCGCATCCGGTGAGTCAGGCCTGCCACTGCATGGAGCATGGCACCAAACCCAGAGAACAGAGGAGAACAGAGAGAATGCAGAGGTTTTGGTAAACTCTGGTTAGTTTTGAAACTTTCAAGTAGCTTTGCTGACTGTGGATATGGGAATGATGTGCAACATGATATGATCACTTAGAATCCTTCAAAAGTGTTTCTACGCGCGTGATGCCTCAACTTTGCCACTTTTCGGCAGACTGTTTGGCCTTGTCCTACCGTGTCTTCCTAGACCAAGACATGCAGAGCCAACCCCTCAAGCCACGATATGCCACCATTGACTCCTGCAGGTGATGCTGAGGCTGAAGGCCCGGGAAGGGTGGAGATGGGAAGGCCTTCAGCGCCACAGCACAGGGGTTCATCGCATGTCATGGTGTTTTCAATCCGCTTGGATCCATTTGGATCCGCTTGGCCTGTGATTGATTTGGGTGCCATTTAGGTGCCTTCATGCCTTTCATATCTTTCGTTCCCTTCCTACGTGTGCAGGTGGCAGTGGTCCAGTGAAAGAAGGCGGTGGTGAAAATCGCTTCCAACCCTATTGAAAAAATCTCACAGAAGTCAGAAGTCAGACATAGCCCATAGTCCCATAGCAAGGCTAGCCACAGCGTGAGCCGTCAGAAAGTCTCGCACGGTTTGTGTGAGCAGCTTTTGCTGTGACCCATAGTTGGTTGATGCTGGCTTTTCGGCAATGGGTAGCTGCAAACGAAGCCGCCTACTGAGACTGGAACACAGAAATTACATACCGGAACAGAAATTACGTCAAACTAAAGGACGGCGGTTTGAACCCTGATTCAGGCACTTTCAAACAACTGACACAGAACGATGTCACGTCGATGCCTTTCAGCCAGTGTCTTTGCCACGACTTCTTGGGCTTGAGAAATGTACCAATGTAGTGGTGGAGGAGAAAGGTAGGAGAAAGGTCTTGGAGAGAGATGCGCTCGAGCGAAAAGCGCTTCACTGTTGCAGCGAACCTTTGTTTCAACCAAGGTTGTCTTTGTGGAATTGGTTGAAAACATCAATTTATCAGACCATTCATTTGGAAGAGAAGCTGGGAGCAAGTTTATTGTTTTGTCGTGCGCACACGCCAGGACTCACATTTCACATTTTCCTGGGATGGATGAATCACAGAATCATGACATGTCATGTCTCTGTGTCAGCACTTGGGCTCCAAGGTGTGTGGTCTTATGGCATATCGGGGGAATGTTGGTACCCCGCTTGACAATCCCTGCAGCCATTAGCAAACTGCTAAGTCTCATGATGTCTCATGCCACCATCTCGGTGGAATAGATTGAATAGATATTCAATATTATTCAATAGATTATTCAATAAAGTCACCAAGAGAATCCCAGGATCATGAGTTGAGATATGGGGCCAGATTTTGAATAAACCCCTGCACAGCTTTTTGGTGGCACGGGATCTCCAATGGCAGGCCGTGCCGTTAGGTGTGGGACCCAAACTCCACAGATCTCCTTTCATTGCCAAGCTTGGTAGATACGTTCACAATTATCACAATTATCACAATTATCACAATTATCACAATTTAAGAAAACACCCCTCTTTGACTGGATTGAATCGATGGGTAACTTGCCAAGTGCGATGTGCTGGCTTATGGGCCCTTCGCTTGAACAAGTTAAACCTGGCTGTCTAGGACCGGCTGGCTGGCAAACGGCTTATTTACGTCATGGGCAGAGGAGCATGGACCTCAGCAGTTCCTGAGTTCATGTGCATTTCATTACATTTCATTGCATTTCATTGCATTTCATTGCATTTCATTGCATTTCATTGCATTTCATTGCATTTCATTTCCACGCGCACACGCACAAGACATATATTTAATGATTTCAATATCTTGTTGTGTTTGTAATGCCTATACCAAAGAATGAGCATGTCCTTTAATATCCTGTATCATATTGTAACGCATTGTCTGTGACACACGCGCTTGCAATCACAAATTTAAGGTTTTCAGCGTTCGTAGCTGGAACCCCGCCAAAGGCCATCTCGCGGATTTGTGAGCATTTACTACTCCACTACACCCAGTCTTGTTCTGTTTGTGCGGAGCATTTTCAAGCAAGTGATGTTGGATACGGTCAGCGCCAGTGTTCTGCCAGGCCCAAAAAAAGGTCTCAAAGCGCGCCAAGCGACACATGGATGAAGCTGGCGCGACTGGGCTTGATACGGTTTGATTCTCTTGATTGGACTGGTGGAACTAGTTGGAACATGTTGGAACGCCGAAGATGCAGCCAGCAACACAGATGCAAAGACGGGCCATTAGAATATCATGGGAATCATGGGAGTCGACGCAGATCGCGGAACCTTTTTAAAAGATGTTGAAAGTCAGTTGATGTCAGTTGCATCAATTGCGCGTTTTACTAAGGAAATTGTGGCCTCGTTCTGTGAGGCCAGGGCCGCTCTCAGCTAGCGCTGGGGACCTCGAGCATCCCTGGGAGAATCTTCGCAGACCATGTTGCATCTTATGCTTGAGCATCTTGAGCTGATTTTGGATATTTTAGCTGTTTGCTGATGTTTGCTGTGTCTCTGAAGCCTGGTAGAAGTCTCCAAAAACAGTGACACCTTTTGAACAAGTTCATCAAACGTTTTCTCTTTCTACCGGCCTTTGAAAATTTTGAAACCTCGGCCGGTCCACCTGCAGGAATTTCACCCCGCACGAGTGGAACCAACTGCGGACGAAATGGCCGCCTTTTGGGACAGGTCCACGCCCAAGTTGGCCATGCAGCGACACCAAGAGTCCACCTGGTTAATCCTGGTTGACCAGCGGCTGTACTTGCTTTGTATTGTTTTGTTTTGTTGCATTTAAATGCATTTTTTAACATTTTTAAACACATGTTTGATGTATTTTAGATCATTCTAGGATATTTAGGTGCTATGGCTTCAAGTCTGCACATCTTTCAGCTGGAGCCTCAAAGTCTCGTCTCGCTACATTTCTGCCTTCTGACCCACTGTTGAGCTGCATCCTGGTATATCCTGCTACATCAGTATCAAACCGGTCGTCATTTTGGATGAGTTGGATCGACTCCATGAAACGGATTGCAAAGGCCGCCATTGTCGACCAGCTGAGCCTGCAGAACGGAGCAGAGCCATCCTGGCCCAGTTCTGTCAACTGTGGGACGCGTGGGAAACTGATAGCAGTTGTGAGATGAGATCCTTTGACTTTCAATCTGCCAAAGGCCCAAGGAAACCAGTTCCCAGAGTTTTGGAATTCTTAGGAACTTCATACGCTGAAATATGCGAGCGTGCTTCCCACATGGAGCATCCGACCAGGTGGCAGCCACGCCTTCGAGCCCTGTGCCTTTTGGAGCAGTGCTTCGATGAGAATAGCATTATGCTCAGTGAAAGTGTTGAACTGTTGCTGAACTGTTGTTGAACTGTTGTTGAACTGTTGTTGAAGTGTTGGAACGTGGCGACTTGTGATCTTTCAGTGATTGTGTCCTTCAGCTTTGCTGTACCTGATCTCTTGACACCTGCGGCAATTTCTTGGCTTGACATTGTTTGACGGATTTGCAATTTGCTTCCACGCTTCGTTGGAAGTCAAGCGTCCTTCTGAACCCCACCAGATTTTCCTTATGGTGTACACACACAGAGTCAGACAGGCACTTGATGCGAAGCACTGCGAAGCACTGCCAGGCAAAGCACCACGATTGGTCGCGATGAAGGTCTTTGATGAGTCTGAGGAGGTGCTCCAATACTTGGCCGGAAGCCTCAAGAGTCGGACATAAGTTGGACATGCAAGAAACATCTTCCGAATTTTAAAATTGAGTCCGGCTTTGCCATGCCCTTGCGATGCAGGAAACGGCGAAACGTGTTTGGTGTAGCTTGCCAGGGCGGTCCTGCTTGCAATTCTTCTGCCCAGGCTAGCCAGGTGACTCAATGTGCTGACAAAGCCAATCAGGTGCAGAGCCAAGACAATGGACTGGGATGAGCCAGTGTTGTGTGACATGTATAATGCCAAAGGAGTTTGTAGCCAACCACATATATATATATATACACGCATATATACATATATATATATATACACGCATATGTATATATATATATATATGTGTGTGTGTGCGTGTGCCTCGCCTTGCAATTCAATTACACCAGTTTCATCCAGTTTCTATTTGCAAGATCGATCAAGTCCACCAAAGCATATGTCAGAAAGATTCAGGAATGCGTTTTCACTTTTTCTCAAGTGACTCGCAGGTGCCGGGTTAGCTCTCCATTGCGATGTAGCACCATGTAGCACCATGTAGCACCATGTAGCACCATGTAGCACCATGTAGCATCGTCAGGTGCTTCGAAAATGCGCTGCTCCTGCGCCCATTCCGCCGATTGTGATCGCCAAGCCTCCAGCCATTTGCCCAGGTTTTCGATTTCAACAGCGCTGAATCCTTTGTCTCACACGATCAACCATGACCAATTTCTTTGATACCCTTGAATTCCCAATCAATTTGGGGTGCTTTGTTGGATCATACTGTGGGCCAGTGTAAAGCACCTTTTAACCCTGGACTCACGTCTAAAGTATGAAAACCCAATAGTTTGAACAAATGCAATCTCAGGTGGCCGTGACGGATACAGATGCCATTAAGCAAAAGCAGCTTGGATTGAGATATGTTAGGATACACAATTGCCGCAATTGTTTTTTCTATCTTTTTCGTGTGTATTTGGCTTGGCGGACCTGGGTCAGTTTCGCGGATGTTTGATCCAGGATGATCCAGGCAATTCCTGGTTACATTCTTGTAAACACTAAGTTCACGACATTTCACGACATATCAATTGATAAAGGAACATAAGGAGCAAAGTTTGTGTTCCTTAACAACTCTTAACAACTCTTAACAGCTAATAACATGGCAACCAAGGCAGATTGCCTTTGCGGCTTCTCCGAGGCCTCCTTTTCTCCCTGAGCATCCTGAGCCTCGGCGTGGTCATGTCAATGCTCGGAGCTCAGAGACTTCAGCTGGATGTGTGGATTCTGGAGCCTTGTGTAGCCGCTACTGTAGCCTGTCCAAATTGAGGGCTAAATGACTGCTTGATACATTTGATACTCAGATACTCGTCATGTGGCTTCATGAAATCGTCCATCTATACTATGTATTCTTACTTTATCTCTGTTTGTCATCTCTTCGAGCCAGAGACATTGCTGGAGGTGCGAGGGGTCCGAAGAGGGAAAAATCCAGAACGCCAGGTGCTGACAAGAGCATTGGGTGCGTACATGTGGGCACCGTATTTCTGGAGTTTAGGATGTGCTATTGAATTGAAACAATTATTTTTTACAAACATCTAGGAACCGTTCATTTTTGCCTCTCTTGGCATAGCAAATGGCAGGGTAAGGGAGCTCGTGGACAGTCTTAGGACTGGAAGCACTCTCTCCGGCGTTTGCTCCAATGTACTGTATTAGTTTTTTATTGATTTATCCCCAACAGAACATATGCTACAGCTTCACGGTTTGTGAACGCATGACAGGCACTCCTCAGTGACATGGGTGAGTCGGACGGGCTCAGATGCGCGATGGATGGAGGGCATATGGGGAACAATTATGGTGCCTTTTGTGTGCCCTGAATCGGTCATCCCTGCAGTTACGAGATTGGGAAAGGGAACTTCCTTCCAATTACATATAATTTCATGCGCCGAATGAGTATGAATCAGTGAAAAAGCGCCTCCACAGAAACAATAAGCCGAGCACATTGCTAAATCACACCCCAAATTGATGGCGATTGAACATCCCCACACAAAGCATCGAGGCGCGGTAATTGGTGATATTGGTGTTTTTTTGACCTCCACAACAGCCATATGCATTTGGTGAACAGTTTCCGCGAAGCTGGGAACAAAGGATTACATCGGATTATGCAGTGAAGGGTTAAACAGTATGGATTCGGGCCACGTCAATCAATTCTTTTCTCCATCACACCTAGAGTCATACTGCAAAACCGATTTCAGTCTATATACTGTGTATATATATATATATGATATGTGTGTGTGGGTGGTCCGGTTATATGGTTGTCACTAATCTTTCTTGTGACATGGAATCACCCAGAATCAAATGCCAGTAACCTGCCATTGGCAGTGTCCCAACATTTTGATCACTTTACGAGGCAATCTCCCCCGTTGAAAGATCTCGAGACAGAGACCACAGCTAGCAGCGGCAGCAGCCCAAGAGGGTTGGAAGTTTGATTGCATCCTCTTGTTATTTGCAACGTGGTGGGTGCCACTGTGAATGTTGCCAGCTGATCTAGAATTACACCTAACTCGGCAGCTCTAGCGCTGAAAATATAGAATGATTCTGAAGAATGGATTCTGCGAACTCTCTACTGAAAAGGTTGACTGTACAAGGCAGATCAAGGCAGAAAAAGATCGTGAGAGGAAACATGCTGGAAACATGGTGGAAACATGCCAAAGTGACATGAGACATCATGAGACATCATGTGACACTGGACTCACTGGACAATGTGGAGAGGCAGGGCACTTTCCAAGGTGATGACAATGCGAAGAAACTTCTGGAGGCAACAGATCCTTGCAGATGGTCGGATGTCAAGGGATATCATGGGGTCCCCCAAAAAAGCAGAGGAAACGGAAAGATACGGAAAGCAGAAAAGGACACTGAAAGTTCCGACAAAAAGTCCTTTGCAGAATCGAAGGAGTAATATACTTGTATAATATATAGTCTCAACATGTTTCAACATTTTTCAACTGCGTATGCATCACCCACATGTCAAGCTAGTTGTTGGTAGAAGAAGACTAAAAAGAAGAAGAAGAAGGAGGAGGAGGAGGAGGAAGAAAGATGAAGAAGAAGAAGAAGAAGAGGAGGAAGAGGAAAGATAGAGAGAGAGCGAGCCCATGGACCTTGTGTCCAAGGAGAGACATCAAGAGACGATGCGCTGCTTGATCATTTCAACTGCAGGGGTGTGCACCTGTTTGGGACACTGCCGTGAAAACAAAATCATAGTGATAGTCACTTCAAAAGCAATAGTCCAGGCTGCCGTCAATGAATGCCTCTCTAGTTTCTGTTCTTTGCATTTTGGCAGGCCGTTCCATTAGGCAAGGTTTTTCAGAGTTTACACAAGCTTTTGTATAATTCGTCATTTGGAGGAGACACCTTTCGACCCAAACGTGCCGCAGCAAGACAGGACGGATGAATTGCAAATGCAGATGGTTGTGCATGAGCATGAGATTGAGGAAGACAAGCACTGTTGTCCACAAACAAGTTGTGTTGGCTGATAAAAGATGACAATGATAAAAGATTATAAAAGCATATGCGTGGCCTCCGCATGACACGTGAAGAGTGCAACCATTGACAGATGCTTCATTTGCAACGTTCGAAAGCGGGCAACCATAAGAACTATGCAATGAGATAACAAACGTCAACACCTGCTGTTGTACTCCATTCTCAGTCTGACGCCGGGTCTGCGCTCACATACTTCGGGTCCCGGGCTTACCTTATTGCACTTGGGCATTCGATGTTGTTGACTTTGTAATGGCTGCATGAATCAGCATCAGGAAACCAGACAGTGCACACCAAAGCTCCTGACGCGCTTTTGATTATAATTCGATAATTCGGATATGTTTGGATTCTTAGCTGCGGAGCCGTTTTGAGATCGAGAATTTCAAGCTAAGTGCGCTGTGCACTGGCTGGGATGGCCTTGTCCTTCTCTGGGCCGGGGCACTTGCACCCGGTCGCGGCGGTGACCAGAGCACCTGGCCGCTTTGAGGAAGGCCTTGGCCCAGGCAATGCTCGATCTGGGCGTTCTGAGCGTTCTGGGCGTTCTGTCTCCACACCAATTCTTCCAGCAGTGGTGGCAGCTGGTGTTGCTCGATCACGCAGAAGCCGATTGAAGGCGGTGCCAGGAACTTCCGTAGAGGAAGCCAAAGAAATGAGTCAGCCAGATCGCAAAGCCGCCCTTGAGAGGAGCGACCAAATGGCAAGGAAGATTTTAGGAGCAGACAAGACTGTGGAGCAAGTGGTGCCAGCTGACTTGTTGCAGAGTGATGTTGGTAAAGAACTCAAAGTTGCCATGGAATCGATGGTGGAGGTGCTCCACATACTTTGCTTGGGCACTTTGCTCTTGGAGGAGGCCAAGGACAAGTCTACTGTTGGTTTGCATGGCTTTGCCTTGGACACGGAATATGTCCGCCAGACCGACAGCACCGAAACTACGATGCCTGCTGCTGCAGTGACGAGTTACGTCATGAAGCAGCTCTTGGAGAATTTTCCTGATGACCCAGTTCTTAGCGATGAGGACGGGGAGCTTCTCTCCAGAGATGAAAGCTTTGCAAAGAGCGTGGCAAACTTTTTGACATCCTTCCAGGTCTTGCCAGGTGCAACTCCGGAGGGTGTAGCTGAGTGGAGCAAGCACTGCAACTCCTATCCAGATGGAGTTCCACCCAACAGATACTGGGTTTTTACACCCATTGACTCAAACAAGGAGTTTCGAGATGCCAAGCAATTCTGCTGCACCCTGTGCTTGATACAGGATGGTGAACCAGTTCTGAGCGTCATGGGTTGCCCCATGTTGAGTTATGACCATCCAAGCAGGAGCACCAGCCACCCCTCAGGCAGTAGCATTTTCTATGCTGTCAAGGGCCATGGGGCATGGACTCAATGCGTGATCATGCAGAGGGAGACTGGCGTGTACATGGGCCAGTATGGTTTGAAAGGAAAGTCTTTGAAGCTCAAAGTGAGCGAGAAGATTCGACGCGGCAATGATGGCCTGTATGACATGCTTGGGACAGAACAGCTGCGAATCGCACAGCGCTCCAGAATGAGGCAAGACATTTTCCTGGACTCCGAGCGGATTGCCAAGCTTTTGGGCTCGGAGTTTGCCAAGTTTCATTTTATTGACAACTCCATCAAGTTCAGTTGGCTTGCTCGAGGAGATGAAGACATTGCCTGGACCATCACACAGGGTCTCTATGACTCTTCCTCCACTTTGCGGATCACTGAGCATGCAGCTGGTGCCTTTATTGCTCAAGAGTCTGGGGCAGTTCTGTCAGACTTTGATGGCAAGGACATTGACTGGTCCACTGGGCCCATTTTGGCCAACAACCGTGGCCTTTTTGCAACGGACCCAAACAAGGTGCCAAAGCAAGCCATTGTGAAAGCTGCAAAGGAAGCAACTGAAAAGTCTCAAGTCTTGTACGAAGAGAGGTGTGAAAAGAGACGTGAAAAGGCCAAGATGCTGCGAAAGATCTTTGAAGAAATGACCAAACAGGCAGAGACCGATGAAGAGATCAAGGGTGCCGAGGTTGTGAAAAGGAGAGGGCTGGAGATGCTGGACAATGATGAGGAGATGATGAAGTTGACACAGGAATCCATGAACCGAGGTGTCCCCATCTTGGGTCAACCTCCTACAGCAGATGCGGATGCGCTGGAGGGACCTATCCCCTATTCGCCCATCAATCCAAACTCTGAGTGAAGGCTTTTTCCAGCTCCGATTCGTGGCCCTGGGCCTCTTTTCGGCTCAAAAGTAGGAGCTAATCTCAAACACGCGTCGCATCATGTGCTAGGATGAAAACAGTGAAAGCAGCTTCGCTTCGCTGCTGGACTATCCTTGGGTTGTGCTTGATATTGCTTGATACTCCGTGGGTCAGATGAACATGTCAAGAGCAGTGCGCTGAGGCCAAGTCGCAAAGGCACCACAAGATGGCTACAGCTTCAAGCCTGTCAAGTGTCAAATGTCTGTTGTAAACCAAGCACTTGCGATTGCAGAGCTGAATAATGCTGAATCCTATTGCTGACTTCAGCTAGGCACAGAGAAGCATAGAGAAACACACGTATGCCCAACCAACTATTCTTTTATATAACTATGATTTACTTATGATTTAAGAACTTTAATTTTTTTAGTGTATATTCAAGTTATTCAAATTATTCAAGAGTACCAAGTCATGCAAGTTCCGCGTGGCTGCCGGTGTGTGGAGTGTGGAGGTGAAGCAGGATTCACCAAGGCCACCTCCAGAGGCCAGTGGTTTTGACAAATTTGGAAAAATTGTAAAACATTTTGTGACGACAAATGATTTGTTTGACAAATCATGATTCGTGGTCAGATATGGTCAGATTGGTCAGATTGTAGATTTTGGGCTGGGGGGGTGAGCTAAGAGATGCTAGTCGCAGAGACTCTGAGAGTCTTCAGATAGTTATAGAAGGAGGAGTTTGCAAAAAGAGAATTGCCAGCAAATACGTCCATACTTTTGAGATTTGTGAGAATCATCAGGTTTTTTCCTGAGGCGGCGTAAGATGGTGTACGTGTGTCAGTAGCATTGTGAGGACAGAGGACAAGCAACCATCCAGGCACCACCACTCTGAGGACTGCCCTCTTTAGGACTCAAAGAGGCTTCCTATGGTTCTGCTGATTTCTCCTGTTCAGCTGTGAGCCCTTGTCAGCCTTTGGGTCTTTTGACCTTTGCCTCCACAAATTCATCCTAGCACCACAAATTTCGATGCTGTCTTCTTACTATGTGAGGATTTCCTCAAGAGTCACGAATTCAATCAAGGCCTGGAAGGCTTGAAAGGCGTGGCCGCACAGGTTATGGTTCGATTCTCATCCCTGTGACCCTGGCAGTGTTCAGAGGAAACTACACCCGAAGCCGTTCAATTTCTGTACACAGTTGGCGTGTTCATCGCTGCATGCATCGCTATTTTTTGGAGTTTTTTGTAGCTATCTCACAGGAGCAGGAGAGAGACAAAGAGTCCACGTGTTTCCATATTCGCTTTGTCAATAGCGGACGGAGTGACGGTGATCACTCTGCAGACGCAGATGCTTCATGCCATGTCTTGCATTTGACTGTGGTGAGGCAAATGTACGTGATATTCGCTAGGGTCATTTGACAGCAAAGGATGCAAAGGGCTTGTGTGTCGGATGCCTGCCTTCCTTTGCGGGCTTGTTTCACAACGACCATGTGTTCTCGTCGTTCAGTGTTGGTTCCGATCGAGATAAAGACAGATAAAGAAAATCAAGAGGCCCAAGAGGCATGTGGCACACACGGTGTCCAGGCTTTGCCTTGCACCTGCACGTCGTTAATTCGGAGAAAGCGATCTCTTTGACTCTGCAAGGACCAAGCTCTGCCCTTACATGTGGGCAGCTTGAGCAGCTTGAGCAGCTTGTGCAACAAAAGGCACAAGAGCACTCTGGTCCAGAATGTTCAGGGAACATGGCGAAACTTCGCAACCATTTGCATTGAAATCATTTGCTTCAGAAGAGGTCGGTATTCCAACTCCACTACTGTGTGGCTGAAGACGCCATCGCCAGTTTGCGTGCTAAGTCATTCTCTCCATCAAAAAAAAGCGGCTCAGACAAACATGTTGGGGACTTTCGGCACACCTTCCTTTTTCATCCCTTTTCATCCCAACAAGTGCATACAAATATTGGTTGGCTGCTGACACTTATGATGAATGCAAAGGTTTCTGAAGAACTTCGGATTGTTGTTGATCCGCATTGATCCGCGTTGATCCGCATTACATACCAATATATACCAATATAGTATATATATATATGAGCAACCGTAAAAACCACGGCAATACTAAATATGTATTCGACGGACATTGGTTTATGGAAATTGATGGAAATTGTTAAAAACACGAGGTAAGCGATGGGACCTTCCCAAATTAGCGATACCCCTTTTCAAGGTTATGTCA
>Ga0126342_10015390_pt1 | contig 13411 bp, 16 predicted proteins | sample Cyp1metagenome_FD_92528 | JGI IMG/M metagenome (GOLD analysis project Ga0126342, IMG submission 92528) | Coral microbial communities from Lord Howe Island, Old Settlement Bay, Australia - Cyphastrea 1 metagenome | ecosystem: Host-associated > Invertebrates > Cnidaria > Coral ...
CTGAATCCAAAAACGTGCAATTAAACAAGATTATTGATGTAAGGTAGATCTCCAGAAATTGGCGTGCTTTGCAGGTACGTCGGGATGATCAGTCCCGATATCACAATCTCAAACCACCGTCTTCGTTGGGCAGTGGATGGAATGAGATTTACTGCCCCCCTGCATCAACAAGCAGTACGAAAAGATAGAGGTATTACATCTGTTCAGATGTTCCACACACACACACACGCACGATACATTACGCTACAGGATATTAGGCTACATAATATCATGCCACCATATGCCACCTAAGGTTACGCTACAGCATGTTACATACAGCTGGTATGAGAGAATGGAGAAAGGCGAGGACAAAACAATGCAGCTCCGACTTTCAGAATTACTTGACCCAAACAGGGATGCATTGGAGATGAAAAGAATGGCCCGAAACTGTGGTAATAAACATATACTAATTAAAACATATTAAAACCTTCATTTATAGGGCATTTCCCAGCGGCATTTTTCCGCCCTTCCTCCGATGTTTTTTCAAGCGATCCCTGGGGCCTCAATCCCAGCCGTTGGCACCGCGGCCACGGCCTAGGCAACGCAGCCAGTCTCCAAGGTGCCAATAGGCAGAGAGAGAAAGGGAAAAACGAATGGATGAATAGATGGATGGATAGATAGATAATCGGATAGATAGGCAGATAGGTGGATTTGTAGATAAGTAGATAGAGAGATGAAGTAAGTTAAGGGTAATATAAGATTGGATTGGGTAGATAGACGGACAGATAGACAGACAGGGAGATAGGTAGGATGGGGTGGGATGGGATGGGATGGACTTGGGGATGGTCCCAGGATACATGTTCCTTTTGGATGGTTCTAATCCCATCCCCCAGATAAAATACACCCAAAGGGGGGGAGCCAAGTCATGAATAGATCCAATACTAAGCCAAGGTTTTGTTGGGTATTGAATATGAACGGGATGGGAGTAGGATGTGCTATAGTCATTAGTCATCCAATTAAGTACATGTTCAACTTTCCACACGCACATTTCCATTAAGAATTCAGGACCAGATCACTACAATGCAACCCTTATGGTTTCTACCAAAACCAATTCTGGGAAAAAAATGAAAAGACAACCCCAACTCAAAAGAACATCAAAGTATATACAGCTGTGTTTTCCTTTTGCAAGCTGGGCATGGGCCAAGTTGCAAGCTCACTGTAAAGATGACTGTTGCGATTGTCGCGCCCTGTGGATCCGGTACAATCGAAACCGTGGCTTCCGCCAAAATCTCACGGGCGTCATGCCACGTGAGTGAAGACAAGAGCCGCTTATCCTTGCAACGTCATTGTGACATTGTTGGCCACTGCCACTGAGAGAGCTACACCGGGACGTTTCCAGATGGGGTGCCCCCTTCGTGCTTGTTTAGAGATAAACATGTTGCGACCACACTGCCACCCCAACAAACCCGGATGACAATGGAGATAACATAGCTATGGATAGCATGGCCCCATTTAGTTCCATGATTTGCCTTTATTTAAAAAAGTGTGATGTTCCACTTCACAAACTGCAAACGGCACATCCCAACAATGGGATGATTTTCCCATTAAAACCTTATTTACGCACGATTTTCCAGGACATCCTCCCAGCTATGAAAATCCCAAACGAGCCCGATCTCATGGCCCTTAAAGTGGCTTCAAATCTACGGCTCCGGCGCAAGTTGCAGAGGCGGTTGCAAAAAAGGGACCCCAACTGTGGGTTTTCATGGGGGTTCATGGTTTCAAATATGTTTTTTTTTTCCGCGGGGAATCGCCCCCTGAAAGGTGTCCTCCTAACACCATCAGCAACCGCTAGTGGCTTTGGGTCAGAATGTGTGGCTAAATCCCCATGTGGGAAGCAAAAACAACTCAAAAATGATATCACTCAGATCACCAATGGCAAACGGAGAGCCATGTCTCTCTCTGATCTACATAGTTCGCTGCGGTAGAAATCAGTGGCGGCATTGAAAACTGAGATCAAACTCGCTTTTGGACCGGAAAAAAAAACAAATTATATTAAAAACTTATAATAAAAAAGAAAAGAAACTATTAACACATGTTAAAATAGAAGCTATAGATTCTTCGATGTTCGTTTTCTGTCCCCCACAGGATGGTACATGGTCCTACTTCGCATCCAGCCGTCACCTTAAAACGCTGCAGAGGCGCTATGCTCCTTCCGTTAAGCGAGACTTCTATGAAGCTAACAGTGGGGAGGTGCCCTACACAAACAGGACTTAAACAGAACAAACAAATGTGAAAACCCATATGTAGTATGTGTGTATGTATATATGTATATGATATATATGCGTATATGTGTGTATATATATATGTATACATATGGCATATCTGTTTGCCGGACACCCATCACTGCATGTACCTCTTGTATTATATATGTTGCGATGATGTGGCGCCATCTACAGCATCACCTGGATCATTCAGATGGCTACTACGAATATCTGCCAAGTCATTCCGCAAACTCCACCAGTTATCTTCCGAATCCCTTCTCCTGAAACCAATCACCCCCCAATCTAACAATCTAACCGGGTTCTTTGGGGGGATTGAGATGTACAAGTCGTTGCCAATCACTCATAATCAATCTGGAGAAGTCATAATCACTCACAAACCTAGAGACTTCAGCTATTTTGGGGGAGTTATCCCTATCCAATTCTCATCATTCCAGTGATGCAAGGCGACCTAAGGTTGGCTCAGGAAGGTGCACAGCATCCCATGACCCTCACTGTCCTACAGACCTACTTTTCTTCGGCAGGCAACATCAACGCAGGTGAACAAATCCTCCCAACCGATGCTGACAACCCCCAAATTATCTGGCAAAATTGGGGATTCAAATCACCCACATCAAGAAACAAACGTGGCCAGGGTCACAAAGGAACCACAAGCCAAGCCAGATCCTTTCAGGGGACCCTCCGATAAACCAAACATGGTTCAACGGTTTACATGCAGATCTTCCAGAGGAAATTCCTCTCCAAATGAACATGTAAACAATTATATTACTGCACTATCTGGTAAACTAACATAACTATGGAAAATCTTCATTTTTAATGGGTAAATCAACTACAAATGGCCATGCTCAATAGCTATGTCAAATTACCAGAGGGTAAGTTACAGCAATTCTACAGCCCATGTTGAATAATTAATTACCGAAGGGATCCAAAAGGCACTACTGAACAGCACAATCTTAGATACCACAACAGAGGACTGTCCTTCGCTGCGGGTAGTTTATGGCGCAAAACTGCCGCGCATCATCCTAAATGATGTTGATGTTTTCGGCACCCCCTGGGGCTTTGAAACTAGTCATGTTCATTATGAAGATCCTACTTTTGGTGCTTCATATCCCATGTTTGTAGGTTAATACATCGAGCATTTCTTGATGCTAATGTAATAATTTACAGATCAGTGTAGATCATTTCTTGTTGTTCAATTACATGATCAAAATCTCAATAATCCATATATCTGGGCAAATTATAATACTTCACTGAAATAAGGCCATTTTGGGATGATTCCTCTTATTAACCATGATTCCAGGGTTCGGCCGCAGTGAGGTCGTTATAATTTGCCCAAAATCACCCGGCTTTTCGGATTCGTTCAGAGCCGCTTCCAGTATCGCCCCACGGCATCAGCCTATGAATCTGGCAGCTGTAACCACGGGAGCTGGTGGGCCCAAGAGGCATGAGAATTGGATGCTTCATGATGCTTCACGGACTTGGTTGAAGGGAAATTCCTGTACCATCTGGTTATTTAACATAGCAATGGAAAATGGCCCATTTATAGATGGTTTACCTATTAAAAATGGTGATTTTCCATGGCTATGTTAAATAACCAGATAGTAAATCTTGCCTTGAACTGATTAGATGCTGGGATCAAAATATATCAAAACTGATGGATATTTGGATGAAAGTTGCACCCATCACCATGCGATATCATGTGTTCACTCATTGAGAAGAATCACACATGTCCCCTTTTCAGCTGCTTCTCCCCATGTCTCATCACAACTGTTCATGCTTTGACCCCCCACCGGTCGAATCTACAGTGATCATGCGCTGAATCTGAAGAAATCGGAAGGCGACTTGGGCATGGGCAACTGGCGACCGCATTGGCAACTTGCACCAGCCCCCACGGTCCTACATTACATCTGCCAGACACAAAAAATCCAATCGACGGGAAGGCGAAACGCCCAGTCTTGACGAAACATGACTGCCCCGGCGCGGTGTCCGGATCATCCAATTCCTGACGAATTTCAACCTAAATTCACCAAACTGAATTCTGTTTGACCATTTCAGAATAGTTGCCCCAATCCAAGCATCATTCTGACGTCACAGAGGGGGTCATGATGTTTTAGCTAAATTTATCGTAATGTATCATCATTTCTTATCCTCTTCATGTTAAAAAATCATCCTGAAAAAAAACTATGGGATGTTCAAACATGTTTTCAGCATGAGTGTTTTTTTATGTCCACTATAGACTAAAACATCTCTAGGGTATCTTCCCCAGGACACAAGAAGATAGGTCTGGCACGCGCATCTCCTTGGATGTTCCGAGTAGTTCATCCCTTCCGCGGCCTTCCGCGGCGCGGGCGAATTCGGGCCGGCCACGCCATTTTTCTTTCCAGCGCTTGGCCGAACTGTGCGCACACAACTAGCAGCTGGTGAACCAACCTGTCAGGAAAAAATGAAGAATTGCATGAAACCTCTTATGTCATGGGAAAATCCATGGTTTTCTGTAGATATTCCCTTAACCAATCCATTGCATGAAAGAAATCATATGAACATTTTTTGAAGTGCCAATGAAGGTGCACAGCAGGACCAAAGTGCTAAGAAAAGCTGGGAGGTAAAAACATTGTTGTATTTACACATATGAACACAATGTGCACGCCAATCTTTGGAGTAGTGGAATTCTTGTTGCCATTTTTTCTCACCAAAGTAGCGAATGTTGATAAAAACCAGGATGTTGGCTGAACGGTAAATATAATATATCCGTCTAACACCGCCTAGCTTAATCTTCTGGAATGTTGTGCGTTTCAGCAAGGTTTCAATATGACCAAGAACTATCGTCAAAATAAGTTCATAATAGTTCATGATATATGTAAAAAATAATACATAATATTGCATACACATACACATCATAGTTATACAATCATCATACATTCGCCTACAATGTGCGTCTTCGTAAGAACTACTCCAAGAGAACAGGAAAACTGAAAACAACAGCGGTGAAGTGTGAAAACCCTACAAAACATGAACAGTCTTAGTGTCTCTTTCACCCATAATAATCTATCATACCTATCCATACCTATCCGTTTTTTGAGGCCAATGGAACTTAAACATCCAGCTGCAGTGAATTTTGAAAGGTCTTTTTGGGCAAATCTGTGACAACCTTTCAAAGATGCAACGAATTATTCAAGCACCTCCCACGCTACATAGCGCTGTCCTGACACGGACAGCGGATGTAGGGGGCGGTTCAAGTGGCTGAAGTTTTTTTTCGTCGTGATGAGTTTCTGTTATCATGGTCATCATCACCATCATCATAATGTTTATTGTTGTTATCATGTTTACCATTATAATTAATGTAATTAATGGTTGTCATTGTCGGTCCCGTCAAACATGGGAAAACCGTGGCTCCCCGTACTTCAGGTGGGCAAACCCTTGTCGATGTCCTCAAACGGCGATGTCCTCAATCCTTGAACGAAATGGAGGTTTTGATAGGAAATCCTCAAACTCAATGGACTGGTTGCAACCCCTCTGAAGAATACAAGTAGTACCGCACAAGGCAGTGGCGAAAGTTTCAAAAATAGGAAACGTGTAGGAGAGGTTGGTTGTTGTGAATCACGGATGGCAGAGCGAAGCCACTGATGGACTGAAAGGTGATTGATCTCTCTCGCTCTTTCTCTCTCTGTTGCTCTCTTTCTCTCTCTTTCTCTCTCTTTCTCTCTCCCTCTCTCTCTTTCTCTCTCTTTCTCTCTCTTTCTCTCTCTTTCTCTCTCATTCTCTGATTATCTACCTACCTACCTACCTACCTACCGCTCTATCTATCGATCTATCGATCTATCGATCTATCGATCTATCGATCTCTCTCTCTCTCTCTCTCTCTCATCTGTCTATCTATCTATCTATCTATCTATCCATCTATCTATCTATCTATCTATCTATCCATTTGTCTATCTATCTATCCATCTATACATCTGTCCATCTATCCATCTATTCTGTCCTTCTATCTATCTATCTTTCTTTCTTTCTATCTATCTTTCTATCTTTCTATCTATCTATCTATCCATCTATCTATCTATCTCTCTCTGTCTCTCTCTCTCATCTGTCTATCTAACTACAGTATCTAACTATCTAACTATCTATCTATCTATCTACCTACCTACCTATCCATCTATCCATCTATCCATCTATCCATCTATCCATCTATCTATCTATCTATCTATCTATCTTCCCGCCACGTCACCGGGATAGATCAGACAAAACGCAATCCAACTTTTCGAAGTGTCGACTTTGGAACGGCTAGACAAATTCCATGTCTCTTCTCTTTCTTTGAGGTCTTTCAAGCCAAGCAGCAACATCCACCGCTGAAGACTGCTGCAAACCTTGCTATCCATCTATGTATCTATCTATCTAGCTGGCTATCTATCTATCCAAATATCTATCTATCGATCTATCTAGATGTCTGTCTATGTATCTATCTATCTATCTATCCATCTATCCATCTATCCATCTATCCATCTATCCATCGATCCATCGATCCATCGATCCATCGATCCATCTATCCATCTATCCATCTATCCATCTATCCATCTATCCATCTATCCATCTATCCATCTATCCATCTATCCATGTATCCATCTATCCATCTATCCATCTATCTCTCTGTCTATCTATCTATCTATCTATCTATCTACGATCTATCGATCTATCGATCTATCGATCTATCGATCTATCGATCTATCTATCTATCTATCTACCTGTCTATCTGCAACCTAGGAAACCGAACTATTCTGCGAGACTTCTTCATTTTGCAAAGTTGACAACATCAAAAAAACGCATCAATTCTGCGTGACTTCTTCATTTTTCATTGTTGACAACATCAAAAAACGCAGCAATTCTGCGAGACTTCCTCATTTTGCGAATTTGACAACATCAAAATTGAATGAATTCTGCGAGACTTCCTTCAAAAATGGAAAGTTGAGTGCAGAGCTGACAGCCTCGTACCAATGCGTTTTGCGTTTTTTCCAGTCCACCTCTCTAAAGTACTGCGCCTGCCAGTGCTGCACCTGTCACGCAAAATCATCTTAGCAAACCTACAGATCTGATGCTCCAAAATGCAACCCCTCTCAGGAAATCAGTGCCCTGACCTCCTAACATCTCTAATGAACATGTCTTTTGTACTGCGCCTGCCACGCAAAATGCATCTTTGCAGATCCTCTTCAAATGTCCCACGCCTGCCATCCTTTTTGGAAATGCTACAAATCCCTCATGTTTTGCTAACTGTTCACAAGGTGCACAATCCCTTGCGCCTGCCACGTGAAATGACATCTGAACGTCCAAAAGTGCTCCGTGCCTGTCAGTTGTTTGTACATTTTGACTTCGAAATGTGCTTCGCGCCACAACAGCGTGCACTTTTTCGACATCTCAACTTCCAAAAGTGGTCCGAGCATGGTGTGCTTTGTACATTTTGACTTCGAAATGTCCTTCGCGCCACAACGGCGTGCAATTTTTCATCTTTCATCTGGCAAGCTGGCTCCGCACCCGCCGCTTTAGCGAGCCTACTCTTCGACCCTCCGGAGCCACAAATCATTGGAAAAACACAGTGTTTCGCGACTTTCCTACCTTTTCGCGCATCTGCATCCTCTTTCTTCTGACTCTTTCTCTTCTCTGATCTTCTCTCTTCTACTCTTCTCTTCTCTCGGACTCTTCCCATCTCTGATTTTCATCTGTCCATATTGTCGGAATTTTGACTTCTAAACTTCCTTCGGTTAGTCAGTTGGGATGATTGTTCCCAATATATGGAAAAATAAAAAATGTATAAACATGTTCCAAACCACCAACCAGATGGAGCATGTTCCAGCAAACCATGCAATGCTTCAGGGTAAATTTTCATAGACCTGACCCATAAGGGACCCGACCGCTGCAAACAGTTCACCATGATCTAAGCCTATACAATTAGCGGGGTGACCTATGGGGGAAGATCAAACAGGTTTCCTTTTTCTCTTTGGTAGCCAAACCTTGAAATGCAATAGCCTATGGCCCCTTTCATAGATAATGTTCGATTTCGAAAGGAGGAGGTTCCGTTGCCATGTTTGGTTCCTAGAGGACAAGCTTTGGATTCTAGCTGAAAACCACGTGTAAATTTAGGTGTTTTGGCGTGGGTTTGAAGCCTCTGTGTTGGCAAGGCCAGTGTTGCCAAGCCTCTGAGCAACGCGTCATTCCGCATCTATTACGAAAGGGTACGAAAGGCAAAAAATCGGCCATACCGAAAGAGAACTTCACCCAAAAGTTATGACTTTCCATGTTCCAATTTAGTTCGATCCATCTTGACTTCAAAACTCGCCCATGAACATGGGCGAGTTAATATGGGTAAAAAGCGCATTCCAACCCCTTCCCCCCCAAAAAAATGGCAACGGACAATCCAGCATTTGGTTCCATGATTCTCCCATTGAGCTTACCAGATCTTGGAAAATCCCGCGTTCATAGATGGAAAGTCCCGGTAATCAGGCAATCGAAAAACCATCATTTAGTTCGATGATTTTCCAGCAAGCCACACCCGCATTTCGGGGATTTTCCAGCCGGCCACGTTTTCCCAGAGGGTATCTTCATGGAGTTTCCCAGTCAAACCTCCCGGCTGCCTGATGTGGGAGTGCACCTCCTGCGTCGTAAATTGAGATTTTGAAGGCTGGGTTTTCCTGTAGAGGTTCCTTTCCAATGATCATCCCAAGTTTTGGGAAATGTTTTTGGGATATGAATGGGAAAGAGGATTGAACGAACATGCTGAATCTTGGATACCTGCCAGAAATCTAGATATTTATATATATATATAATATAGCCGGTTAGTACACCTTACCATTGATAGCAAAAGATCATAAAAAGCAAAGGAAGTGTCTAACCAACGTTGACCCAGGAAATAACTGATTTTCCACCCAGGTTTCACTACTGGAAGGATTCGAGGATATCCTTCTGAGATGCGATGTGAACTTGGTCAGTCGTCTGAAAATAGACCTCACTACTTCATCTACGGGGAAACACCCTTTCTATTCACTTATTCACATTTGGTGTAAGAATGGTAATTTGTAATAATAGACATATGTTTATCATATGTATACAGATTATTCAAAATTATTCATAGATTTATCAATGTATATTCTCACCCATTATTGTTGATGTAATTTAGATGTCCCATTTGGTGATCATCGTTGGTGCCTTGGTCGAGGTGTCGTTGCCAGCTGGCTGACCTGGCGGCTTTGAACCGTGGATAATTCGGAGAGATCCAAACGGTGGATGTGAACAACAACCATAAGGTATGGATAAATAACAGTATTGTCATATTTTTTGATAATGTTAAGATCATTTAATTGATAATAATTGATAATATGTCATTAGGAGAATTGTTTTTGGATATCAGATCCATATGTTTGTTTACGTTAGAATTAGTAAGCATGTGTGGAATATAGGAACAGGATAATTGCATCACCTAGTAATGTGGGAAAACAAAAAGCCGTAAACAACTACAATTTGGGGATGGCCGGAATCCAATTCATAAAAAAAAATATCATTTGGGGGTTTATGGCATTGGGTTTACCACATTGTTACACTATTTAAAAACACATAAATACATAATAGGATTGTGTGCCTGTGGGCAATAAACATTAAGTCTTGCCGGGCCTCCTGGCGCTCCCACACCTATTTTTCTCATGTTCATCTGCTTGTTTACTACAAATCATAGACTTGGCAAACTGCTTCTTGATTGTTTTTTGCCCATATTCTTATTGTCCATTTGCATCCATTGGCAAGTTGCTACTGGCTATCTGGATTCATGAACCCCCAGGATTCAAATCTTTCGTTCTTGTACAGCTCAGGTATTCCCAACAAATTTATCAGATTTTCCCAGTTTTACCGATCCAGAAGGGGTTTAACACGCTTAATCTCCCGTCTAGCAGTCTTTCGCCAACCTGGTGGCCATAGTGCCTTTATCCCCCCCAACCCTCCGCGCATCTCTTTTCACCACAGTTCTTCGTGCCGCATCTCTCGTCGCCATGGGCCAGCTGCGTCACCTTGTCCACCAGCTGCAGGGCCACACCTGGATGGTGTTTTTGTGGTGGGGGAGAGGGAGAAGAAAGAAACGTCGATTCTGAAAAGTTTTTTCGCGGAATTTGTGTTAATTAATGTCATTTTTTCAAGCGACCCGAAACCATATATCCTCCCCTTACCCTCCAGTGATTAAACACGGCAATGGAAAATCCATGAAAATCCCTGATGAATTTTTCCCAGCTAGAAACCTTCATTTTCTTCGCGGGTGTTTTCCCATCTATTTCTCGATATCATCCCATAGTTTCCCAAAATTCTCAATTTTTCATCGGGATTTTTCCTGGAGGGTAACCCCAGCACCCGATGAGTCCTGCACGACGTCACGCGTCCCCACCGCGATTCGTCGCCCTCGGCGTCGCCATCATCGGCGTGGTCGTCAGAAGGGCGAAGCCTCCGCGGCGGCGCCGCCCACGTCGGATTCCACCGAGTCGGCGTGGGGCCGCGCCGGGGATCTCCTGGGAAAACGGGCAGAAACATTGGATTGGGGTAGACTGGCATATATGAGATGTTTATTTTAATGTTCCTTTGGGTATATCATTATATTATATACTTCCATCCTATAGTGTGTAGTGTTGTATGTGAGCAATTTCGAAAACCCTAGGTTCACGGAATGGACATCCACAAATGTGGAAAGGTCCCATGGCTTACCACAGGTTTGCACAAAAATGAGATATGGCAAACTTGGGGGTATCGCTTGCAGGAAAATGAATGATCTACTTGACTCCAGAGCGGAGGCTGTGCTTCCTTTTTGATCAGGCATCTGCGCTGCAGGACTCCGAGCTATCTGAGGAGGTGCTGCTGGAAGAGGTGCTTTGCAAATCTCTTTTTCCCCACCGCCAGTATGGACAGCCAGCCTCTACACAGCCACTCGAACCTTTGCCAGAAAGAATGACAGATAGAATGCCAGTATATCTATCTCTATCTATCTGTCTGTCTGTCTGATTCTGTCTGATTCTGTCTGTCTGTCTGTCTGCCTGTCTGTCTGATTCTGTCTGTCTGTCTCTCTGTCTGTCTGATTCTGTCTGTCTGTCTGTCTGTCTAGCTAGCTAGCTAGCTACCTTCTATCTATCTAGCTAGCTGGCTGGCTAGCTGGCTACCTATCTATCTAGCTATCTCTATCCAGCTTGCCACCAGAAAACCTGAATGTGTCACAGACTGATGTGCACCTGGGTGTCTGGAACAGAAAAAGTGATATCGCGTGGGTATCGCTAGGGCATCGCTAAAATTCACCTCATGGTTTTCCAAATTTGGTATCTGTTGATACTGCAGTGCTCTGCCAGAAAGCAGCTTTCTGAAACAACAGCAGAGAGTCAGAAAAGAGGCAAGCAAAACAGTGCAAGTTCACATGGGGGGGTCAATGGAAACACTCTTCAGCAACGACAATAATGTGTCAGTGTCACAAAGAAGCTTCACTAAACAACAGCAGCGGGGAGATAAAGTCAGCGGAGAGGCAATCGAAATGGCGCAAGTTCAAGTGGAGAGTCAATGAAAACATGCAAGGCAAGGATGTGCAGGCAGCTAGTGAAACAAACGTGTTTGCAGGGACTTGGCTTCCGCTTCTGCGGATTCCGTTCTCTGCAGACCACTCCATGGATATCAAGAAGAACACTTTCTGAGGAGCATGTACCCTCGTGGGCCCAAATCTGGTTTACAAACGACGTCAGAAATCAATGTTCAAAATGACATTACCTTGAAGGGGGTATCGCTAATTTGGAAAGGTCCAATCGCCTACCTCGTGTTTTTAACAATTTCCATAAATTTCCACAAGCCAATGTCCGTCCCTTACATGTTTAGTATTGCCGGGGTGTTTGCGGTGGCTCATGTGATCAAAAAGTTGGATAGAAGTTAAATAAGTTATTGTTTATAATCCCCGGTAACTATTGTTATAAGCTATAAGTACTATAAACCATATAATTGGAGTGATTAATTAACCTACTTAGCTATCGTTTGGGGGCCCCACTTTGTAGGTAGCCGGGCTCCCCGGCCACAGCGCCATGCAGATCCCCTCGTTCTCCGCATGCGGTTCCCGCGGCAAAGGCCGCAGCGAGCTCCGGGGCGCGGGGGCACTGCTTTCACGTAGGGATTGAAGGGAAGCATCACCTCGTGGTGAAACCGAAAAGCTGTGGAGTTCACAATGTTCACAATATCTGGGTTGTTTTACCACATTTCACTCATCTGATTCATGCGGCAATTTGCGGATGATTCCCCTATACATTCACAATGATTCCAGTGAGGTCGCAGTGAGGTCAGGTCACTATAATTTACCCAAACAATATTAACAAGGGTTTAAAGGTTAACCCAATCAATAATAGTGGGATATATAGTTGATATAATCATAAAGTATGATATTCATGGGATAATATGGGATAATAGAGGAATAGGAGAGGGTTAAGCACAAAACTTGGGTGGTACTGTTTGAGTTTAACCATCCTGCAAGGGAAATAATGTAGCCAACAATGGCCATGTCATACGTAATATCTTGCCGTAACAAATGATTTCACAAATCAATTCTGGGATGCTATATACGTATCTATGTATCAATGTATCTGTGTATGTCTCAATGGAATGGAATGTAATGGAATTTCATATAATATAACGGAATGGAATGGAGTGTAGTGTAGTGTGGTGTACTGTGGTGTAGTAGCGTGTTTTTGATGTAATGTAAAGTGATATGTTGCAGCGTGTAGATCTGTAATTGTGTATCGTGTATTTGTTCATTGTGTATTGCGTGTGCGCGCACGAATCAATGATACAATATGTAACGTACAAGTTCTTGGGGCACTGGAAGAATGCAAAACGGACAACACAACATACTTTACTTACTTTACTTAACCCCAAAACATTACAGTAATACTCTCCGAACTCAAGCCAATTTTTCCTCCGTGCATGACCAAACTTGGACACCCTGCAAACATATCAAGCCTTCTGTCTGCTGGTGGTAAATCTAGTTTGCCATCAAACTAGACGACGGATGGCCCGAGAGCGTAGAGGAGCAGGGTCTTCTCTTGTTAGTATGGAGACACAATTTTACAAACAATATATGAAAGATGTGTTATAGGCAGTCGAGAAGAGGAGTATCA
>Ga0126342_10015391_pt1 | contig 13410 bp, 9 predicted proteins | sample Cyp1metagenome_FD_92528 | JGI IMG/M metagenome (GOLD analysis project Ga0126342, IMG submission 92528) | Coral microbial communities from Lord Howe Island, Old Settlement Bay, Australia - Cyphastrea 1 metagenome | ecosystem: Host-associated > Invertebrates > Cnidaria > Coral ...
TATACTATATATATTATAAATATTAAAAATATTTATATATATTAAAAATATTATGTATATATTATAAATATATAATATAAATATACTATTTATAATATATACATAATATTTTTAATATATATAAATATTTTTAATATTTATAATATATATAGTATATATAATACATAAATATAAATGTAATAATATATATAATATATATCATATATTTAATATATATAATATATATATGATATAATATAATATGATATAATATAATACAATATGAGTATATATATAATATAATATAATATGAGTATATATATAATATAATATAATATAATATAATATAATATGAGTATATATATATAATATACTTATAAACTAGGGTTTTGACCCGTACTCATGATTCCTTTCAATCAGGGAGGTCAATATCTGCAAAGTTCTCCACTCAAAAGGGGGGAGTCATATTCGGAATCCTCAGTTTCGTTTGGGGAGTCGTCGATGAACAATGGATGCTTAATCACACTTCGAATCCCGTGGCTGTAAGTGTGTGCAGATTCCCAGAGTTCCACACACTCTGCGTTGTCCGTGAGGCTGCTTGCAAAAGATGTGGGGAATGAGCCCGATCAATCATCAGAGAGACCGCGAAATCTCCTTTGGAAGCGACTGCACAGACGTCCTTTGAGCAAAATGTCGGGTGTTGGCTGGGATGCGGTTTGGTTACTTTGTTTTGGACATGCCTATAATGTACTTAAATCAAGCACTTCATTCACACCAATTTACATGTGGGTTTGTGATCTGAAACCTAGGATGTCCCAGTGAAAAGGATTCTCATGATTGTCCAGATGATGTAGTGAGTGGATTTGCAGCCCTTAAACCACTAAGCAATTATTGACCGAATTCAGATTTTATACTCATAAGTTGAGACAACCGAAGGCTGGGATAGTTGAAGAATGTGACACAGGAAAAAGCATTGCTGACAGCAAGCTAGCAGAATGTTTGGGTGATCCAAAATTATGCAGGTGGTTAAAGCTGGAGTTGCCTGGGGCCTGTTTGCTGAAATCCTGAGTCAGTGTACTGGATGCATAACCCGGAATGATTATTGCGGAATCCTCTTGGGCCCTTGGCTAGACCCCCATGGTTTTGATTCCCAGTGGCAGAAACCCTTTGTTCTTTCGGAATCTTTCGAACCATGACCTTTTTGTAAACCATGTACACCGAACGAAAGCCATTGAATATTTGCCATATCTTTATGATTAACCCACATTTACCATAATATAAAGATATACATGCATATAATTGCATATATATATGCTGTATATACAATAGCTGTAGCTGTAACATTACAGTTTCCTGGAATAACTCACGAACTTCACGAGGTCCCGAAGGAGCATCCGGCCTTTGTTCAGTCGCCAAGCTGCAGTTTCCCATGGGGAAAACCATGTTTTAAACATTTTTAAGCCATCAAATGTTGGATACCCCGACAAATCCCTAGATAAAAACCTGTGTAAGTTGATCGAGGTTAATGTCATCCTGACCATCAGGACTGTTGGGACACGACTTGCCTTTAGGAATGATGAACACCTGATGTGCTTGTCGTTTTGAATGACTGAATGATTGCCAAACTGAATGAATGACTGAACTGCTCAATAAAAGATTGCATGAGTGAACTGCTATTAACGAAATATGCCTCTTCTCAGTTGCATCCTCTCTGAACTACCTCTTCTTTGAGCGAACCTTTTCTTCGGGCTAGTAGTTCGGAGCTACCTACATCCTCTCTGAGCTTCTTCTGCTCTGACCTATATCTTTACCGGGCTGCTTTTTTTCTGAAAATGTACTGTAGATGATCTATTTGTTCAGATTTCTTACCTGCATTCATTCTTTTGCTAGGGCTAGGAGCCGTGGTTTTTGTTGCCACCATTTCATGCTGCCATATGCTGCCTGTGTCAGGTTTTTTGACAACTACATCGACGCTTTATCCCACTTTACTGAGACCAACTTCGATGGTATGAAAGTGGTCGATGTGGATACGTACAAGAGTGCCTTGGCCAGCGCACCCTCTTGTCGACGCGACAATTCCGTGACAATGCGAAATTCCATGATTTTCACACCGGGATACTGTACCGTACCACGTTTTAGCTTGCTTGCATAGCACAACGTTGCCCAGTGGAAGCCTTAGCTGGCAATAGAGCATAGCTCCAATCTCGTAGATTTTAAATGGTATGTTGCTAAAACATGCTTAAACATGAGCGTTTTTGGGGTGCATTGTTTTATCCGTACCATTAATGATATCAATGCATGACTTTGACTATCCGAATGGTCTTTCCATACCCACAATGTGGATGACCCATCAGGAGATACCCAAGGGAAAATCATGAAATGGCGATGCGTCGAAAAAAAACCCTATGAATCTCCATATATCGAGGGCTTGAGCATCCGTAAATCCAAGCTATTTTGCAGTAAAGGGTTATCAGAATTTTGACCCGTAGCCACGAAACATATTGGTGGTTATATATATAATATATTTCTTGGTGAAATCCTCATATTTCTTGGTGAAATGGGAGTTTCCATGGGTTTCCATAAATGGGGGTACCCCCAAACCATCCATTTCAATAGGTTTTTTCATGATAAACGATCCATGAATGGGGGTCCCTGAGCAGTACCCAAGCACCTCAGTGGTCGAGCTTCGTTTTGGACTTGGCCATCTACATTGGAAATTTTACATCTGTTGTTACTATACTTTACATCCTGCTTCGCAAATATGATTTTTCCAGAATTTCCAAAGTTCAAAGTTACACACATACATACATTCGTACATACATTCATGCATGCATGCATGCATGCATGAGAATTTCCAAAGTTCAAAGTCACACACACATACATACATACATGCATACATACATACATGCATGCATGCATGCATGCATGCATGCATGCTTACGTGAATACCTGCATGCGTCATGCATGCATACGTGCATACGTGCATACATCCATCCATACTTCATACGTGAATACGTGCATACGTCATACATGCATACGTGCACACGTGCGTGCGTGCATGCATGCATGCATACACGCATACATTCAGTCCAGCATACATGCACACGTGCATACGTGCATCCGTGAATCCGAGCATGCATATATGCAAACATGCATATGTGCATACGTCATACATGCATGCGTGCATATCTGCATGCCTACGTGCATATGTTCATGCATGCATCCAGAAGTACAAAAGTACAGGCATGCTTGCATCCATGCATCCATCCATGATAACATGCATACACGCATACATACAGTCCAGCACACATGCATCCACCCACGCATCCGTGCATCCGTGCATCTGTGCATCCGTGCATGCATGCATACAAGCATACAGGCATACATGCCAACATGCAGAAATGCATACATGCATTCATGGATACATGCAGCATACATGCAAACATGTAGCCCAGCATGCATGCACATATGCATACATGCACACATGCATACATTCTTAGAGGTATATGTGCATATGTGCATGCATGAATACGGACATGCATACGTGCATACGCGCATAGGTGCAGACATAGATACATGCATGCATGCATGCATGCATGCATGCATCCGTGCATCCATACATTCATAGTACCTACCTGCCTACCTACCCACCTGCCTACCTACTTACCTACCTACCGACCTTCCTACCTACCTGCGGACGTACATACCTACATACAGTAGGTACGTCCATACATGAATGCATACATGAATGCATTCATGCATGCATCATCTTGCATGCATAAATGCATACGTACATACTTTCACATACCTATACCTGTACATGCCTATACTTGCCTACACACACTTGCCTTCACATACCTATACATACTTATCCATTCTGTATATTATAATGCCTATACATACCTATGGCATTATGGATGCGTATTTTTGGGGACTAATTTTTTCCTAGTCTGAAGCAGTTTTGCTTGTTATTTCAGCATTTTTGGACTTTACATCTCCTATTTCACTGTATTTGCGGCGTTTTGCAGCTTTTTCGGAAGTCAACAACAAAATTAAATTAAGAAAGACAAGCTCCAATATGAAAAGGCAAAAGCAGAAGCAGGAACTTAATCCCAACATGCTACACATACAATTAACATATTTCAGCACTAACATCCAACAGTGCATTGCACTGAGATCCTCAACAAATTGTAAGGCCCTAAACAACCCTTCAATGCACTGACTGAATCAATAGAGGCCCTAGGCAAACTCTAAACCAGCCCTGAATAATCCCAAGACCAACTCTGAACAGCTCCAAATCAAACCCAAATAAACTTTAAACGTCTTTAAGTCAACCCTAAACCAACCCAAGCCAAGAGAAATACTGTAACAATCCTAGAGAACCCCCCAAACAAGGTGACAGCGCCTTCAGGATGCCATATGTTTGGCAGCGATTCTCAAAATCCTGCATTTTTCTGCGAATGCTCCTGCGAAGGGTTCCTTCCAAAGAGCTGCAGCCAAGAAACATCTTTCAATACCATCTTTATCATCTTTATCATCTTTATAACCTTTATAATCTTTATCATTTTTATCATTTTTATCATCTTTATCATATTTATCATCTTTATCATTTCATTTATTTTTATCATATTTATCATCTTTATCATATTTATAACCTTTAAAATCTTTATCATCTTTATCATCTTTATAGCCTTTATAATCTTTATCATCTTTATCATCTTTATCATCTTTATCATATTTATAACCTTTAAAATCTTTATCATCTTTATCATCTTTATAGCCTTTATAATCTTTATCATCTTTATCATCTTTATCATCTTTATCATATTTATCATCTTTATCATTTCAATTATTCTTATCATCTTTATCATGTTTATCATCTTTTTAATCTTTATCATCTTTATCATATTTTTCATCTTTATCATTTCAATTATTCTTATCATATTTACCATCTTCATCATCTTTATAACCTTTAAAATCTTTATCACCTTTATCATCTTTATCATCTTGATCATATTTATCATCTTTATCATTTCAATCATATGTATCACATTTATCATCTTTATCATTTCAATTATTCTTATCATCTTTATCATGTTTATCATCTTTTTAATCTTTATCATCTTTATCATATTTTTCATCTTTATCATTTCAATTATTCTTATCATATGTATCATCTTTATCATCTTTATAATTTCAATCATTTTTATCATCTTTATCATTTTGACCATATTTATCATCTTCATCTTCATCATTATCATCATCATAATCTTTATCATCTTCCCCATCATCATCATCATCATCATAATCATCTTTATCATCTTCCTCATCTTCATCATTTTTATCATCATCATCATCATAAACTTTATCATCTTCATCATTTTTACCATCATCATCTTCTTCATTATCTTCATCATTTTCATCATTTTCGGCGTATTTCTCATCTGTATCATCTTTATCATCATCATCATCATCACCAGCATCATCATCATAACAGCCATCATCATCATAACAACCATCATCATCATCATCATCACCATCATCACCATCACCATTATAGCAATAACAATCACCATCACCATCTTGATCATCAACATTGTATTTTTTCATCATGATTTTCATCATCAGCATTAACATCATCACTTTTACCACATCATCACCATTATTTTCGTTTACACATGTAAAGATGCATCTACCCATCTACAACTAGATTTATGCAGGTTTATAGATATAGGTGTCTATATAGATGTGGGTGAAAACATCTACACAATTACACATTTACAACTACACATGCAGATGCATAGATGTAGGTGCAAACAGCTACACCCCTACAACTGTATATCTGCATGTATATATATATATATAACATATATATATACAGTATATATGTAGGTGTGTAGATATTAGATATAGGTGAAAATATTTGCACATCTACATTGAATAAGCAGGTGTATAGATGCTGGTGCAAAGGTCTTCGAGAACACATCTACACAGCGCGAGTCCTTTGAATATTTGAATCCTTTGAATATTTTACGAAGCGCACCCCTCTCGCACCAATTGTGTGTCGATCCTCAAAAACTGAAGCGATGTTGTGATTTGATTGTGCCGAACTTGTGTCGGAAGCTTCTGCGTGAAAAAACATCCACGTGTAGAAGCATGTGTGTGTAAAAGCTTCTGTGTCTCAAAGAATGTGTGCAAGAGCATCTGTGTAAAGACATTTGCTTGGAAATAGGCACCTATGTGTAAAGGCACCTCTGCGTAAAAACTTCTGTATCTACAGGCACCTGTGTGTAAAAGCTTCTGTGTGTGTACAGGCACCTGTGTGTAAAAGCTGCTGTGTGTCAAAGCTTTTGTGTGCAAGAGGTTTTGTGTGTAAAAACTTTTTTGTGTAACAGAAAACTTCTGTGTGTGAAAGACAGTCTGTGTACGGGTATCATTGTGTAAATGTTTTCTGTTTGTAAAAGCTTCTGTGTACATCATCACCTGTGGTTAAAGGCACCTGTTTGTCAAAACTTCTTTCTGTAGATGCACCTGTGTGAAAAAGTTTCTGCATGTAAAAACTTTTGTGTGAGGCAGGTTTTGTGTGTAGATGCTTTTCACGTGTAAAAACGTCTAAGTGTATAGACTCTGTGTGTGTAAAAGTATTATTGTGTAAAAAGAATGTGTAAAAAAACCTCTAAGCCTGTGTAAACCTACAAAACAACCCGCCAGGCTTACCCTACAGGAACCCACCACAGTTTGAACATGTTACAAATTTGTGCAAGTTACGAGTTCTACTAGCTCCAACATGCTGCATCTAGGATGTAATCGAAAGATTCGAGGCCCTAAATGCATCAAAATGCTGCAGATTGAGAGATTTGAGCTCGAACATGAGAAATTCTAGCTTTAAAATATGGCGCAATACCATGGAAATAAGATATCTTAGTTCCAAAATGCTGCAAACATCATGGAAATAGCATGTGTTTGGCTCCCAAATGCTCCAACATGTCGCGGATCCTGTGAAATAAGAGATTTAAGGTCCAAAATGCTGTAAATAGCAACAAGCAGACTGGAGAAAAGAAATCCGCGCCACGTATCCAGAACTATACATACCTATACATACCTATACCAGTCCTATACTAGTCCAATACCTGTCCATGCCTTCCTTTGCCTATCGACCTACCTTCATACAAACCCAACCCACATTCGTACGTACTTACCTAACTACATACCTACCCAGCTACCCAGCTACCTAGCTACCTAGCTACCTAGCTACATACTTGCATACCTACATACCTACATCCCTTTATACCTAAATACCTACATATTCACATTTCTAGCTACATACCTACGTACCTACATACACGTACCTACCTAGATACTTAGATACTTAGATACATAGACACAAAGATACAAACATAGATAAATTCGATAGATAGATAGATAGATAGATAGATAGATAGATAGATGCATCCTAGATAGATAGATGCATCCATCCATCCATCCATCCATCCATCCATCCATCCATGTGACGTGGCAACGACATACGTAACGACGTACATACATACAGAATTGCCATATATAGTGTTATATAGTCTATTTACACATCTAACATAGATACATGCGCACACGTTCTTTTCCGGTTTTAAGAGGTAGGTTCTCAATTAATGATTGGGTCCTGGAGTTAACGAGGTAGGCCAGGTGATCACATGTGGTGTTCCCGGGATTTCACTCAGCGCCCAGATCTCTACATCGGCTATGTGATCAAACAACGTGGCTGTCCTGAATTGAGAACCTATGACGATGTGAGCAACACCGAGTGGTGCAGAGGCGCGCCCTATCAAAACCAAACCTGGTCACTGGAAGTTGGGGTCATTGGAAGCTGGGGGACTCGGGAACCAAATTTGGTTCGTAACTTGCCAAAAAAGGGTACAGATCATGCATTACAACCCGAGAGTTGGTTAAGAATCCGAAAGTTTGAGGCCCAGCGCCCTTCAATTTTTTATTTGTTGATACAGGGAAATTTCCACCATAGTAGGTCGAGGGTCCCTCAGATTCTTAGAACATTCTTATTTGTGTAATTATTGTATTATATATACATACATACACACATATATATATACACATACATACATACATATATATATACACATACATACATACATATATATATATATATGTATACCTATATATATATGTATACCTATATATAGATAGATAGATAGGTAGATAGATTAATTAGATAGATAGATAGATAGATAGATCGATAGATAGATAAATGGATGGATGGATAGATAAGTAGTGTTATATAAATAACCCCATGCCTGCGGAAGAGAAGAAGAAAGAACAGGCCTGCAAGAGCCACTGATGGGCCCTCGTCCGGGTTGCAAAACATGCCTGGAAGGTTGGAGGGTGGTGGCCTGTTTGGGCCCTTCAGGAGCGCGCTGAGTGCATTGGGTCGCGCGCGCCTCCGCGCGCAACCACAACCCAGGCGAAACCCCAGCCCCGGGCAGCCAGCCCAGAGAGAATAAAAAGGCAAAATTCTCCGCAGGCAAGGGCTCTGTAGCACAGTGGGTATATAACGTGTCCGCCTTCAGACTCGAAGGTTATGAGCCCAAGTCCCGGTGTGTTCGCGACCTCTGGGGCCAATCACACTTGTAATCACACCAGGCGGGTTTCGCAAACACACGCAGACAGGCCTTCATCGTTGTTTTGGTTTGATGGTTTTCCTATGCTTGCCCTGGCCACAGCTCCCCCACGTATAAATATGTATAAATAGTAGCTTCAGAATTTGGCAATCCAATCCCAGGGTCCCTCAAACTCTGAAAGTCCTGTGTCCTTGGTACATCTGAAAATATGTAGCCCACATTGGACCGGAACCATTCAAGTTCTTATGCAGTGCACTCTCATACAATACTCAAGCTGTACCAACTAAACCGTGGTTCAGCTAGTAGTCACCACCCATGGAGTACACTTTTCTATTTTTGTTTCCCATGAACTGTTATTGGAATCCATAGAGTGATACTTCGGTCAGTTGGTGCTGCAACACGACTCATTCTGGCATTCCAGTTGCCCCGCTTCTGACGAAGAGGACTGCACGATGGCTGATTGAAATTAGGATTCGTGATAAATAAATAGCTGTGCAGCACACATCCTGGAATATTTGTCAGCAGAACATATGTCAGTTCATACATCAGAGCACACAACTCATGTTTACACATATTCTATGAATATCATACCAATATGTATTTACAAATTTGTCTACCAATAAGTTCAGTAGACATCTGCCAGATCAGCTGCAGGTTACCCAGGTCTCTATCGCCCATTGGCGTGGATTTGCCCGGAAACTTGCGGGTGTAAATCTTCGGGCGACGCCGACCGCCACTAGGATTGAACACATCCGGGTAAAATATAACGACCTCACCGCGACCAAACCCTAGAATGATGGTTAGGGCTGTTTAGGGGAATCATTTCTTAAATGGCCGAACTTTTGAGGTAAGTGAAATATTATATGGCTTAAACCAGAAAACATGAACGGCTTGATTTTCAGAGGCCCATGTCAACTGATGCTGGTGTTTTTACTTTGCATGACTGGGTAATTCTTGTGTGTTAATGTTGGTAGTATATCCCAACACGGATAGTGTATATCCCATTACTGGGGCCCTGGGGTCCCACTCAACGTCCTTCATGATCATGGCCATACTGCAAATCACAGCATGGTCAACAACCATAGACTATAGAAGGGATGTAGCCTATAAGCATAGCCTGCCGCCAGTTCAGGGATTCACTTGCCATGGCGTTATGTTTTTAGTTCCGATTCCTGGGTATGGTATTTTTTCAAGCAATTGGAAGGCTCCGGAAAATTGGTCTGGGACCGTTGGAGTTTGGTGCTGAACCATTGGGGATGCCCCCCCCAAACCTGGAACAATGCGGAACTGTGGCCCAGGTCTGAAGCTTTCATCCTCGTGTGGTGTACATCGGCATTCTTTGTTTCTCATGTATGGGGTTGGTTCACCCTATTATACATATATTCGTACATATATTGATAACCTTGTCTATATATATAACATGATATATATATACATACACACATGTGTGTTTTTCGAGGTGTGATCTGGATTTCACATGTTAAGATCTCCAAACCCATATCTTTGGAACAGTGGCTACGCAAGCTGACTTTTGGAGCCCAGGATGTATCATGAAACATCACTTGGGTGAGTCTAATCTGGTAAAGCGCTGCATTTACGAAACCCGATCAGCACACGTATAAAACCAACTTCAGGGAGAAACTGACCATATTGAGTAGCAGCTAATATTCCCAGAATTGAATTTAACCCAGATATTTTCATAGCACACAATAGCAGATCCCTAGTTTCTCATGGAAACGTTGAAATGAATGGAAGGGAAACTTAAGTATAAAGAAACATGTTGAACCCCCCTGGCCCGGCCAAAAACAACTTGCGAGAACTCGAGGCGACAAGTTCTGCTTCGGCCACGACTATTGCCCCTTGCCACTTGGCAGCAGTGGGGACTACAGACTTTCTGTCCCTAGTTGTGTTAGAATATGGGGATTGGATTCGAAAATGCAAATTCAACCATGTATGGTTGGAAAATCCCTCAAGGTTGATTACTGTAATAGTTTTCTTGACAGTAATGTGTATATATATATATAGTATGTATATGTACATTTGGTTGATATTATGGGGATTACTATTGGAAAAAAAAACCTTAAAATATGGGCATCCCCAATGATTCCCATAACAGTAGCTGTTGTCATGGCCTACACTTTCTGATCTTCAGTTCGGATGTTCGGGACAGCAACGTAGCAACGTTCTGCTTTTGGATAATTTGTGACTACCTGGAGATTCCAAATCCTGAGGAATTTTGGGGTTTGCTGGTGTTTACCTGGTTGCATCTAAAGTCCATGGATTTTGATTGTGAACAAAATGTGAAACTCCTAAAACTCCTGACTCTTGGGGTATTGCTTCAGGGCTTGTCTCAGTTCCAAATCCCAAAAAGATGGAGAGCAAACATTTTCAGAGTGTCCAGATTCAGGGATGACCACGCTTGGTAATACACACTGTGAAATGACAGGAACTGAACCTGCTAAAATCACAAACTAGAAACTCTTGAACGAGTCCGGGAGCTCATGAATTTCTAAATTCTAAATACTGTTACTGATATTTTGGAGAGTCCATTTCGCACCCAGTGGAACTCAATTTGTCCCACACAGCTTAGCTGCCAAGTACCGTGCCCGAAAACGTGACCCACAGTGATGCGCAAGCTTACCTGCGTCGGCCACTTGTCCGCAGCCTTCGGAGCTCCGGCGGACTCCGGCCACCACCAACCTTTCCTGAGCTTTTCTTTTGGGAACTCCATGGAGATGAAGCACAGAAATTGAGGATATTTAACTTTTAATACTTTTCAGTGATGGTGAGAATATGGTGAATCATCACTACCTGGACCAAACCCGGCTGGCTCTAGGTGTTGTTGTTTTTTGTCACAAGCCGAAGGAGAAACAATGTTACCATACCATAACTTACCATGGCCAGATCGGATCACTTGACTTTTTCCCACTTTTTCCCCTGCCAGGTGAGGGGCTCTATTTTATCACAGACTTTCCCGCCTCTTCTCCTCTTCTCCTCCTCGTCCTCAACGGCGAGCGCCAGATCGCAGGGGGCACTGCCAACCCTCAACTGCGATCTCCAGATCTCAGTGCCCACTGCCCACTGAGATCTGGCGCTCGCGGTTAGGTCCGGCAGTGCCTATGTCAGAGAGAAGGTTTGAATAAATGCCAGAATAGAATGTCAGAATAGAATGGCAGAATAGAATGTCAGAATAAATGCAAGATACCAGCAGCCAGGTTGGTGACATGTTATGTGGCTTTGTCTGAACATGTGATTCAAAACCCCAAGTATGGCCAGCAAACCACGGGTAAAATGACATGTGTATATTTACAGACAAACCTAAACTTGGAGTTTTTTGCGGAACTTTTCCAGTGATATCCAGCACATCCATTATATTCACCGGTGGATTCAAGGGTTAAAATCCCTTGGATTTCAGACTGCTCTACCCGGAGTTTTGGACATACTTGGATGACACAATTATTGATGTTCTATTCGCTTGAGCAGTGTTCAGTAGCCTTCTTCGTTGTTGATGATTATATGTAGGGCCAGTATTAGAGGGACGACACAGGGTTTTGAACACTGCTCACTTGTGGAAAAGGTACTCGTATTGGGATGATCTGCAGCTGATATGGATCAAAACATCGGGTACCCCAAAATCCAGCGGTTCTCAACCTGATTTGTTCTCTTTTTGAATTGCAATTCTGGGTTCTACCCGATTTCTCGGCAAGCCCAGATAGAATGCTTGGAAACTGGGGTCTTGCCGCATAAAAAGTGAGTACTGCGCGAGGGCAGTTTCGGCAGTTTCGCCCTTTGGTGACATCACCCAATAAAGTGTTTGTGAATCTGCTACAACAAGGAGAGAGAGAGAGAGATAATTACATATATATATATATATTATAAATGTAATATATGTACATATATTTTTAGACTCATTTAGCGCGCATAATTTTTTGAAATGTAGAGTGACATCTCCCAAAGGACCAAGATTTGACGTCCATTGTCATGCATCGATGTATGTGATATACGTATGCGTTGCAGTGGGGGGATTTTAGGAAGTGACGTGGATTATAAGCCAATACTATTTACACACAGTACATGTATGTAATGTAAATGCAACTGTAACTGTAATGCTTTTTTAATAGTATGTGATATAGTGCAATATATATATATATAATGTAATTAATACACATGTACAGTAATGTTAACTGAACGTAGATGTCATGTAAATGTGATGTATATAAATGTGATCTGCATGCAATTTAAATGTAATGCACATGAAATGCAATGCAATGCAGTGTTATGTTTTGTTGTGTCGTGTTGGTTAATCTTGTGTTTTGTCATGTAGTTATGTGAATGTACCCTCTGGTAATTCAACAATACGGAAATCACCAGTTAGGTTCAGTATATATTGTCGAACCTTTCATGGGCCATCTATATATACCCAATCTGTGACATCATATTTATATATACATATACAGATATGTATGTATATATACATATATATATACATATACAGATATGTATATATATATATACATATACAGATATGTATATATATATACACATAAATATTATATATATATACATGTATATATTATATACATATATATATACATATATATTATATACATATATATATATATTATACATATATATATATAAATTATATTATATATTATATATTATATATACATATATACATATGCATATTATATATATATATATATATATATATATATCTATAAATATATATATATATATATCAATATATATATATATGTTATATATATATATAGATTTTCATCATATATATATCTAAAATATA
>Ga0126342_10015392_pt1 | contig 13409 bp, 13 predicted proteins | sample Cyp1metagenome_FD_92528 | JGI IMG/M metagenome (GOLD analysis project Ga0126342, IMG submission 92528) | Coral microbial communities from Lord Howe Island, Old Settlement Bay, Australia - Cyphastrea 1 metagenome | ecosystem: Host-associated > Invertebrates > Cnidaria > Coral ...
TGTCACATAACTTGACATAAGACAGACCGACACAGGGAACACATCATCTTCTTTCTTCGTCTTCTTTCGTTTGTTTTCTGTTTTGCTTGTTTTGTTTGTTTGTTGTGTTTGTGTTTCCCCGTGACTGATCGTGTTGCGTCTGGAGCGAAAAGAAGAGGCTTGACGTCAGCATGCGGGAGTCGAGGGTGAAACAATCCTTTTGACACGGTATTGCTTTAGTTTAATTAGGTTGTGTTTGGCGTGCGTGGTTGACGTACGCGTTTGCCTGCGTAGTTCTGTAGGAATTTTGAGGAAGCGTTGGATCTGACCGCAGATCTGTGCACGGCGCTTTTTCTACACGGGATTCTAAGTTGCTCACGTAAAGCAAACTTACGCCACCTGGAATAGATTTTCGGTCTTGCATGGTCCCTCTTGGCTTGTGTTAAGCTGGATTGGGGAATCTGGACGGGCTGTCGTTGGCCAAGAGGATTCGATTTCTGGGCACCGCGCCGGGTCTACCGAGCAATTTCATTTGTTTGTGGCCCTATATTCGATCTAAACAGGCCCTCCAGACGGATCTCAAAGCCGTAATGTCCCAAGTGACCTGCGGTCCAAGGGTTGCGGCCAATTAAGTACATCTCTGTTCTTGCTCTTAATGTTTTCCGCTGCCTCGCCCCCTCTCCGACCTCTGCAGCAAGCATGCTGTTGAAATATTTGAAGTCATGAAGGTTTTGATTTCCTCCGGAATTGTTTAGACCTGAAATCGAGTTTCTCTGCCGATTTCACTCTCAAGGAGTGTGAATCAAACAAGAGATAAGTCAAGTAGAGCCACATGAACTGACATTGATCTTTTGTGCTTGTTGTCGCGTGCAAAAGGAGGCTTGAAGCGTGCAGTGTTGCAGGCGTTGGTTCTTGAGATCATAGTATGGGTTTTCGGCTCTCGCAGGGGGTGAAATGTTTTTTCTGGTCAGGTGGTGCTTTGGATGCGGGGGTGGGTCACAGGGATAGGTTTTCCAACCGAGGCTTTTGAACTCGCAATTATAGGGTGATTTGGGAAAGCGTGCGATGAGTTAAATAGAACGGAATTAGTACATGCACTGGCGCATGCTGGTTGTTTTTTGTGGTTTTGGTGTTTTTTTGTAACCGGTTTGCCACGTGTCCGTCGCTGGGCATTGCACGCTTGGACAGAAGTTGCCAGGAACCGTTTCCCTTCCTTCCTTGTGGTTTCCCGATAATCATTTGGTTGAGATGCCCGCTGTGAAAGCAGAGTTACCTGGTTGTGTTGTTTAAATGCTTTATAACGTGTGCAATGGAATAGCCACCTACCCATGCCCCACCCAATTTCATTGTTGTTCAGCATCGTTTGTGGCGTGGAGCTGTGTGCTGCAGCTGGCGGCAGTGGCTCTGACCACTTCAGCTGAAACCTGCAAATGCCGCACCAAGTTGCTTGACTATGAGAAGCTGTCGCTCAGGCTTTTTGTGAAACTTTTGAGAAGTGGCAAGCCGAGAACTGTTTGTTGGGACCATCGTCCACCAGTTGTCATCTTTACAGATGCGTGCCATGAGAGGGATTCACGTGATTTGGTCTGCGGTTTAGGAACTGTGGTGATCGACCAAGCTACGAAAACCAAACGATTCTTTTCTTGCGCATTGGACCATGAGCAGCGTGAGTTCCTGGCGAGTTGAACAAGCAACAGATCATCTTTGAAACTGAGACCTTTTGCGCTGTCCTTGCATACTTGCTTTGGATGAAGAACATTGAGCTTCGCCACAGATTTCTATATGTTGACAACGAAGGTACAAAATTTTGCATGATGAAGGGTTCATCCGAAAATGAAACGGTTGAAGTTCTCTGCGGTATCTTCGCAGAGCTTGAAATCTTAGTTGAGAAAAAATGCTGGCTTGCAAGGGTTCCATCCCACTCGAACACTGCTGACAAACCTTCAGGAGGAATTTCACATGATTTGCTGGCAACTGGTTTTCTGGATGAGATGGAAAATGTAATCATTGCTGTGAAGAGACTGTTTGCGTTCATGAGAAAAAAATTGGGGAAAAGGGCTGAATGTATCGTCAAGTTCCCCAAGTAAAAAAGTGGTCCGATCGCAGTGCATTTGACATCCAACTGTGAACGGCGTGCAGCAATAAATGACAGTCATGAATGACATTTTTTTATTTATGGAGTGAAGTGCTGTGCATCTTCTGCATTTTGTTTGCGCACCCACCTCCACCCCATCAACCACCAGTTCCACTTGAGTTAGCGCCGAACCCACAGCCTGAAAAGGGCTGAATGCATCGTCCAGTTCCCCAGCTAAAAAAGTGGTCCGATTGCACTGCATTTGACATCCAACTGTGAACGGCGTGCAGAAATACAAACACGTTTTTGGTCCTCTGGATTTTCTTTACTGGAGGTTCTGACCTTGGTTCAGAAAACACATTGGGATCTTTTTAGCGCCGGGTGCACGAATAAGGTTCCAATTTCAAAAGATAGGGTAATGTGATCTTTACAAGTAGTGCTGCCACACAACAAATTCAACTAGTGTATGCAAATGCAATGTGTGACAAGTACACTTCAAAGTTTTTGGCCAGTCTCGATTGGAAATTTGAAGAGTAATGTTAGTCATAAGAACAACGAAATCGACTAGTGACTAGAGAAAAGAACGAAGTAAAGACGTCAAAAACAGCAGAAAAAACAGCAGAAAAACGGTTTCCTGCGCATTTCCTCGCTGGATCTTGCTCGCGCAATGTAAGGCGGTTGAGGCGCGGTAGCACGGTCTTGAAATTGTTTGTTGAGAGCTGCGGTGAAGTTTGTTGCAGTCGACGGCTGTGGGGTAACTGTGTCAAGTGCTTGGCTGACGTGCGTGCCCAAATGCGGCTCACAGCGGCGCGGAAGGTAACAACGGTGCAGGGACAAACTGTAGAACTAGCACTGCTGTGGCCGCCGCACTGACATCCAGAGGTGCCAGCAAGGATCTCCAAGCAACATCTGCCATTGCTGGGCGGAAGTGGATGCTGCTGCTTGCTTGCCTGCCAAGTTTTTACAAATTTGCTTTACCTTTCTGGCGCGCTTTGGCTCGATTTTCTCCCGTTTTTGGACAGCCTATCGGAAAAACGAAATAGAAACCCACAAAAGCAAAACACGAGGATCAACTTGTGTGTCTTCTCTATTTCCGTGTGTTTGTTGCTTGTTGCGAGTCATCATTGTTCCATTTTTCTTGTCTTCGTTGTTTAATTTTTGCCAAGGTTATATAGATATGTCTTGAAGCGATTCTTTTGCAACATCGGTATTCGTCAAAACATCTGGAAACAGGGGCTTTGTTGTGTGGAGACACTGACACCCACCATCCCAAGTCTGCAGTCTTGGCCAGGTGAAGCCAACCTGAAACGAACAACCAGTTTGGCAAGGAGTTCAAAATCTATGCGATTCAGAAAGAAAACATGGATCTAGTGTCAAACCCATCTCACAGAAGATATGGTTTTTCATTATGATTTTTGAACCTTGGGCAAGCTGGTGTGAAGAGTTCCTGGAAGGGCAACCTCTCAGAAGTGCAGTTGGAGTTCCAAAAGCGATGAACCACATATCAACCCGTCAATGTTGCAATTGCACAGCAGGGGACGATTTGTGCTGCCTTCCTTTTAGCTTCAACCGTTGCGACGGAAGCAACGTGACGCGTTGGCGTGTTTTGGCGCCATGGTTGGGGCCTTGGGACAAAAACGTTGTAGATATTTTTTTTTGTGTTTAAAAACAGGATTGCTAAGCCAATAGATCAAGATGACTGTGTATTGTATGGGTTGTTGTTCAGTCATCAGTCCTCAATTGTGGTTGTGGTTGTTGTGGTTGTGGTTGTTGTCGTTCATCCAGATGACACAAATATCAAGAACGCATGTGGCCCATGAGGAGACCTCTGTCGATTGGGATCAGCTACGGGCTCAGCATGAAACTGTTGTCACTTTTGGGCATGAACGGTGATTTAATGGTGATTTAACCCATGTAAACACACAACAAACCAAGTTCATGCTATATTGATTTAATCTCGCATTTTTGGTGGTTGCCACAAGGGCTGCATCAACGGGAATGATCACACCGGCATGTGACAGAATCATACAACAGCTGAAATGGTTTTGCCAGGTCAATGATCCTCGATGAGATCAAAACAATGAGAGAACAGTACAACCAGCAGGCAGAATGCGGCCGGGAATGCCGTTTCAAATGGGAAGGCATGCTAATTAATTTGCATGAGTCACGTTTGACTGTACCGTACTGGAATTTGGTTCATAACATAAAATGATCTCACCATTCATTTGACAAATTCAAGAGTGCTTTGGCGGTATCATCACGTGTTTATCCTCAGAGTTTGGGATCATTTGGTTAATTTGGGTTTTGAACAAACATCAGTTGCTCAAAACATCTCCAAACAATCCAAAACAAAAACTTTACTGGTTGAGGTCTGAAAACATCTTGAAACAATCTAAACCAAGAACTTAGCATTTGGCATTTTTGTTGGATATTTTTTGATGTTATTAACGCCGCTGCCACAGGTGGCCAAAGAGGAGCCGTCGCCAAAGTTCCAGTTTTTCGACCCGGATGGGGTTTCGGTGCAATAGAAAACAATGGGAAAACTTGGGTTTTGGTCCATATTATATGCACAATCAATAAATGCAATTGCATATTAGTATTCTTTTTGGGGGAAAGATGGTGCTCTAATTTTCCGATAAACCGTTAAATGTCCAAAAAATGGGGAGGGTGTTACCCAAATGGCAATCTTATGCATTTTCATTTGGAAAATGATGATCAACCATGAAATTTGGGGAATTTCCCATTATTTTCAGGAAAATCTGAACTGGTTAATTTGACTGCAACATTTCAGATTATGTTGTGGTCTTCAGCCTTTGCTCTGAGGTGGGAGTTTGCTTGCACACTCGCTTGTTCCCCCAGGCCGACAGGGAATTGTGTTGTTGAACATTTTCAGACTTAACTTTGGTGCCCTGCAGAATGTAGACATATGATATCATATTACACCATATAAGTACTTATCTTAATTTATCAAGATTAACGAATTCAACGTAGTAATTATAAGTAATAATAGAGCGTAAATTGCATTTTTATTATAATTGTGTGACATAAGTTGATTGTAGGATAACTCTATTAACAATCCCATTCCCCTCAAACTAAACGCCCCTTATGTAAAGGGCCCCAAATTGACTAGATCCAATGTCCGAGTATTCATTACTGGGGGAAGATATTATCATCCACCCATATACAAAATGACATTTCATATTGGAAAATCTCATATTATACCACCATTATATCCCCATGTTTGTTTGTTAGATCCACCATAGAATTTCAAGAAAGTCAATGATCATGGTTTTTTTGCGAGGTTATCCCGCACTATCCTCATAGTGTTGGTGAAAACATCCATCCATTCTGGTGAAATCAACACGTTGGTGATTTTCTTTATCCGAATGATTGCTGGTTAAGTTAAACCACACATTCTTCTGATGAAATCTGAAAATCTTCATGCCTTGATGCTTAGATATCCCAATGATTGTTGGTTCAACCAGGCATACTTTTCTTCGTGAATGATCCCGTGAGGTACGGTTTCACCTTCGAACAGGTACGCCGATGTGATAGAGGCCGTGGAGCTTTTGGAAGAGCTGGTGGAGGCCTTTTAACAGCCAGGGATTGATTTCAGCCACAGAAAAAATGGAGAAAAACGGGAAGTTTCAGCCACTTCTGCAGCAACAAGGGGTAGACTCCCAGAATCGCAAACAAAATGGTGCCAGGTGGGATTCCGGCGCGTGGATTGCTTGCATCACTTGATCCTCGCGAACCTGAAAATTGGTCAATATGCCAAGGCCAAGGTCGGCGCCAGCTCTCAGGGGGGGTTCTCCATCGTTGCGGGTTGCGGGTTTGGTCAGAGCTGGATGCCCAGAAGACCCGAATTTTTGGTCAATTTTGAACGATCCCATCTAGATTCTTTCAATGGTAATTAATTATTCTCGGCTATCATTGTCAGACACATCCAGTTTTGTATGGCTGGAGTTTGGATCTTTTTGAGAAGAACTCTATCTGCATTGACCAGAAACCATATAAAACCATATGAAACCAATGTTTCTTGCTGATTACATCAATTACTGGTACAGCCCACTTTTCACTTCCCAACCCCCTCAACCATCCGTGGATGACAGGACAATGCTGACGTGTGGCTCCATCTCGAGCCAGACAACGGTGCCCTGTCCGGAATCATCACACGTGGTATGGACATTTTTTGACCGAGCTCTTAACCGAAAGTGATCAATGAGTCAACAAATGATTCCTATGAATCCTATGAATATGAATATGAATATCAATCTGAATGATTTCCAAAGATTTTCGGTGATGTTTTCATGTTTAGCAACGTTTACCATTCATCATATTCCTAAACATGGGATGAATGGGAAAAAATGATGCTGTATTTGACATAGTTTCGAGGTTTTGGTCCAGTAGACTGGACTGAAAGTGGGATGCCCTAATTCATGGCATTTTATAGCAACTTTAATGAGGAACATGATAAATTAATGCATCATGGGATATTGGATGGATTTTGGTGGATTTTGAATGATTTGCGGGTACCCTAAAAGACTTGGATTTTTGATGGCCTTTTTTTAGGCAGCATCTGAATGACCTCATCCTGATCTGATGGATGCTGATTGCCACTGAATTGTCATATGTTGAAACCATGTGGCCGATGAGCTGAATGAGTTTGAGCTGAATGAGTTTTTCGAATGCAGAAATTATTCCGGTCAATGGACATTCCGATCATGGCATTTTTGAAAATTCGGGCCAAGGTGTCGCGAGAATGATGTACTCTGTAGTGCGGGGCCCAGGGGCATCGCAGGGTGGCATGAACGCCGCTGAAACAGCTGCGTCGCTACGTCTCCAGGTTGTGGAGCGTGCCTCCCATGATGGCTGGATTGCCTGGTGCGGCTTTGCCTTGCTTGCAACAGGCAGTCGGGCAGATTTGCAGGTGGGTGGAATTTGGTGATAGTGCCTGGTGTGTAACCCCCAATAAGATTGAAGAAAACTACAAAAACAATAGATCCAATAGACAGCCATCCAGAATGGGATTTGTCGTTTCCCTTTTTTTCACCTTTCTGAGGATCGAGGCCATGGCCTTGTCCTCCGATCAGGTCTCATCGCAGCCTGGTTGCGCAGGAAGTGATGGGAGGCCGGCGCCACAGAATCAGCCTCTGGGAATCAAACAGCCATGGAAACTTACCATGTTTATATGCTTTATGTTGGTAAGTCATCTACAAATGGGTCTCCATATATTGAAGTACCAGAGGGTATAGGGCATGAAATAGTGATAGTTGCAAACCGACAGTTGCAAACCCATAGTCACTGATTTCCATTCACCAAAGGCATCTCAAACCCTGGCGGAGCAAGGCCTGTGCACCTGGAGTGATGAAGGGGCTCAGCTGCGACTCTGCCTGGACGCTATTGTACATTTCCTGCCCTGTGCAGCCAGCACAGCTGATCTTTTCTTGACACGGCAAGTTCGTTGAGGCGACAGAATGGTAGTATTACTAGTTTATCGTTGGGATATCCCTCAGAGAAGAAGTCTGGTACCACCATGTGGATCCAAAAATGAATCCATTTGGCTCGTTGGACCATGGTCAGTGGATGGCAAGTCAGGCGAAAAGGTCAGATAGGGCCTGCCATGAGGATGAATCGACTGCAGACTTGGGTTTATTTTTACGCGTGAAACATCCCATTATTGGACCCTGATCCATGTCTACCTGAAGGGCTCAACTGGGAAAGAGCCCGAGCAGCTTTGACGATATCCTCAAGATATCTGAAGATAAATGGTGCATCCAACTGATGATCTGATGATGTCTGGCAATTCCTTGCATTCTCCTCATGGTCATCAACCAAGCACTTGGAAGCTCCAAGGGTTTGGAATGCGTCGAGGCTCATTTAAGGCCCTTTTTTAAAATCAATGGTTCAAGAAACGCAAGAATGGACAGCACCAGATGAAGATCCTTTGTTTCTGATACAAGACCCCAAATGCTGTAAAGCCACACGATACACCTCGGATGAGTTCCTCACCACCACCTGCACCACATCATCTTTGATCTCCTGCCGTGACAGTTGCCTTCGGCGAAAAAAAAGGTTGAGTGACGAGCTCGGGGGTTCAAAGGATGGACATGGCCATGAAAATGGGAGACTTAGATGGATTTAGGATGGATCTAGGCCAATGATACCTGGAGGGGTGTCTTTCTTTGCCTCTGACTTTCAACATTTACCTGGGATGACGAATCCAAAGTTATTGGCACCTTTCATATGAGATGAAACCGTCAAACTGATTCCATGTGATGTTGGTCAATGTGGGTCTTTTTGCTGTGACTTCAAGTAGCACTTGTCCAAATGTCCAAATGTAGCTTTAGGCACCAAGACGAGCGGCGACACAACCATCTATGCCTGGCTCAAGAGATGTGCAATGAAGTCAGATGCAGCACCGAAGTCAGAGAAGTTGACGTCAACCAGCTCCATATGGAACCCCCACCACCAGGTCACCACCACTCGCTACCTTTGCGTTTTCCCTGAGTCGACTTGAGCCCCGTGAAAGCACCAGTCCGTCACCAGGGGTTGTGACCCTAGTGCTGCAGTGAGCCCCCTGCCGCCCCAATGTTGCCGGATGCCTAGAGCCTGATAGTGTTGCACGACCTGAGTGACTCCGGCTTGGGTATGGGGTCCAAACTCAATGGACCTGTGAATTTGGTCAGTGTTATACATGGGTGTAATTATCTGAGAATGGGGTACCCCTACATCCAATGGCTTGTCATCATCCGTACTAAAAATGGATATCTTGTGGGTATAATCCATTTTCAGACAAACCCGTATCTCTGATATTCTGCCACAATCACTTGAGCCACGTGCACTTGGACTGTTAAGGTGATGCCGTCTCCGCACTATTCCGACCCAGATGGGGGTGACATTGATCTAGATGCTTCCTGCAGCATGGGGCCGTGTGGGGCAGTCGCACCTCTGTTCTTGTGGGATGATGTATAGTAGGCACATGTAGGCAGCCTTCGCTGGATCACATTCTTTCATGTATGACCATGAGTATCCTGATTTTTCCAAAACATCAGTACTAGCAGCCTAATACACTAATACATACACTAACACTATTTGTGCAACAGGAAGATTCCCAACCTTTGACCCCTTAGAAGCCCTGGTGCCCAGGCTCCAGGCGCCACTCTGGCAGCTACAAGCCCTCAGAAGAAGAGAAAGGGGGCCAAGGCGGGAAGGACCTGCAGAGACCTGCAGAGACCTGCAGGATGGACAGTTGTGGCTTGTCCCATTGGATTTCCCCCCAAAATGGGGGGGAGAACTGGGATAACTGGATAACCCAAGTTGAACTGATTCTGTTGAATGGGGAAACCAGTGGTTTGGGGTACTCCAAGTTTGTCGAATTCAACTTGGAGAAACAACCATATCCTTGTCACCTTGAACCTTGCAAATCCACATAGCAATTATCAGCAAACCATCCAGTCACTGCGTGAGGCATCAGCTACAGAAGAGGGCACCATTGAAGCACAGCTTGGCTGCGGTTCTGTGCGAGAGCCCAGGGCGCAGAGGCATTTGCGCGACCAAACTAGGGGCATTGCAAAATATCAAACTTATTGCCATCTGGTTATTTAACATAGCCATGGAAAATCACCATTTTTAATAGGTAAGCCATCTATAAATGGGCCATTTCCCATGGCTATGTTAAATAACCAGAGGGTAACATTTAATAATAATGCGCATGATATAAAGCTCTTTCTTGGGTACCCAAGTTTTGGGCAAACTCATTTGCAATGTTACTGAACTTGATTCGGTTCAGTTCTTTTAGCGTTTTCTAAGGTTACCAGGACTTTCAAGTTTTTGACCCACTCACACACTTGTATACTGAAGCACATTTGGAAAAAGTGCAGCCTGGATTACCACTCCTTCTGTTTACTGGCAAGAAATCTTGTTTTTCCACCTTGCCGTGACATTTTGTTGCTTTTCCGCTGAGGTCTGCTTTGAGCAGATTGATGAAATCGACACCGGGGACTTCAAATATGTGGGACCTGGACATGGCACCTATGAGCAGGTCACCTTTATCCCTGAGGCGTGGAACCAGCAAAGTTGGTCGTTCCATCAGCACGAGAAATGGCAAGACCCATCAAGACCTCCAGATTTCTTTTAACCATCCTTTTGATCACCCAACTTTAGGCGTTTCTTATTTTTTTTTCCCACATGTTTTCCGTTTGATCATCCCTTGAATCATCCAATTTTTGTTGTCCAACACTGAACTTCTCCCCTTTCCACCAGGTCAACCTGAAGCCCAACCATGCTGGGATGCCAGCGGTGGAAGAGGTGGACGAGAAACCCGGCTGCTCCAAGTTGGGGTTGCTGGTCTACTGCGCCTGGAAACTCAGCTGATTTCCCCAGTCATCACCATCACCATATTTATGGGTGGTATAAACCATCAAAAATGGTATTGTTTATGACACTGTTTTTACCACATTAGTAACTAATAATTGAAGCCATGAGTAGGCATGGGGTGTTATGGTTGTAGGGAACCACCTATGATGTTTTTCTTGTTCGTGAGGTTTATTAGCATGTCGATTGAGTTTTTTCCATGGCGGAATGTTGCTCCAAGCCATGCTTTTGTGAGCCTCGAAGGCATGGAAACCAACATGGGTTGCTCCGAAAATTGGTGTATCTTTGGGTATCTTGGGGTCCAGTCCAGAGGCGAATCATCATGTGTTCATGATATTTTGCGACCTTTCCATATTTTTCCCGAATCTTCCCTTGAAATATCTTGAAATCATACCAGTTCGCAGCCAGTTCGCAGCAAGTTCAGCCCACATCCGTACCTGGCTGAGGTCCTCTGTTGGATCCTGGTGGGCTTAGCTCTACTGCTGCCAGGGTCCCAGGGTCCCAGTATCGACCTGGATCATGGAATGAGCTTTACAGGCGATTCATCCTTACTACTGTACTAAAAAACATATAAATCTTGAGCATCTATGATCATCTATGAACATCTTGGCATTTTTTTGTGCTATTTTGTGAGTTCTTGTGAATCCATATAGGCTTCAACATTATCGCATCTTCTTTTTCAGAAGCAGGTTTGAGACACATGTCACCGCAAATTAATATGATGGTGGAGCCGGCGCTAGTTTGCTAGTACAGAAGAATGAATCCTTCCAAGGTAGACTCAGAAAACCCGCCTCAACTCACCTTAGCCTTAGACTGTATGATTCAATCCACTGTAAATCAATAGATCATTTCAATTAATTTCAACAATCTATTGGAAGGTCCAGTTGCCCCTATCCATGGCCTTGTCCCTGTCGCCACTAGAGTTTGGTTTGCCGCATCTGAAACTGTGGACCATAGATGCCTTTTTCCCACTGGTTATTTAGTTTCCTGTAACGCGGCCACCTCCCCATCTATTTGGACAACGCTTTGGGGTTGTCTGGACCCCAAGTAATTACTCATATATAAATCCATGGATGAATCATCATTATCCTGCTTATATAATTCCCATTTTGCTGGTTTTTTTCCGGTAGAATTTCCCGTGTTCTTTCGTTGACGATAAAGTTGGAGCAATTTTTATCCCAAAGCAACTGATGGCCGCGGGTTCAGGACTTGGCTCATCCTCCACCGGCCTGCGACTTCCGTAGGAAGTGCGCCGGCCTTTGGACATGCGCCGGCCTTTGGACATGCACCGGCGCTGGCTCACCCTCCAGGTGTTCGGTGACTAGTTAAATCTGCAAGTGTTACTTGATTTTTGTAGATGACCTTTATCCGAAATCACGTTGGTTTTGTGGACATTTCATAGTAGATTACAATATATGTTGATATATTTTGATATATTAGATGGTACACACGTGATATTTAGACAGATATTGATATTATGGTCTATGATAGTGTACTTGGTTGTGTTCCTGCTGTCCAGTTTCCCTTGGCAGCTGGACTGCAACTACTTCAACACGTTCAAAACATCATAGAGGTGTGCCGAACCAAGCAGTCAAGATGCAGCCTGCAGGCCCAAGCTACGATTGCGAGGCAAGGGAATTGATGGTGACTGAGACGGTGCTGTTGGAACAGCGTTTCAAATGGGAGAAATTGTACCAATGGATGTTGCATTTGACCCAGCTTGACAAGAATCGGTAGAAGTCGCAGAGCCCACACTTGCTTCCGTGCAGGCTGGATATTGGAACTGGGAGAAGGCCAGACTGAGATACAGAGATGCGACATGTGAAAGGCAAGATCTAGAGCTGTCATGACTTAACATGGCAATGGAAAATCCTCCATAGATGATATTTCCCATTAAAACCGTCCATTGAGTGCAGGGATTTCCCATTGGGTCGCATCTGGCTTCCATGCCCGACACAGGGTTGGAGCGATGCAAAGAAAGGCTACTGCTGCGCGATGGCGGGCAAAGGCGGGGGGCTATTGACTCATTGACCTGGCCCACACTAGCATCTGAGATGGTTCACCAATGCGATATTGACTAGTTGACCCACATCAACACAATATGTATATGTATGTATATATATATAATATTAAATATTAATATATTTTATTTATATTTATATGTTGATATTAATATTGATATTTATATGTTGATTTTAACATTAATATATTTATATAGATATACATTGCATAATATATGATAATATATGTGTATAATATATCCTATACACATTATATACACACTTCAATAGAAATTTGACATTATCAACCCATATGAAAGCCATGTACACAGCACCAGTCGCGGCAGGCTGTTCTCTGCATACCACCGAAGAGCCCTTTGACTGCGCCGAAGCGCTGCAGAATTGGCACGTGGCGTTTGGGCCCCTGGGGGGTGGTTCAGGAGGGATCAACAGAAGACTCAGAAGGCTTTTGCTTCGCCAAATCTTAGGTTTCTGTGTGAAATGATGTGATTTGGTGCCAGTTTGAATGATATGATCATGATGATCATGATGATCATGATGATCATGATGATCATGATGATCATGATGATCATGATGATCAGATTCTTCAGGTGGTCTCTGAAGAAAAAGCGCTGGTGCTGCGACCATCACCAGAAAGGCTGTGCTGCTCACAGCCACATCACCATTTCAAGGCACAGCTGTACAAAAGGTGTCATGGTGTTTGTTGGCATTTTCTTGAGGCAAAGGAGGAGTCTGATTCAAATCAAAGATGGCAAGGACGAAGATCCCCAGTTAGAGGAGGACAATTTTTCAAATACATACTCATCATGACTCATGGTTCATGACTCCCAACAGTACAATCAACATCAATCAACATCAATCAACATCAATCAACATCAATCAACATCAATCAACATCAATCAACATCAATCAACATCAATCAACATCAATCAACATCAATCAACATCAATCAACATCAA
>Ga0126342_10015393_pt1 | contig 13409 bp, 14 predicted proteins | sample Cyp1metagenome_FD_92528 | JGI IMG/M metagenome (GOLD analysis project Ga0126342, IMG submission 92528) | Coral microbial communities from Lord Howe Island, Old Settlement Bay, Australia - Cyphastrea 1 metagenome | ecosystem: Host-associated > Invertebrates > Cnidaria > Coral ...
GCGTGGAGCTTCGCTTGCTGCCCGGCTTCTTCGTCTTCTACAATGAGCGAGGTGGGCTTCGGGCAATGGCATGCAGTCATGTGGATGACACGCGCTATGCCGGTGATGCTACATCTCCTCAAATCTGGAAGGATTGACACGAGAAGCTCAACTTCGGCAAGCGCAGAACAGGTGTGGAGGGCTGGCAGAAATTCTGTGGCAGATATGAACGTCAAGACCCCAACACCTACGAGATCCACTACTCCATGGAGGACTACTGTGAGAGCATCAAGCTAGTGGAGGAGCGCAAGGAGGACGACTGGCAACGTCCCCTCACGGAGTATGAGAAAAAGGTGATCAGTTCGGCCGTGGGACAAGTGAATTGGGCTGCTCGACAATGCAGGTATGACCTCAGCTTTGGAGCATCCCATGTTCAACAGCTTGCAGGTGCTGGTGATCCTCAAGCTTTGGTATGGCTGAACAAATTGATTCGGCGATCACACCAGGACTTCATCATGAAGATTGCGTACCTGGGCTGCCCCATTGAGGAGTTGGTGGTGCTGTCAATCAGCGATGCGGCCTACGGAGCTCAACCGAAAGGCGGCAGTCAGGGTGGCCTCATTGTGGCGATGGCTCACCTTGACGTTCAACGGGAGGCCCAGAGCACTCGCTTGCAGCGAGTGGTGCGCTGCAGTATGGCGGCCGAATTGACAATGGCCGCCGCGGCTTTTGAACACGGCGATTACATACGTGCCGTGTTAGCCGAGATCATGTTCCTGCGCTTCAACCTCAAGGCATGGAAGATGAGCGCCAGTTGGTGGAAGCACATCATGGTGCTCGATGCGAAGGTGGCATTCGATGCGATCGTGTCGGAGATGGCGCCTACGGATCGCAAGTTGATCGTGGACATTGCCATCCTTCGCGAGACGCTTGAGGATGAGAAGGGCAACAGCTTTCTTCGTTGGGTGCCAGGCCAAGAGATGCCGGGCGACGGTCTCACGAAATGGAACGACAACGGAGCCCTGGCGCGGGTTTTGATTTTTGGAGTTTGGTCTTTGTGCGATACGGAGCTGGCCGCCAGAATCAGGCGAAAGGTGGCCGATCGCAAAAGGGCCTTGAAAGTACAGAAGGATCATGGCACCAAAGGGGGTTTGTGTTGAAACGTACACTTCCAGCCATGACCTTGCAGGAATCATGTTCCGACCCCGAAGCCATATGGCTTCCATCCAGGCACGGAAAAGTTCCATGGCGGCGTGCAGCCACATTCAGTATAATTAAGAAGGACTTATTTTTTCATGTGCTTCCATGGCAGCCAAGGCTACAGCCATGAATCTTCAGCTGAAGGCCTTTGTGATCCTCAGCTTGGTGGCTTCATCTGGGCTGAGCCCCTCAAGTTCCGGAGCTTGCACCTTAATGTTGTGTCCTGACTAGTGTGAGGAACCTACCCCTCAACAATATGTCAGCCTCTGAGCTAGTCTGTCTTCAGCAACTCAGTCTCTTGAGCACCATGTGCCTCAGCAGCTTTTTTGACATCGGCACATCAGCCACGTTCATCAGCACCAGCCCTTCTCTTGGAGCCATGGGCCCTCAGCTAGAGATGGTGTGCATCATGGCTCTTGCTTGCAGCTCAGGCCTCAGCCTGGCTAGCATCTCAGCTACATAATAGCTTGTTTTTGGGCCCTTGGGTTGCATGGTTCAACATGTTTTTTTCATTCATCATGGCAGCCCTAGGTGGTACCTCAGTGGACCTACAGGCTAGGCTCAGTCAGCTATCAGATGTCATTCATGCATCTCAGCTTGCTTCTTGGCAGCAAGCAGTACCATACTTGGATCAGCTTTCAAAAATTGCTTAGGCCAATAGTAAAAGCTAGTTTTTTTTTGCCTGGAAGCATAAAACAATATAAAACAACACCAGGCTTGGCTCTCAGCTGCCACCTTGGTGGCTCTCTTCTTCATCTTCCTCCTGAGCCTCAAGAATGACCTCAGCACCTTGGTGCGGGTTCGGCAGAACCTCAGAGATGACCTTTGGCATGCTGAGCATACTCAGCAGAGGCTTGACTTCATCTCAGACAAGGCCGCATCCATGGAACCCAGAATGGACTTGACTGGTGGAAGCACCTGGGACACCCCCAGGCACCTCAAGCAGCATTTTGGGGGATTTTGATCCCCAGGCAGGTGGCTCAGCCTTGTTCACAGAATTATTAATGAAAAAGCGCTGGGCACTTCTCAGGGGACCTGTCTCCCACTGGGACCTAGAAGCAGTGGGACTTGCTGCTCAGCACTGCAATCTTAGCCACCAGGGAGGGTGTCATGCACAATCGATTCCTCAGGGTACTTGAATTAATTAATTTGGTTTCCTCCTTTTGGGAAAAGGAATATGTGGTTGGATTTTTTTAGATGAGTTCTGTTGGTTTCTTGAAACCTTTCCAGCCAGCTCAGGCAACCTACAACATGACTGCCTCAGAGGAAGAGCTCATGCAGGAGACCTTGGTGCTGGAGAACGCTCAGAGACCTGAGCTCCACATTTGGGCCCACCCTGAGAGAGGCATCCATGAGCTGCTGGAATCAGCACATGTCTTCAGTTGTGCTAAGCACCACTGGCTCAGTGCTTCTAGCAGGGAAGCAGGACCCAGGGCCAAGGCTCAGAGGCTCAATGTGCTTGGTAGCCTAGACCTCTCAGATGTGGCTGAGCCTGCTGCACTTTCTCAGTGGAACACTGAATCTGAATCTACAGCTTCACAGGGATCGCTGAAACCAGAAAAGAGCTCAGCTTACCTGAGCAGCGTTTTTGAAAAAAGAGCCTGCCTCAGTATCCAGCATTAGTAATTAATTAATGACTTAACTTATTAATTAATTAGTTAGCATTTGATGTAACTAATTAGGCAGGTAGCTGTTTTCTAAGTGTGCTTTTCTTTTGCTCAAAGCCTGCATTTCAGGTTGCAATGCTATTGGCCTGGCAGTGAGGATCAAGGACCTCAGCCCATTTTTCCCACAGCTGAGCTTGACCTTAGGCACAGCTTAGTGTTGACTATTTTCTTTTTCCAAGTTTCTATTTTATCAACAAGTTTTTCCACTGGAGGTAAAGGTGCATTTTTTCATGAATGCCATGTTGCAAAACTCAGGGATGGCGTGCACTCACTTCTTTCCTCAGCACCCTTTTGAAGCCACTCAGTAGCTTGAGTACCCTGGTCAATGAGATGCAGCTGCTCAAGGGTGAAACTTGCTGCTCAAGCAAAATTATGTGCAAAAATTAGTTGCTTGAGGTAGACCCATTGTACAATTAATTAGTCGGCTTTGTATTGTGTCTTTTTGGGATCTTTCATTGAACCAGCTAGGAGGTGAAGGAGCTCAGCAAATCCTTTGAGGACAAGCTTGATGCCATGGCTCAGAACTGCAGAACCCACTTCAGCCCAGCAGTTCGCTAAGGGGCTCTCCACCACAAGGCTGAGGAATTCAATGTCCATCAGAGCTTGGACCTCTCAGACATCCTGGATCTGAGCAGCTCTGTGACCAGCTGAGTTAGCAAAGCTTTTAATTAAAATGGACCTGAGCTTTTCCCAAAGGAAGGTTGGTAATCAAAGTGGTTTGCTTTTTTTCACTCCCAAAAGTTAGTGTGCACAATAGGGTACCACCCAGACAATTATATTATTGAGGATCTGGGCCACTCATGGGGTACATGATTGAAAAATTGTATGGGTGCTGTTTCTAAATAAAAATTTAATAAGGCATCTAGTTATTTGGAAAACCTTGCATTTTAAGGCTTTGACATGGATATGGCTTTCTAGAGTAAAGGGACCAGCGTTACCCAAAGCAAGGTGGAGAAAGGGTTTTTGCTTTTTTTTGAAAAAAGCAAATGTTGCTGTGCACAATAGGGTACCACCCAAACAATTATATTATTGAGGGTCTGAGCCACTCATGGGGTACATCCTTGAAAAATTGTCTGGGTGCTGCTTTTAAATAAGGGATTAATAAGGCATCTAATTATTTGGAAAACCTTGCGTTTGAAGGCTTTGGCATGGATATGGCTTTCTAAAGTAAAAGGGTCAGCTTTACCCAAAGAAAGGTGGAGACAGTGTTTTTGATTTTTTTTCAACCCCCAAAAGCTGTTGTGCACAATAGGGTGCCATCCAAGCAATTATATTATTGGGGATCTGGGCCACTCATGGGGTACATCCTTTAAAAATCGTTTGGGTTCTGCTTTCAAATATGGGTTTAATAAGGCATCTAATTATTTGAAACCCTTGCTGACTGAGGTGGCTCAGTAAGTCGGAGCCAGAGGTGGAGGAGCTGAATCTACACCCCAGAAGGGTGCCACTGGCAGCCCTGAGTCTTCACCACCCAGATCAGGAAAGGTCCAGTATGGCTTGAGCAAGTTTTTTGGCTCAGCAAGCCAGAAGAAAGAAGCTGGGGCAGTGCCATTGCATCTGCAAGTTCAGCCTTACAAAAGGCAAAGGCTCAGTAGATTTCAGCAAGATGCTCTCAGGGAAAGGAATGAAGCAATCAGAGACAGAGAGACAGAGAGAGAGAGAGAGAGAGCTGAGATAGAAGCTGAGTTAGCCACAACTGAACTTCAGCTCATTGAGGCAGGAGCCTGCGAGATTTCCAAAGCAAGCCCTCAATCTTCAAACAGAAAAAAGCCAGGCTCACAAGTGACAAGAACTGAAACCCCAGCTGCTACTAAGTTGAAATATATTGAAGAGATGAAGCCAGCCAAAAATTCTTTCAACCATCTGAAGGATTTCTGGAAAGCTCAGGTTGAAAAGTATGGCCTCCAAAAGAAGAGTCTTCAGAACATCTTGTCTAAGGAAGAGCACTGGAAAGAGCTTGTGGCTCAGAAAGATCTCAAAAGCAAGAGAAAAAAGAGAAGAGCAAGAGGAAGCGAGCCTCAGGAGCTGGCAGAAAGGTTCCCTTTCAAGACATCACCTCAGCCATGAAGCAATGGCTCAGCATTGAAAGGGCATGTGGCAACAGAATATCTAAGCAGGATTTGCTTGCCGAGTTTCTTGGTAGGCTGCAGCTGACAACCAATGAGCTTAGAAGCAAAGCTCAGCAGTCTGAGGTATCTGCACTGGAGAGAGCTGAGCTTCTGAGAGATGCTAAGGAATGGGAAGACAAGAAAATGAAGATCTGCAAGACTGAGCATTACAGGAAAAATCTAAGCTTCAGCTAGTCGAATGGCTCGATGCTAAGCACATGTCCACTGAGTTAGTTGCAAGCATTTCTCAGACAGAAGCCCACACCAGAACTAAGCTGACTTGGCAAGAGTTTGACCACACACTGTGGCTAGCAACATGTGCATCTCAGCAGTCATTAGCTGAGAGCAACAGGCTCAGCACCAGCTCAGTTCATCTCAGCAAGGTCCAATTTGGTCATTGGGTTCTCTGATCAAGTGCCTTTGTGGGCTAAGGCTACAGGGAGAAGAGCTGTCTTTGCTGAGGAGGAGCTGCATGCCCCAGCTGGGCCTGACATGATGATAGGGCCCCTTGTACCAGCCACACCTCAGCCTCAAAGAAAGCTGAGCTTTGAGACATCCCCCAGTAGTGAGGCAGCTCAGCTTTGCATCAGCCAGCAGCCCTGCAGCCAGCCAACCTGAGCAAGATTCTCTGGTGAAGAAGGCCAGCTTTGACCCAGCTCCGCCCAGCCAATCTGAGCAATGCTTCTTTGGCTCAGCCAGCGCTGCTCCAGAAAATGCTGAGCAAATGGTCCCAGCCAGCCTTCAGCAAGAAGCAGAAGCCAGCCCTCAGCAAGAGGCAGCAAGCTCAAGTCACCCTTCACCACCAGCAGCCAAGCCAGCTTTGCCTCAGCCAGGGTCCAGAATCACCTATGAGGCCAAGGCAGCGCCTGCACCCAGTTTATGCTGATGAGTCTCAGGAGGTCATTGGCTCAGTGGGCAAAGGGCTGTTAGTTGTGCCAGGTGGATGGGCCAGGCTGAGCAACATCTCAGAGAGTGGCACCTGGCTCAGTGATGAAAGCTTCAAAGTGGGTGAGAAGCTCATCACCAGGACTCGGGGAAGCTCAGCTGGGAGAATCAAATGTGGACTCAGTTGTCTTCAGTTGGAGCATCCAGGCTCAAGCATCCATTTGGATGACGGATTGCTTCTCTTCAGTGTCCAGTGATTCAGCCACTGAGTCCATGGCCTTAGCAAATCAGCTAAGCTGCCTTGTGGCTGAGAATAAGTTGCAAATCACTGACACTGATTTTGCAAAGCAATTCAAGGCTTTAGCGAGAAACAAGCTCATTGAGCTGAGAAATCAGTGGCAGGCCCACAGTTGTGTCAGCTCGGGAAGCAATGGCTGAGAAGAATCTCAAAGATGAGTGGGTCCTCAAAGCAGCAGTCAGGAATGGCATCCTGGTCTATAGACCAGACCCAGCCTCGGGAAAGCTTGTGGAGCTGCTGCCTCAGCCCTGGGCCAAGAAAATGAATCTTGGCATTGGCACCAAGAGGTACCATCCTGGCTCAGAGACAGGCTCAAGTGGAGAGATGCCGAGGGAGTGCCTACAACGGCAGATTGGAAGCACATCTCAGATCTCCAAGTCTGGGACTATTTCCATCTCGAGGATGAGAAGGGCTGCACAGAGGAAGAGCTCCAGCCAGAGATCTTATATGCCGTTGCTGAGGACTTGGAGCTAGAGCTTCAAAACTCCTTGTCCCTGAGGCTTCATCCCTCAGAAGAGCCCAAATCAGAAGACTGGAGGCTGCTGAGTATCACAGCATGAATGAGAAAAGTAAAGCTAAGAGGGCCAGGCAGAGGAACCTCAGAAAGCTGCTCAGGAAGCATAAGAACAAACTTGTGCAAAAAACTTGCTCAGAAAGTGCAGGGCATGAGCAGAGAGGAAGCTTTGGCCGAGCTGCAGGATGAGGTCAGGCAGGAGAAAGGCAAAGCAAAGAACAAACCCAGCTTAGCTTTCAAAGCTTCCACCAAGAACAAAGCTTCCCTCAAGACCAAGCCCTCAGCCAAGCTCAAGAGCAAGAAGAAACATTCTGAGAAAACAGCATTAGTTAAAGCTTCAGCCAAGGCTGGCTCCAAGCAGCACCTTTCTGAGGATCCACCATTGCCTCCACCTGACTTCTCATGCAGGAAGCTATTGTTGTCTCAGAAGCAGCAGGCAAGCTCAGCTTTGGCAAGCAGGCAGGACCACTCATGGCAGCACCTCAGGTATGTACACCTGTGTCACTGACTTTGGTGGGTGGAGCTCAAGAGCTCTAAGGCTGCACTTCTGATGGTGAAGTGGCCCAAGTGGAGCCAGCTCAGCAAGAGAGATCTCAACCTCATGCTCAGCCAGCTGAGCTGCAACCCTGAAGCTGAGGTTGGCTTGGGCCCAAAGGAGTGGAGTATCCACACAGTGCTCCCATGCCCTAAAGAAATCCCTGAGGTGGAGGATCAGCACCTTTGGCTTGGCTGGGCCCTTCTCAGATGGTGCTTTAACAAGGCTAATGTTGCTCTCCCAGAAGTTTTAGGTGTTAACTGTGTGGGCCCAATCCTCAGCAAGTTGATCCTTGAAAGTGGAGGGCCATCCTGAGCAGCTTGAGTGCTTCAAGGAAGGCATCAAGAAAGCTGGTCTGGGCACTGCAAGCTTCTTTTGGTTCCAGTGTATTCTCAGTTTCACTGGACCTTGCTGGCAGCTCAGGGGGCAGGGCCTGGGCAACTATGACTCCCTGAGCAACCTCAGCAGATCCTCATTGGCCGGTTGCTTGACCTTGATTTCACGCTTCACCCCTCAGCAACATTGCCACTCAGCCTGTGGGCAGCAATGCTTGTGGCTGCTATGTGCTCCATTACATGGAGCAAGGGCTGAGGCTTTTCAGGGGTGAGTGGCCTTCAGTCTGGCCTGAGCATGGCTGGAAAAATTGGAAACCTAGTTTGGCCACTGCTGTGCCTAAGCTGGCTCAGGCAAATGCGCCCAGTGAAGTTTGCAGGTGGCAGTCAGGCTGCCTAGAGTGTGATGCATGTAAGTGCCTCAGGCATCACTTGCACTCAGAGTCTGCTAAAGGCTCAGAAACTACCTTATCTCAGCATAGGCCCTGAGGACCTGGAGCAGCTGCTGAAGACAAGCTCAGCTGCACCTGCTATCTCGTCAAGCCCAGCTGCACCATGATTGACCTCACCTACTGAGCCAAACTGAGCTCATCTGAGACAAAGTGAGTGCCTTTTAGCATTGTACAGTTGTGCTGAGCAAAGCTCAGTGTTTTTTAAACCATATAATTATATAATTTCTGTGGTTAACAAAAGTGGAGCACAGGGGTTGGATGTGATTGGGTTGGGAATGGCATTTTTTACTTGAACAGTGCTTTTTTCACCCCAAAAGCTGTTGTGCACAACAGGGTACCATGCAAGCAATTATATTATTGAGGATCTGGGCCACTCATGGGGTACCCCCTTCAAAAATTATTTGGGTGCTGTTTTTTAATAAGGATTTAATAAGGCACCTAATTGTTTGAAAAAAACAGAAAAAAGTAAAACAATCTGAAACAAATCTTGAAAAAAAGTAAAAAATCTGAAAACATCTGAAAAAAACAAAAGTAAAAATCTGAAAAAAAAATGAAAATGAAAAATGATCTGAAAAATCTTTCCACAAAAGAACCCCACCCCCACCATCTTCAGGATATGGAATTATTATTGAAAAACTTTCCACAATAGAGGTCCATCGCACTAGTGGATAGCCAACATTAGTTGTATAAGATTTATCAGTGTACTAGAAGTGATGGCAGCAACAAAACATCAAGATAGGACATGTTGACCAGTTGACACTGTTTGTTACAAGTACAACAGCTTGCTACAAGTGCCAAAACAGGAGAATCACATTATACCAATTATTCCCTGCCACGGGGGGGGGGTGTGGGGGTCCGGGGACCGGGCTCATATATATATAATATTGATTGTTTGATATATTTTGAATGTTGTTTGAGATTCAATGGATGTAAATGGTTTTTAAATATAGCTCGATTCAAATAGTCTTTTAAAGAAAGGCCTTTGGTACTATGGGATTGTGATATTTTGATGTATTTTGATAGACATTTTATGTTATTTTTAATGGACGGCTGGCTGAAACATGCTACTCTACGGGGATGGGCCAAACTCCATGCTTTTTCCATGGGTTTCTCCCAGCCACGTTAGAACGTACGTAGGGTTTCTTCCACATCGATTTCTCAGGCGAACGGCACCGAGTGATCTCCAGGCTCGGCTGGGGTGAAAACACACACCATTTGTAGATCTTTTTCCAAACGGGAAACCATTTCAATGGTCATTTCAGGAACCGATTTATTGGAGATACCTACCATATATAAGTTATATAAGGCCTATTTTTTCGGCCTAAATTTCAGGGAATACCCCCAGAAAATATCGCCTTATATGGTACTAACGTACCATTGGACCATGAGTTTTCCACGTCTCTTTCCGTCACGTTTGGGACTGGGGGATCCACAGGATGAACCATTGCGGTGGAGATCCCTGTAATGGGCCGTTGATCAGCACCATGCATTGCCGCAAGGAACGGGGCGCGGATGGGTAGCAGTGCCTTAGACTAGATTGACTAGATGCTGGGGATGTATAATCCAGCAATCCAGTATATATATAATATTCCCAATCATATATTCGGTTATACTTATGTAGTACTTACATGGGTTACATCACGACAGTCGCTCCGAGAGAGCCTTTCCAAAAACCACTGGCGCTAATCCTGCGGAGCTCATCACCGCAGCAGCTAGTGGCATGGTGTTTTTGTAGGAAACCATGCTTGAAGTGCTCAGATTTTGCACTTGAACAATTTTTGGATCTGGAGGAATATAGCTGGTTGGTGGTTTGGAACATTTTTTATTTTCCATATATTGGGAAATTTGGAATGTCATCATCCCAACTGACGAACTCATATTTTTCAGAGGGGTAGGTCAACCACCAACCAGAATATAGGATAATTAGGTAAATACTGGCTTGTTGGCAACAGGGTCCATTTCTTGGCTCAATTTTGAGCCACATGATCCGGAGCAGAATCCCCTTGGGGCCCAGTTGGAATCTCTTCAATCAGTACAATCAAATTTGATGGTTGCTCATCATTTTCCATATTTTCCTCATTAGATTTATTTAGATGACAATAAGTTCATTGCTGGTTATCAATCTCCTCCCAATTATATTCCATGTCCGTTTGGCTAGAGTTTGTCAAATGTTTTTTTTTGGTTAAATCCCAATGTTTCAGCGTTCCAGTTAGATTCCACTTCCATGAAATTCCATGAACTAGTGTTTAACCCTATATATGTATAAATAAATACATATATATATAATCATATATATATAAACCAATATAACCCTATAAAAAGCCTATTAAATCATATATATATATATCAAATACATATATAATCATATAAACCAAATACATATACAATCATATATATATATATAATTATATATACCAGGTTACCAATATAAAAGCCAATATAACCCTATAAAAAACCTATCAACAGCCTATTAAAACCCCTGGTGACATCATCATTCAGGACTGCGAGGACCCTGTCGATTGTCTCTTCGATGAATGGACCAGCTGGGATGCCTCCACCTGCGAAGGCGAGCGGTTGGAGATTCCCCGCTGTTCATAACATGTGGAAACCATAGGGAAACCATAGGGGAAAATGGAGGTTTTAATGGGAAAACCATAGGAAAACCATAGGAAAATGGAGGTTTATCCTCTGGTAAACTAACATAACTATGAAAATCACCATTTTTAATAGGAAAATCAACTATTTCTATGGCCATTTTCAGTAGCTATGTTAAATTACCAGAGGGTATATTTTAAAAAAACATGGAGATGTGGAAAATCAACCATAAAACTAGAGGATTTTCCGAAACCATCGATTTTCCACAGCTACGTAAGCGTTTTAGCCTATGGTAAGATAATGTAATATATATATAATATATTCATAGACCATAATATAATGTTAAATATTCATGGGATTCGTGATATACCATAATAAATTATATTATATAAATATCAATGGGAGATTCATATGGGATTAATAACATACCCAGCAATAGGATTGGGATTACTCAGAGTGATAAGCAATCTCCAAGTGCACAATGGTGTAGCCCAAAATGGAGATGTAAGACCTTGTTAATTGTAGTCGATTTGTACATCAAGAAGTTGCTATATATATATATGTATAATATATATACATATAGATATACATATATATATATATATACATACACTGTACATATATGTACGTATAATATACTGTGGCAACTTCAAAAAAGATAGACTCCGGTAAACTCTTGCTAAAAGAATGGCAAATGATACCTTTTTCAGATTTTTTTACGGGTTCCCCAAAACAGACAAAGCACAGGTACCGTAACCAGACCCCGAACACTGTGCATCCCCGCAAATGTTTCCAAATCTGTTGTCTCATCTCCTACTTTTTACATTGGTTTTTGGGTGGTTGTTTAATACTATTGGGGCAAGGGATTACATTCCCATGATTGGGTGACTATTTATAATAAAACCATTGTTATTCCATGGTTAAACCATTGTTATTCCATAGTCGACCCATGGTTTATGGCATATCATTGGCGAAAAACATCTAAAAACCACATTATGGGATATGGGAAATAAAGCAGGATACCATTTTTCTACCCACTTTTTCCACCCCAACAAAGCACCAAGTGTGGGGTTCATCAGGTGGCCGTGGACAGAAGATGCGAAGTCGGAACGTGAAGCAAGCCGCTGTGAACGGAGGTGCCATGCAAAGGGTGGATCTTTAAGCTCGAGATATAGCCTTTGGTAAATGATGTAAATGGGCATCTAAACTAGTGGTATAGAGAATATAATGAGATGTAACTGGGAAAATGATGATACCTTCGGGACAATTCTGGTATTTGAACAGTTTGCTATGGAATGCCACCATTTTTACGAGGTAAATAGCTATTTTAAATTACAAGAGGGTAATTGTAGTTGATGAGGATAATGGAATATGAGATATAACATGATATTACCAATCAACTATCGAATTTGGTATAAAAGCCGTGGAAAAGTTGCTGTAGTTCACACCAACAGAGCTGGTGTTTATGGAGTACCGGGAGGATGAGGCTGGGTGCCCCGATACTTGGAAAAAAAACACACACACACACCATGTCAGGAGCAATATTCTTGTTCTTGCAGAGTTTTTTTTTGGCTTCTTTATTCAGTATTCCTGGAAATGAAGCAGTGTCAGATGCCTCTTGCATGAGTACTTGTGACAAGATTTGTTCACTTGTGGCTCGTATGATATAGGTCCGACAGTATGACCCAAAATAAGACGTGAACCAGATAAGACATAACATCTCAACTTCTCATTGGTATCCCTCAGGAAATCTCAACAATGCTCAGTGACTTTGCAATTTCACACTTGTCCATTTTCTCGCAAGAGGTCAGCCCTGTGTGGGCCCTACACAAGAGACGGGACCTTGTGATGAACCAATCCAAGACATCGACTGCGAGCTGTCTGAATGGGAGGTGCCCGGTCTGTTTGTGGCAGATGAACCCCAAAATATGGCCAAAAAGCATTGGATTTTTGGGGAACTATTTTTGGATGGTTTGGTTTGGGAGATTTCAAGATCAAGACTTCCCAACTTGGAAGGCGGGATCTTTCAGGTTCTGGAAATATTGTGAGTGATGCGTCCAGACGGTCATTTTAAAGCAGGTCGGGTATACACATCCCAACAAAGCGATTCAAGTAGTCGGAAGATCCGCGACACAGCGATTCAAGGTCTGTTTGAAGCACACATTTAATCCAATTACTCGAAGGATCGTAAAGGACGGCCGATTATATATGACCTCGCATAGTTTTTTCTCCTTATCAGTTCTTTTTGGACCACTGTCAAACCTCTTTTTGAATGATACATGTCAAAACTCTTTTTGAATGGCAACCATTTGCCAACCATGCACTGCAGCAAAGCTCTAAGCAGATGACAATTTTGCAGGGGACATATATTTGCATGTTTTTCCAGCATGTTTTTTTTTTTTTTCAGGTCTCGTTTTTCCTACAGGAAGGGCCCAATCGTTAAGTTGGTTTATAGATGTTTATAGCTAGTATGTAACTTGAATTGATGGTGGATATATCTATAGCTGGATGGGGTTGCCGGGGGTTGGTTTCTTCATTCGGCAGGATGATCATCCCAATTTCCGTTCAATAAAAACATTGGATTTTGTTGGGGTTTTGTTGCCGTCACCAACGAGTGGTTTTCCGACTTGTTGGCAAACATCTCCTGTTATCCATCCTCAAAAAAGTCAGCCCCCAAAAAAGATAGAACAGATTGGAACAGTATTTTGCCACAATTTGCCACTATATAGTGACGGACAATCACTTAGAACGTATTTTGGAAAAAAAAATCTGAATATTACTGCTTTTTTTACGTTCTAAGCCTTGCACTTAGAACGTCGAAAACCATACACTTAGAACGTCCAA
>Ga0126342_10015394_pt1 | contig 13408 bp, 13 predicted proteins | sample Cyp1metagenome_FD_92528 | JGI IMG/M metagenome (GOLD analysis project Ga0126342, IMG submission 92528) | Coral microbial communities from Lord Howe Island, Old Settlement Bay, Australia - Cyphastrea 1 metagenome | ecosystem: Host-associated > Invertebrates > Cnidaria > Coral ...
ATATATATATATATATTATAGCATTCTATAGTATAATTATCTAGAATTATATATGCTAAACATGGATAGAATTATGTATGTATATATATATATAGGTATATATTCCCTTTTGACCCAGCCGTTTTTTTTTTCAGAGGCGTGTTGCTGGCCGTGACTGCGCTCTTCCGCTGGGGGGACGTGTTGACCACCTTCCGGGGCTATCAGTGGGTCGGAGAGAAGGCCGCTGGGATTTATGGGTGGTTTTATGGCTCTAAAAATGGCGGATTTCATGGGATTTTCAATGGTGGTTTTCAATGATTTTCAGGATTGAAAATATGAAAATTTCATGGGTAATTTTCATGGCGATTTCATGGGATGGGATGAATGCGGAGGATTTGATGAGATTGAATAGGAAAAAAAGTGTGGAAATTTGCATTGGGAATGAGATCTAAAAGGATGGGTGAATTCATGGTTTAACTAGGTTTAACTCGTCCTGGGGCAGAAAAATGAATGAATTTCAATGATTTGGTGAGTCAGATGTGGGATGATGGTCCATTGCCAGAGGTTGGGATGATGAATTTACTCATATCATCCCAGTGTCTGATTCCTTGTCTATCATAGTCACAGGCCATTGGTACATTGTAAGTTGATTCAGGGAGGAAAAACATGTACAGGAAACCCGGATCGATTTAGATTTATTTGCTTTGATTTGTTGGTTTTCGATTCTTTGGTGAATATTTATTGAGAACTATTGATAGGCAGGTTTGAAATTGGTTCATTGGTGTGTTGACGAACTGGTTTGATAGTCAGTTTGCCAGGTTGATTGGCAGAGATGGAGCACAATTATAAATCCATTATAGTTGGTTGAACTCCATTAGATTCCCAGTGGAATTACATACCAATTTTAGACCATTTGTTTTCCATCAGATTTCAGCACACCTGCACACCACTTCTTCTCCCGCCAGGTTTTGCCCATTGAGCGGGCACTGCCCCGCGGCCGGGAATGGTTGGATACAGTGGCATATCTGGATGGGAACATATGGGAACTGGGAACCCCCCAATCCACGCTAGGTCAACCATGGTAGTGGCATATGATCATCGCTAAGTATCGTTAAGTATGGTTCGGTCGAATCATGTGCGGCATGTGCGACTTTGAAATTATACTATAATACGGTATTGAAAATCATTGCTATGCTTGTGTGCTTAGCTGTGCTTAGCTGTGCTTAGCAGAGTGGATTGAAGTTCACCTCATCAATTTCGTGTCTTATGTTTGAGCAAATCTCGTCGGGGAGCTTTATGGCCCAAGATGCTGATGAGGCAGGCCCCATAGCAGTGGAAGAGCAATTCTTTGAACAAGATATCGAAAAAATCACCAACTGGGTTTTTACCCAGGTTGCCCCGGTGGATAAAGATTTTCAACTTGATTGGAATGGGAAAAGCACACAGAGAGATATATTTATATATGGATAACATATATTAACATATTATATAACTATATATATATTATTTATGTATATAAGCAGCATACGTATGTGTATATTGACACTTTTGTGTATACTGATAGATTTACATAGTAAATGATATTCGTTATATTTAGATAGCATTGAATCAACGATGTTTTTTCCTTGTTGGGACGGACCCCTATAGTCATCAGCATTCCATCAAGGTTATCCTCGCGTACCTTCGGGGCTATCGTGCGCCTTGGCCCCGCAACATCTGGGCAGGGGTGCGTCCCAATGGCGATTTTCATTGGGTTTTATAGGAAATTTGAGGGAACTGCATGTTGATTTTGAAGGGATTCATGGGATCTCATGGTGATTTTATCGTATTTATACACTGGGACTTAAGACGAGTTACTTTTTGGCAAAGTATCATAGCATATCATAGCTATATAAATTTACATTTAGTTTGATGATTTAGCTATTACATGTACCTATATAATCTCTGCTCTCTAATACTAAAACACCCCCCAAATTCTAAACACGGTGATCTATTTTTATTATCAGGTGGTATTTAGTATTAGGGTGCCCCTAATAATAAAACAAAAACCTTAATTATTTTTTTAAAGTTCCAAAATCAATTAAATCACTTTTTAACTCCTTTTAAAATATTGCCAAAAATTGGATTCGAAGCTTTCCCCTAATAGTAAAACCTTGATAAAAAAGAGTGATTTAAAATCAATTAAAGCCCTTCTAAAATCCCTTTAAAATATTGCAAAGGGTTTGATTTCGAAGCTTTCCGCCTAATAACCAATTTAATACCTTTATAAGCATAATAAAAACATGATTTCAAAGTTGATGAGACCCTAATCATCAACTTACGGTTCTGGTTCTATTTTTATTCATAGGGGGTACAAACCATTATTTCACCATCCTTTTCTCCTATTGATTTTCAATTTTTCCAGCACAATCATTATTGGACTGGAAAGATTTTGGAAATAACGGTTTTCTTATAATGATTTCCATTGTTTCCAGTCAAAATACAGTAATATTTACGATTTTTTCGATGGTGATTTATCACTGTAATGGTGTCATATACTGGTAAATGATTTGCTCTAGTTTATCATTTGAACTATATAGCATTTTTTTAATTACTCAATCCCAGTGATTTTACGATTGCTATTTTGTGTGGTTTATGCCAATGCTAGTCCAATGGATTGACTTAGTACTATCAAATCTCATCTAGATTATTCAATTTGTACTATAGTCTAGCATTTATGACAATTTCTTAATATTATGATTGATAGTAATTATTTACGATAGTAGATTGATAATAGTAGATCATTTATTACGTTAACCCAAGTGATCTTACTGTCACCTAAATGATTTTATACAACTGGAATGACGGAATGATAAAACCAATTAATTATAAATGGTCATTAACTACTTGAGAATATTTACTTCGTTTATCTTACCCAATAGTTAATTGCCATTTACATAACTGATTGGTTTAAGTAATTATACCAGTGATTAACTGTCGGGTTAAGACAAATTAAACTCACCATATAAATGGTTTATACTGCATTCCGTGATTATAGAGGATATTCGGGAATTATCAGAGAACCAATTTTCGTTTTAACACTGGTTTGGAAGCGCGGAAAAAACAATAAATAGAAGATAGATTATACCAAAATATGAATACAAAATCCCAAGTACAAATGGTAAAAAACATCCAATAGTTAATTTTCATTTGTTGTTTCTATCCAATAGTTAATTATCATTTAGTCTGATTGGTGGCAACCGGTAAAAACATCCAAGAGATATCATCCCAACTGACGAAGTCCATCATTTTTCAGAGGGGTAGGTATACCACCAACCAATCATTTAGTTAATCCCAGTGATTAATATTAACTATGGATTAACCGTTAGTAACTATAGATTAACCATATCCAATAGTTAATAGTTACATAATCCCACTGATGTTACTCTCTAAATGGTCAGTTTTCACCCTCAGGATGGTGGCCTGTTGCGCCTTCACCAACGCCTACGTTGCCTTGGGCTTGAGCGGCTCAGTGCCTTGGACGGCGTGTTCAAAACGCATACCGTTTTGGAGGGGTCAAAGGGCGGTGAAAATGGGGAATGTCATGGGATTTCATGGGATTTTGTGGTGTTTTATGGGATTTTATGGGGTTTGATTGCGATTTCATGGGGTTTTATGGAATTGTGTTGTGATTAATTGCGATTTAATGGGATTTTATTGTATTGAGTGAGATGTAATGGACATTTAATGGGGTATAATGGAATTCAGGGTGATTTCATGGGTTTTAAACAGGAACAGTTGGTGTATTTTGGACGACATAGCCAATGATAGACCACTTTTTGGCGGTATGGCGTGTTGTTTTCCTGCAAATGGATGCAAACGGACGAAGGCGAAGGGGTATGCTATGGTATGCCACTTGTCGACTGCAGGTGTTTCACAATGTTGAGGGGTCGGTGTTGACCCACTGGAGGTTCATGTTTTGTTGGGAAACACGTATAGACAGCAACCTAGATACACTACAAGGTGGCCCCTCAATTTTACTGTACGTTGGTAAACCCACGATAAAACCCAGTTATCATAGGTAAAAGCCAAGTTGGCTATGGAACCTTGTATCATAGTCAATCCTTTTTGTTGATGATATCTGTAGACAATCAGAAGCATCATGAGCTTCCCAACTTCCTTCGCCGTCTCCGTGAAAATCGCACGATTCCCGTGACCCACCATAAGCAAAGCCCACACCATCAGAGAATTATTTGATTTATATATATATATATATGTATGTAGATAGTATGGGAAAATCACAAGGCAAACCCAACAAATTTGAAGCTGATTGTCAGTTATTTTTTCCCGCCTTGATTGCTTCAAAACCCGTTTTTGGTGGTTATATAGTTTAAACGAAATTGAGGCCCTTCAATCCAAGCCTTGTTTCTGAAATCGAACTGATGCTTACGTGTAGTTGTATTGGGAAAGCTCACTGCAAATTTCAGTACTATACGTTGAGTGTTAATCGTTTGTTGAGCGCGCCATTTCTTTGCTAAATGCACAACATCATCCAGTTCAACATGTTACAAATGTTACTTCAAGCGATCCGAGCCACATTAGGAGTCGATCTTTCACAGTTTCTTCGTGATTTATCGCTTGGGATTTCTCAGCGACCTGGAACATCGAGTCTGGAATTCCCAAGATGAGGCCGGGAGGCCCGGGAAAGTGCTAAGGTTATTTTGGGGAATGCACCAATCAATGGAGATTTGTGGCCTTTGGTAATTTAACAGTTTGCTATGGAAAATTGTTATTTATATATATATATATTATTTCTGTATTTTTATAGATCATTTGCCTATCAAAAATGAGGATTTTGATATGCCATAGTTCCATAGCTATGTTAAATTAACAGAGGTTAACTGGATATTCACCAGTGAAATTGAGTGTTGCTTTCAAACATTGTTTGCTTTCAACCACTTTGGGATGATCATCCCCACTTTGCTCCTGACGGTTCCGATGTGCAAGGGGGCAGCTAGTGGGATGTGTCCTTGTAGGACAGTCGCTTGCGCGGCTATGCTCTGCAGAAAAAAACATTGGGATATGCTCAACGAGAAGGGATGTGGATGGAAAACCATATCAAACGAAAATAACCAATGGAAAATCCACCGTTTATAGACGGGTTTCATATTGACACCTTCATATATATATAAAGGATATTTTTAGTTGCCATGTTTGATTTCCGGAGGGTAACCGAAGAAGACTTGGGATACTAGGATATTTGCGAATATCACCGAACAGTTTTGCTCTGGTACGTGGTTCCAAAGATTTGCCGATTTTGTTCCCTGGGGAATCGGATGATGCAGGCCCCTATTGACTTTCATATTGTTCGTTGGAAGCGTAGCTCACTCACAAACTACTGTAGTGATTGTTTTTACCCATTGAACAAACTTTGTTTCTTTCCACCCAGGATTTCCTGCACTGGGGTCCTTTGAATCAAAAACCGGTGATGGGATACTGCAGGGCATCAACGTTTTGATCCACATATGTGTATATCAATGCTTGCCGAGATTTAAGCTACGCGTAGGGTCACAGGGATCTAAACAGACAGACATGCTGACCTCTCATACATTACAGTAATTACTTATTATATGCCGCAATATGTGGATGGTAATTTAGGAAGTGTCAATCTCATTGCCCGAACAAGCACCCAAACATGAATCCCTCTACTGCTGTGTGTTGCTTTCGAGGTAGTGTCGTTGTTGAGGACCCATGATGATCATGTACATCCGATTTGTTTTAATTGCACCATCCACAAAGACATCGTTCAGGATAAAAATCAGAATCCCAAACGGACCAAATGCCTGGATCATTGCTTGTATTTAATTCATTTCATGTTCACTAAATCAATGGCTGGTGTTTTGTTCTGCACCAAAAAAAAACTGTCTTTATATTGTACCTCCATTTGTGTCCGGAAATTCCCATTGACATGGCAGTCACAAAGGATCCCGCCAGAGACATGGCAGCCGCCGGAGCGCCCAATTGGGCATTCGGAATGTGGGAGTTGCGCCAGTCAATTTCTCATGATTCTCCTACTGAAACGTCCATTTATAGTGGATTTCCCATTGCCACTCTTCATTTCACCACACGCTAGTTAAAACATGTTAAAGCGACTAGTTTAACTAGCTACTTGACTGTGTAACTTTGAGATGGAACATTATAAAACAGCAGAGACCATGCGTACAACGAGAATTTGATTCGAGCATCCCATTTCTGTGTATGAACCCGAGCACATCATGGGATGTAAGGCGGAAGGGGGTGATCCATGAGCCCAGAAGTGTTTTCCAAGATGGGGTAGCCTAAACCCATGGCTACCTCTAGGTCTGGAAACAAGGGAAAACAAGAAAGACAGATCAAACAACCTTTGTCATTACTTGGACGGTATATATATATATATATATATATCTCGCTACATACATATATATATATATATAGATATAGATATAGATACCTTGGTGTTTCCTAAGCATCTCTTCACCACCAGTTTCACGCTTCAGAGATCTTAGGTGACTATTGGTTCTCATCATTTTAGCAGAATTTTAAATTGTCATTTCCTGCTGCTGACAGGTGCTAAACGTAGGGGATGGGGTGCTGGGATGATTATGAAAATAGTCATAGAATGAATCATTCCCCCATTCCCATTCATGGTTTCATAATAGTAAGTATGGATGATTCCCCCATTCATTGATCGTTATTGTCACTAAGCAGCAACTCCCACTCCCATTAATGATACTTGTTCCCATTCCCATTCCCCTTATGGACAATATTCCCCATTAGTAACTTCGTTTAGCACCAATAAATTACTTGGTTTCCTCCTGATATTTGGGGGGTATATATCACCTTACATAGCTTTAAAACATAGGTCTGATATATGGTATACGTACCTCTAATTTAGGCCCCTAAAATGGTCATTGTGGTTTTGGCAGCATCATGCAGCATCAGGACAGTTACCAGTATTTCCATGTATGCCCTATCCATTCTATGACTATGTTCATCATCATCCCAGCAAGCTCCATTCCCTACGGCTCAGGTCCTTGGCATCTTCACGGCTCTGATTATGACCGTGGTGATGATGTGCCTTTGCCCGCAGATGGTAAAGTTGGCGATGGCGGTGGTTTTTTTAAGGGAACCCCATTTGTTTGAGGGAACATGTAGGAAAGTATCGGATTTAATGGGGAATATAAGATGGAAAATAGGTAACCAGCAACTTTGATATTTTGTTTTGAGTGCGTCTTAAAACGAGGGAATTGAACACCACAACAATTCTCATTTGATGGGTGCCTGATGATTCACCGGTCTTTAGGAGAACTCTATATTTTCAGACAAACGCGGACACACACACACATACACACACACATATATATATATATATACTGCATATGTACTTACAGAGAGAGCGCGAGAGAGAGAGAGAGAGAGAGCACCCTCGAACAAGATAGTAACGTAAGTTGACATAATATTTATATATATATATGTGTGTGTGTGTATGTGTATGTGCGTGGATATCTAAAAGGAAAACACCGATCTTAGGTTTGGATTTGAACATGGAGTCTGCCTGGGATATTCTAGTCACAGGATTGGGTTGTGGACATACTATGACATAATACTCAAAGCAGTTTCTGCGATGGCTGACCGCAGAACGATACCAGACTTCCTGCTGAACTGGAGGTCGCTAGTGTTTTTTTTCTTGCTGGTGCTTTGCCCTTTGAAATTGTGTTTTTCCAGTTCGCAAACTGTTGATAATTACGAGAGGTAAATGAGGAATGCACCAACAAGATGGGGATAAAACTGGATATTGACCAGTGAAACCGGTTGCTGGTTTCAAACATGTTTTTTTTTGGAAATGGTGTGATGATCCCAAGATATCCCGGCCGTAGCAATATTTTGCAGGGGTGTTGAAACCACCCAGTAGGTTGAACTCTTAGGGTGAAAGGGATTCCGAGAGTACTGATAAGGTGCGTCCTATTTGCCTTCACGGCGCAGAAGGATTGAATCAATTTGATTCAATTTGTACATTGGCTACCTTTGGGGATTTGCGACCAGGAACGTCTTTGAGTATACCCTTTAGTGTTGGGTACTGTATACTTTGGTTTGCCCTTTAACTTATTTTGATGTCATTTTTTACATAACATGTATACTGCATACTGATGGATGGAGTCCTGAGCGAAAGCCAGCTGGATAGCCGTTTTGGATGTCCAGGAACATCTTCATTGGCATTCTCTCAGAGAGCACCTTGGCCCTAGGCTTTTTGAACGGTACTTGGACATGCCGCAACGCCAGGCATGGTAACCCATAGATAAGCCATGTGTACCAGGGAATCTTCCATATATAGCAATAGAACTGGGTTATGAGATTGTTGGTACTCAAAATCTTGGACTCTTAGTTCTTACATTTTATTGTCGCCCGTTTACAAGCTGGCATGTTCCCCCTGTTCCGGTAGGTGGTTCAAACTCCCTGTCTCTCTTGTTGCTTAACATGTGGGAAGCTACTCACCCTGCAACTCCACCTCCTGAACATTGCAGAGATCTCCCCTAGCAGGGTGGGTTATGTCATTTTATGTCCCCATTCAACTGCAGTACACTACTGGTAGATAAAACCACAACAGTGAATCGGTGTGCGGATTTACAACACTTTACAATCCCATGTCTCTATTTGATGGTCATCCTTATCGCTCCCATCATCGATCATGGTTTCGTGGTGATTCCTCCACGAAACCATGGCGCCATGGTAGGCTCTGTCCAGAAATGTGCCCAGAATATAGATAGTTGACGGTAAACGCCCTGATTCCCTGAAACTAAATGGGATCATTGCCAAAACCCAATGATCAAGCCATGTGTGACTGTATCACATGGGAAATTTGGCTAATCAATAAAATCAATGGTGGTTGGTGGTTTGAATATGTTTGATTTTGTTTTTGTTCCACTTTCAACCATAGAAATGGGATGATCATCCCCACTGCCGAGCATGTTTCGAAAAGCGGGGCGCAAAAAAGTACCGAGCAGATGTTGTTTCGAGGATTGAAGAAAATTCATGGCCGACGTTTGCCCTTGGTGGAAATTAGTGGTTATTGGTTGTTACGATTCGCCCTTACGATTCACCAAGATGTTAGTTGGTCGCTGTTCATCCCCCAAACCAGGCTTTCCGGTTTGTGAGTTTTCCCATCTGAAAACCAAGGCTTAGAAATTATTTGAGGTGGGTAAATTGTACCTTTAATTTATTGTATCCAAAATCAAGGTACAAGGTGAGGCTCCCAAACAATAGCTAGGTTATGCTAGGTTGACTTAGACCTAGGTTAGCTATAGCAGCTATGGTATATGGATGTATATGGTGGATGCATCGAACTAACTCAATGCTTTACAAAGCGACAAACATAACTGGGGGGCTTCACCTTGTAGATTGGTAAAAAAGGCAGCCTGGAAAAATTGTAATTTAATGTGGATTGATGTGGACTATGATTACCAGATACCAGGATTGTCAACCACAATGAATGAACGTTCGAACAGAAGAAGACCCACGATTCGTGAGATGATCCTTGGACTTTAATTATGCAGATTGATGGTAAGAAAAGTTACAGGATGGGGCCATGGGCACCCATAGTTGTAGTTAGCTAAGTTGGTTCATAACATTTTATAACTATGTCATAACAATAGCGTATGGTACTTATAGTTGTATTTAGATGGGGTTATAAACCAACTTATAGTTATAAACCAATCCTGTATGGTTTCTTCCCAATTCTATTACTGAGGCTATGCCCAGGCATACCGAAATCGGCACCTCAGTTTCCAACGCGAACGCTCTCGCATCGCCTTTGCACACAGTGTCAGGCCAGACGTGACAAATAGTGCGGTGGGAAAACCATGGGAAAACCATAGGAAAATGGAGGTCTAGTCTTTGGTAAACATACAAGAAGCGAACTCTAAAATCATCATTTCAATATATTATTTTTAATAGGTAAATCATCGATGAATGGGCCATGGCTTCCATAGCGAACTGTTAGTTCACTAGAGGGTAACATTAGAGTCCGAATGGTGTGACTATGGATCGGCGCCATGTTCAGTATGCTTGCCTCATACATTCCTTATCAGCAGAATCAATATTTATTTAAGTATATATACATGTGTGTGTAATATGTGCACATGAAGAACGATGTGTGTGCACACATATATACATGTGCAGCATATGTTGATACATATATATATATTTATTTAGTTTGACTGTATATGTACACATGCACACATACTAGATAGTATCTTGGACACATACACTCATATAAATGGTTTTTATGATTTGGCGTAGAGTAATATCTACACACACATATATATATATATATATATATATATCTACATAGATAGGTCTATCCGCCTATCCACTTATATCTCCCATGAAAATGCGTCGCATCGCCGCCCGTTGCCAGGAAACGGGCCTATGATGCCTGGCGCAACTGCTGTTGCGCCTGCTATCGGAAGGAAGCCGATGATTCCCTCAGATCCTTGGACGAACAGAGCGGGAGGCCATGGTGGTTTTGCCGTGGGAACACTGGGATCTGCCGGCAGAGCGGTGCTTTTGACCGCTTTTTTGACTGGGGAAATACGGCACAAAAAATAGGCAAATTCTAATCATTCCGTCATTCCTAAGTTAAAATGGAAACAGTAAGCCATTTTGGGATACTTTTCGCATATGTGCGGACCATCCAGCCTCTTTTTTTGAACGGATACCGGGTACCCAGTGTGAAGCCGTTCAGTGAGTTCGGCTCCATTGGTGAGGCAAATACCTATGGTACAGCGTCAAGCAAACGCAGGCGCAGCCACTGAGGGGCGGAATCGGGCGGAATCGCCATTGTTTCAGACCTTTTTTGCTGAAGGATAGTTCCAAAAATGTTGGTGTTATATCCTATTTTTGTGATGTTCATCTCCAGCTGAGATGGTGATCCGCAAACATGTTATGTTTGGATGTTTTTTTGGTGAAAACAATCCAACAGATTAGAGTTGGGATGTGTTCGGTCCTTGTTTGAAGTTGCGTCATCTCTTTTGAATGCTCTACTTGCGGCAAAGAGTAGAAGAAGTTTGGATGTGGAAACCAAGGGAAACGGGAAACTGTAATCCATGAGGTTGGTGATACACCCATGAAGACGGCGGAGTATAGCTGAGTTTATGGCATAGTTTATGGCCGACCAGTTGCCCAAATCTGTGCTGATTGGTGTATTATAGCTAATTATATAGATGTGTTTCTGTTTTATTTGACCTCTCGACTTGCTCACGCTCAACTATGTGAATTCATGTTAATTCCACATCTAGTACAGTGAAGCACGAAGAGCCAATGGTCAGATTCCCATTGGGGTTGAGGTGTCGTTTCAAGTGTTTCATCAGCAGTGTGAATGATGGAGGCTGCAACCTGACCATGAATATTTAACTATGTTTCATCACCTAAGACTAGATTTATTCCATGGAAAACATGCACTTGTATGCAATTGTGACATGATTGGAATTCCATAGCGCTCGTTTTTGGGAAAATGATCAGGCATGATGATGCATATTTTCTTGGACATGGTGTTTGTTTGCGTTCCAACGCCCAGAAAGAAAAACGATAAAAAATGACTGAAAATGGAATGCAATCCCCCGAATTGATGGTCAATTGATAGGATAATTAATGTATATTAATGTTGACCAACCAGCAAATTTTGCGTAATTACCATCTTTTCAATAAAGGGGAATTTCTGCAAAATTTTGATCTAATACAACATGCATATTTTGATTAGTGTGTCGCCCTCCTAGTTTCTTTTACAAATTCACATAAAAGAAATTGACTCTGCCGCCGTTGCAATGTGCATTCCGTTCAGAAAGTCATTCAATATACACTGAGAGAGCAGAACTAAGTTGAGCTTTTTGTTTACAGCAGAACTAAGTAATCCGCTGTACTGAGGAAAGCAGGCTTGGCAGACTCATAGGTAGCATCTAAGTATAGGGATCGTGTCATCCTGTGCCGCAACAGAGTCACCATGACATCATGAGGTTTTTATTGGTTTGCACCAAAAACAAAGTCCTCCAAGCAGAGTGGGAGATATTCAAGTGTGGCAGCGTAGCCCAAGATGGGTTCGGAATAGGCCGCGCATGCAAGGCTGATATAATTATCCATGTCTATCCCAAAAGGGTAAGCAAGGCAACTTAAACACTAGGAAACCATATGTTAAACACCTCAATCACACCCATAGAGGGCCACCAGGCCCATCAGGCCCACGGAGCCCCAGGGCCACTTGGCCTACCAGGCCGCAAGGCCACCAGGACTAGGCCTATCAGGCCCTACCAACCTACCAACCTACCAACCTACCAACCTACCAACCTACCTACCTACCTACCTACCTACCTACCTACCTACCACCGACCTACCTACCTACCTACATACCTACATACCTACACACCTACATACTTACATACATTCATAAATACCTACAGACATGCATACGTTCACAAATAGATACGTACGTACGTTACATACATACGTACGTACATACCTACCTACCTACCTACCTACCCACCTACCTACCTAACCTAACCTAACCTAACCTAACCTTACCTAACCTTACCTAACCTTACCTAACCTTACCTACCTACCTACAGACATATAAATACATACATGCATTTGCATGTTTCTTGTTTTTTTTGAGTGAACGAATATACATCTAAACCTTTATATGGCTATTTTGTCTTTGTAGATACTTGTAGGCATACATACCAAGGCACTTCTCTTCCTTTGTATCTGCTGTGATTTATTTGTTGATGTAAACAATATGACTTTGATTTGTTGTTTTTTTCTACATGCGTAGGTGTCCATACATATATATATATATATATATGTATATATACGTATACTGGCTCCTACCCTTCTATAGATTGAAGCTGGGTCTTTGGGTCATAGAACACAGTTGATTAGTTTTGATTGTGCTTCAAAGCCTGAATGTCCTATGTATGTATATAGTAATGTATGTAATTAATGTATGTATGTATGTGTGTAATGTAATGTAATGTAATGTGATGTGATGTGATGTGATGTGATGGGATGGGATGTGATGTGATGTATGCATGTATGTATGTTTGTTTGTTTGTATGTATGTATGGTATGTATGGTATGTATGGTGTGTATTTCTGTTATGTATGGTATGTATGTTATGTATGTTATGTGTGCTATGTATGTTATGCATGTTCTGTATGTTATGTATGTTATGTATGTTACATATGGTATGTATGTTATGTATGTTATGTATGTAATGTATGTAATGTATCTGCACAAATTGTAGCGAGGACAGCCGAGGCAACGAGGCAGGTTGCAGGAATTAGCGAGGTCAGCCCTTAATTTGCTCATCAGAATTAGCCGACCTCGACGAGGTAGCCTTGCATTGGTTCTGTTGCATGCTTGG
>Ga0126342_10015395_pt1 | contig 13408 bp, 19 predicted proteins | sample Cyp1metagenome_FD_92528 | JGI IMG/M metagenome (GOLD analysis project Ga0126342, IMG submission 92528) | Coral microbial communities from Lord Howe Island, Old Settlement Bay, Australia - Cyphastrea 1 metagenome | ecosystem: Host-associated > Invertebrates > Cnidaria > Coral ...
TAACATCCCCACCCCTCCCAACCCAGTGACGTAACGTCAGATGTGCATGTGATGCAAGTTAACATGAACGTTAACATCCCCACCCCCCCAACCCAGTGACGAAACGTACGATGTGCATGTGACGCAAGGTAACATGAACGTTAGCATCCCCACCCCTCCCAACCCAGTGACGTACGATGTGCATGTGACGGATAAAAAAAGGTGTGTTTTGAAAAACGGTCAAAACGCTGGCACGGATTTCTCCCCACTGGCATAAACATGTTGTGATGGACGTTGTCAGGGCATTCCGGTCTCTTTGTCATGGTTCAGCCATCTACAAAATCTGGACTGTCTGGATTGTACATATCTCACTGGCCGAGCAAAGAGGAAAATGGTTCGGCTTGGCAGGTTGTGTTCAGTCTGCCAAACTATGACGGTGGTGGCTTCTTGTGAGGATCCAGGATAAAGCGTTCAGTTGGTTCCTTTGTATTCTACTGTTTGTTGTGCCGTTGCTCAAGTACTCTTGTTGGTTGTGGCCTTAGCGTCCCGTATCGTGGTTCTCTTGCACAAGTCTTTTTGGGTGTAGCGCCTTGCTCCAAACACGTGCCGGTCCTTCGCACGCATTACATCTTTGGAGTGCGTTGCGCCGCTACAGTTTGATCACTTGGTGAATCAAGCTCATGTCGTTTGATGTCGTTTGTACCCTAGTTTGCTTTGGTTCATGATGCTGCCAAAATCTAATTGCCGTTTGTTCTGGTTTGGGTACTGTTGTTGTCTGGTATTATATATCTTTGCTTTGGTTCTACCGGTCCTTGCTTGGAGGCCCTTATATTGAGTTTGCTGTGTTCTGATCATGTGTAGTGTGCATGTGTCATCATGTGTTTGTATACTTCTGTACAATGGTATAGTGATGTATAGTACTACTATTAGGGTCTGGCAGGCAGATGGTCTTGGCATGTCTCCAGAAAATCCACTGTTCCTGGTGTCCAGTCAAAGTCGAGTTGGGGACGGGATGATCAGGTTCATGGGAAATGGGGTGTATCACGTAGATGTGCTAGTCAACTGGTCTTGTTTGCCAAAGGTAGTTGATGTTTTGATATTTTTTGCACGTCTTGCTTTTTCACTCACTGCAACCAGCAGATTCTGTTTCTGTCTCCTCTTTATTTGCACACCCTGTTGTCATAGCCCCATCATCATCCTCATCCACATCGTTTTCTTATTCAACCTTCTTATTCCCTCATCATTATTGAATCAATCAATTGTCATCGTCGTCATCGTCGTCATCGTGGTCATCGTTGTCATCGTCGTCATCGTCATCAGCATCTTCTACATCTTCATCATTGTCATCATTGTCATCACGAGCAAAATCATAATTCATGATCATCACGATCATCGCGACTTTCACTTTCAGTGTCCTTCCTCTTGGTTTGTAGATAGCACTTGGTGTCCGAGGTGCGCTTGAGATTCCTGAGTTTGCTACATTTGCTTGATTTTGCAGAGTCATAGGAGTGAAGCTGCAGAAGAACACCGACTCCCTATGACTCCCTTGCTTCTTTAATCTTCTTTATTGAGTGTGGCTGGAGGTCACCATGCAATGTGCCAAACAGAACTACTACACCTTGGGGATCTCCAACAAGGCTCTCCGTTAACATTTCGCTTTTCTTGGACGTCACTGTACAAAGGGAGGCTAACATAATCACTCACGTTTAGGGTAACACACCTGTGGTCACTATTGAATCTTTTTTCAGAGTGCGTGCATGCTTTTTCAACAAACACATATCTAGCTTTTCAAAAAGCCTCACTGACGGTTCGATGCAACGCACGGCAGGATTTGGGTTCGATGTCCGACGATCAGGCCCTCCCACAGATCTTTGTCATCAGATAGACAGATTACAGATGCATGCCGATTCACGCAGATGAACAAGTTGGTATCCACTTACCAAGTTTTCATTTGTCGTATTCCGTGGAAATTGGTCATGAGAATACTACGTTCTTCTATGAAGATGTTGTGGCGACTATTGGAGTGCCAAACATCAAACTTGCCAGAGAGTGTGCTTCCTAATCCTTGTTTCACAGGTTCGCAACATGCCAAGGGTCGCTTGGTTTGAATATAGTTCCTGCTGGCTGATTATCCAGGCTGGAATTTCATTATCCAAATCTGAGCAAGGAGCAGCTTGAGCGCGGCGTGAGCATATGCGGCCTCCTGTTATTCCGCAATGCACCTTGAAGTGCATATTGGAAGGAGTTGTTTAATTGTTCGGCACGGACGATCGTTTGAGCCTTTTCTTTTGAACCAAAACCAGAAAAAACATGACGCAACTTTGGTCTTGCATGCAAAGATCGGCTTTTCAAACCTCCATTTCTGCATGAGGGCAAAGTCCACCAGGTTGAGGTTTAAAGGCCTCAAAGTCCCAAAGCATCTGAGGAGATGAAAGCAGACTCCCCTGACGCCATCGAAAGCTTGAAAGAAGGCTCTGTGCGCTCTGTGATTTGCACCGGCGACAATGCCTCGCACTCAGAGGGTTTGCACTGAGAGCACAGAACTCGGGAAACTGCAGCATTTGGTTGATTACTGGTGCAGAGACTTGCCTCTCCAATAGAAATCTACATACTTGGTTATGTTTGAGTTTCAAGCCTTTTGATGCCTGCACGTGTCTTAGGAGCTTACTGGCATAGCCATTGGCAGGCAGGAAAAGTGGAAAGAGTCCAAACGTCTCACTGTCATGAACCCTAATCTTCTTCGTGCGCAAGAGGCTGTTACAGACAACTTATATAAATCGATAAACCGATGAATAGATGTGGCTCCATACTACCAAGAAAGACATTGTGATGGGGCCCTATAGCAGTGGCCATGATCGGACAGAGTCGTTGATTTTGTCGAGTTCGCCAGTTGGCCAGTTGATGAGACCAAGAATGTTTCCAGGCTCTGTGGTGTGGTCACCACAAGCATTTGCCTCCGTGGAACTATGGAGAACGGCTCCTTGTTTGGCTCAGTTTTCCTTCTGGCTGAACTGGTTATTAGATCTCAAGTTCCAGAAACGGTGATGTTGTATATTGAAATACTTTGAGGGTCTAGTAGATCCAAAAGAAATCCGGGCAAGTGAGGAAAGTTGGTCTGGAACGATCCTGACAACGAGGGGCGTCGCGTGGGGAGCCCAGCTCAAAGAGGAATGAGGTGTCGAATGAAGTGTCGAATCCAGCGAAGCAAACAGTGAAGCAGCGTTTGTTCAAGTTACCAAGCTGCATCAGCTGCAGATTCTTTTCACATGCTATCCACAAGCTTCCACAAGCTCTGAGGTCTCGCCTGATCATCCTGATCCGCACTGTCAATTGGCGCTCACATGTTCTGCCTGGCGATATTTATATGAGCAGAAGCAGGACTTGGAGGTGAGAATTTGCGCACTGAGAGAGTCGTTCATTCCTTCCATTCTCTCCAATGGTCAGAACTGATCAATGGGGAACGGGAGAGCAAACATCCCGGCAAGCAGAATGCTGCTGGCAGCTGGAAATCCTGTTGAAACACAATCGAAGGAAGACTTAGATGGTGTCCCTTCAGGGAAGCAGAATGCAGAATTCTCTACTGCTCTTCTTCCTTACATCCTGCTGTTCCCGTCAACCTTACAACAGTATTTCAACGTACCTCATCATTTAGACATTAAGACTCAATTTATTTCAATCTCCTTGCTATGCCGGCCCGCTGGCAGCACCTATGGGGTCGTTGTGTGGTCTTTGCACGCATGAAGCCCGATGACAAGATCAATGTCGTGGCCTTTGAAGTGATGTAAAGCTCAAGCTGAAACATGATTCAAAGACATGGGCTGAGTTGCATGTTCCCGTACCTCACTCCACAACTGCCCAATGTTAGGTCGTCAAGTATTTGCAGGGCCGTGGCCTGGTTGTAGGCCACAGATTGGAACGGGAGTTGTATTGCATTAAGCTGTGAGGTCTGGAAAGCGATGGCAGAGGAACTAAGCCTGATTTGAGTTATTGGAGAAACATCACAATTTTGGCACTTCGACTTTCAGTTGATCCAACATTTTCAAATCTCATTTCTCACATTTCTCACTGCAGATGTTGCAGGCATGGCAGGAGATGGCGGCAACGACTGCGGCGGCCTCCGGGCTGCACATGCCGGCTTGGCCCTCTCAGATGCTGAGGCAGAAAGCGTTGCTGGGTTTTGATCATGGTAGAAAGCAACTTGATGATGCTTGACAAGAGTACAGTTGGCAAAAACCTGCAAACATTCTCGTAAATTCTCTCTGAAACTCTCGGGAGGCATGCTCACACGAACTCTTTTTGCTCGCAGATGGAAGAGAAGCACACTACTTTCTTTCTCTCGGTTTCAAAACAAATTCCGACTTGAAATCATGGTTATAAAAAGCCACTCTTCGTTGGTCGGGGTTCGCTTGCACAATGAGTGACCTTGTCAGTTGATTACTTCAATTTGCAGGCATCAATGGTTGCACCCTTCTCCACTGGAAGGCTGGGAAAAGGACTGCCCTGGCCCAATTTGCTGCACTGTTTTCACGACCAATAGCGCTGGGCATGTGGTCTACTGATGCTGGCTTGACCAAAAGATCGAATTTCTTTGAAATCCTGATGCAAGGGTCACCTACATCTTCATTCAAAATGCAAGCAGAGGGAGTTGGTTGCCAACAAAGAAATAATTCTGGAAGCAAGCCTTCAAGTTTCAGAAGGTTTCTGGAATGAAGGAGCTGCCAAGAACGACATCTCATTGACAACAGTCCCGGATTTGATCAGGGAAGGTGACTTGATATGCAATGATGAAGTTATGATATGTCATGTGAAATAGCCATAGGGCATCCCTCTTATCATCCCTTGTATCTAGCTTGTCTTTCTAGTTGTGAAGATTTCATTTTGGCATTGCTACCTTTACATTTGGCTCAAGCACTGCGGTAAAAAAGTAACTTGCCGTTGTTGCTCGCGCTTGGTGTCGTAAACCCCCTACTTGGCTGTGGTAGGTGGGTTTAACTGGTGAACAGCCTCAGCCTAGGCCACCAATTGGCCATCCATATTTGCTAGCTCTAGGACTTGAGCCCCAGTGTGATCCCATTGCACGCTCAGGCCATCTGTGCTCACAGCTTGCAATCACTGCCGTTTGAACCTCCAAAGGACAGACGGTATAAATAACTGGTGCGGGGTGCTCGCTGTCCAGGGCAACACCGCCCGGGTGAAGGACAGTTTCGCCACCTTCAATATTTGTAATCCTGTGTGTTGCATAGGCTTCAATAATAATTGCTTGTCCCTCAAACATATTTGCAATTTCGCTTGTGCATTTGCCATTGACCACACATAGTTCATTGCTGTGTCGGGGGATTGCTGCCTAGCAACACCGACGTACTAAATTCCATAATCCGGCCGAGAAAGGATAAGTAGACCTCACTTGATCGTTGTAGGACCTTATCCAATTGTCCTGTGAACTGTATTGCATCAGACCATCCAAAGGGTTGTTGCTTTTGTGTTTTTCCTGTCCCTGAAACATACCCGAATAGCAGAAGTATTTGTCAAAAGAGTTGTGCCAATAACACGCATTTTTCCGATCAAGCAAGGATTGCACTAGAAGCCCAACAGCAGAGTCGCCTCGCTGTTGCATGCCAAGAAGGGGACGTCAACGTCAGAGGTCCAGGTCTCCGATCCCGGTTGACTCAGACAGGGTCGTAATGCATCGGTATCGCAAGGTCCAGGACGAACAGAGGGAATACAGTGGCGTAGAAGGTTCAAATCCGCCTGTTTGTGCCTTCTTGTATACATTGTCATTGTTTGACGCATTGATCGCTCACCGAGACTTTGACGACTACAGTACTTTTGGCGTGGTAACAATCCGAAGGAGACAGCAGCAGGGTGAACGAAATCCAGGCGAATATCTTCATCCCCAGGAGGAGACAGCCATTGCTCCAGAGGTTGAGGAGGAGGAGGAGGAGGAGGAGGAGATCGATTCAGTGGTGGGTGACTCTGTGTGTGCTTCATCTGCATCGGAATCTGAATCAGAATATCAGAATCCACCTACTAGTGCGCCGCCAACAGTTGTTTGGTCCCAAGACCATCGGTGTATCAGCCTACAGCTCCAAGATCTTGATTGTTTGCAGGGGTTTCTGTGACATCGGCCAATCCATTGTTCCAACCAAGACCAACTTCTGCACAACTTGTCCACCCAATTGGCAAGCCGGTTCCCAAGGATTAGAGTTGAGATCGTCCCACATCCGAGGGTTCAATACACAGATCGACTTTTGATCAGTGTAGATTGGCATCAGGTTTGTGACGCAATCCGACTGACCAAAGCTACCCTTCGTCCAGTGGGTTACAGAATCGTGCCGGAATTGGGACAGGTAATTTCCAGATTGAGAGCAGCATTCCCAGATTGCGTGGTAGTTTTGCTGAGCTACTGTTATTGCAGCCTGTATTGCCTCGAGTATCGAAGGGGTGTGTTGAGCATTGCAGAATTGCCAAACAACCCTTTTGATCACGTGATCGTCACATCTGAGAGGATCAGGACTGGCAGGAAGCTTTTTCACGTTGGGGACGTTGGCTCATCAGTCTCGTGGCATTGCTCACATTGACGGCGCTTTGGACATTGCAGAAGAATTCTCGACTGCGAGTGGCCGCCATCCCAATATCCTGTTTGTTGGGGCCAAGGTTCCACGACACTGGAGGCACCAACGGCTGATCCAGACGGAGTGGAAGCGCAACGTGTTGGAGGCAATCGAGCTGGTCCAGAGCAAGTTGCATTCCATCCAATCCTTGCCCGATAGATCGCGAAATTGAGTAATTTCGAACTCTTGACGCAGGGGCTTGCCAACCGGCAACATTGTGGCTTGCATAGCATAGCACTCTCGGTCCGAAGTGATTGAAAACAGGGTGTGATCCAATCCAAAGGTTTGTTGAGCATTACCTTCCAAAAGTCCAGACCCGAGGGATTTGGCATCAACCTCGTATCACGGGTTTCGACCCCTTTGGTTTCAAAGGTCCGGCATTTTGCTAAGTAGTGTCAGCCTCCATTATGCCAACCATAAATGAGATAACCATGGGAGCCCCGGAATCAGAAGAGTCATCTTCGCAAATCTCATCAACATCGCCAGAGCAGTTGGTTCCGTCGATTCCTTCCAGGGCACTCCATGTACAGAAATCGAATACAAAGCAGAGTGCGACAGAGAGTTCATCCCGAAGTGGCAGCCAAGGGTCTAGGCCTCCAACGGGTCGATCATCCAGGGAGATCACGCATCGGGGACCGGGATCAGTTCATTCCCAAGACCAAAGGTCTTAGTCCCAGCACTGTCAGGACCAGAACATTGTCTTGCAAGATCAGCGGACCTTCGTCCACAATCAGGATCAGAGGCAGTTTCAGGTCACGGTTGGGGTGGATCCGGATGTTGTTCATGCAGCTTTAAGTGAGGCTAGGAGTCGTGAATCCCAAATTAGGTCAGAGGCCAGTGCTATTGTAAGTGCGGCTAGGAGTCGATTAGAATCCGAGTCTCATGCAATGCGAACGCAAGTTGAAGTGTTGCAGCAACAAGCACAGCTTCATACCAGGTGTTGAAAGTAGGGCCCGTGATCTAACCTCAGAAGTGCAAACCAAGCATCAGCAGGAGATAGATAGGATTCAGCAGATTTCCAATGAAGCTCATCAGAACTCTCAACAACTGTTGCGCGATGCGCTCCAGAAAATCAAGTGTTGGTAGAGAAGCTCAAAGAGCAAGAGTATCTACTTAACCAACAAAGAAATGAACAAAGAGAAATGCGTTCCCAGCCAGTTGTTTCCGAAAACCAAACACCTGAAAATGGCGCGGTAAACGAAAGTGATTTGGTTCAAGTCATACTGCAACTGCAGAATGATGTTTGCGTTTTGCAGCATCGTCCCACGATTCCGGTGGTTGCGCAGCCTCCAGCTCCTATCCCAATTGGAACATCACATGGTGAGTATGCTACACCTATGTCAGGGATGTCCGCATGTGCCGGATTTAATCCTGATGCGCCTGCAACCAGAGAAGCCTGGGTCTGGTAATGGTCGTAGTAATTAATGCGGGTGGGGTTCCAGCCAAAACACTGGTGTCTTTGCCAACAGCATCATTACACCTGTGCAACCTGGATCGTCAGGGGGCGTCAAGTGACTCGTCGTCCGACAGTAGCGGGCGTGGCGGAGGTGGCCCAGGGTCGCCACAGGGTCCACCTGATTATGGGGGTCCTTTGTCGCCACACGCTCATGCAATGTCTGTTGGATCAAATGTTTTGGGTTTTACATCCGAAAAAGATGTGTATTGTTCCAAGGACTTATCTTTGATAAAGATTGATAGCCTTCCAGCTTCAGCTGCAGAGTTCAGGTCATGGAAAAATACGATACTGACTAGGATTGCCGCGATCGACCAGACTGGTTCAGATGTTGTGTTGAGCTGGCTGTTGGGATGTTTCACTGAAGGTTTGCAACTGCAGGACTTTATGCATAGTGGTTTACTCCACGTTTGGACATGCGCATCGGTTCGCTCATGATGGATCCGAAACACCTCAAAGGGGAGTTAGAGATGCAGTTCAAAACATATGCAGAGTCTTGTCAAAATGCAGGCAAGGCACCCCGTCCAAAATTCTAGGAAGACTTCATTCTGTATCAAGAAACCTCAAACAAATAACCATGACCTATGATATGAGATCGTACACCCAGGGTATCATAGATCTATACTGTGAGTTATCCGGAACCCTCCACGAAAAGTTGAAGTCAGCGCCTAATCCGTGCTTGCCTGAATCGTTAATGTCAGATGCAAACTTCATGCGAGAAGGGGTATTGCATAAGCACGCTGCTCACAGTCTCATCAGGTGCTGTGGTTGTCACGGCTGGCGAGACCTGACGTCAGTTTTGCTGTTGGACGGTTAACAACAAGGGTTTCCAAATGGACAGATTGGGAGGACAGGCAAACCTTGCGTTTGATTTGTTATCAAAATTCCACTCGGAATCATGTTTTTCGGGCATCTGCTGATCCCAGCGAGAAACCTGAGCTGCTGGTTTTCACAGATTCAGACTTTGCATCGTGCCCATATACATGCAGAAGCACGTCTGGGGTAATCTATGCTATCAGAACGGGAGAAGTCGTGTACTTCCCAATCCTCTGGTCATCAAGAAAACAAGGTTCGACTGCTCGGTCAACCGCAGAAGCTGAGTTGATCACATTTGCAAGTGCGCTGTTCGGAGAAGTTCTGAATCTCCATGAGATGCCGAGTACACCACCGACATGGCAGTCCCTCTTAAATTTGAACAAGACGATCAAGCTGCAATCACAGTCATTCGATCTGGGTACAGCGCAAAATTGCGCCATCTCGGTAGAGTGCACAAGGTCATTTTCCAAAGCGTGAACGAGCAACTTGAGAACAACACGTTCAATCTGGAATACTGTGAGACCTCCATGCACTTGGCGACTGGATTCACGAAGATCATCTCTAACGGAGTTGAATGGCAAACCACTCTGCAACAACTATGCATTCAGCCAGCCTCGTAGATTTACATCCTTGAAATCAGTGCTGACTGCAAAGCAAGAAGCACACGGGAATTGAATGTAGGGCTGCTAGCCGGGATGAGGGGGGAGTTATGATATGTCATGTGAAATAGCCGTAGGGCATCCCTCTTCTCATCCCTTGTGTCCGGCTTGTCTTTCCAGTTGTGAAGAACTCTTTTTGGCACTGCCACCTTTACATTTGCCTCAAGCACTGCGGTAAAAGTCACTTGCCATTGTTGCTTGCGCTTGGCGTCGTAAACCCCCTATACTTGGCTGTCGTAGGTGGGTTTAACTGATGAAAATCATATCACAGGCGCTGTTGTATGTGGTCCAAGGCGATGTAGCATGAATAGTCTGAGAATCAAAGGTTGGCGCGCACATACAGCGTACACCCAAATATCATATTTGAACGCGCGGACGAACTGAAATTACTACGACAATGTGACAAACAGTGATTTTGCCTGCCGCCCATGCAAGCTGTGCCTGTGAGGTCGAGCTTGCCTGGCCACGAACATGGCAACCTTTATGTATTTCATGGTCTATGCCTTTTTGCTGACCACGGTTGCTTAGCACAAGTGCTTGAGATGACACAGGGGTGAGTAAGGATAAGAAGACAGCGTGTGCATTTTTTAGGTCAGATCTAGAAGGTATCGCAGAGGTTCGCAGGTCATGACAGGACATCGATTAGGTCAGTGTTCCTTCCAGAGGCCTCCAGAAATTCTGCCAACGAAATGATAATATCACCAAGATCCAAAAAAAAACAATGCACTGTTTGCCCTTGCTATCCTTGCTGCTTTCCTCGCACTGTTGAGTTGCGAACCTTTTACATCGTCTTCTTGAATATCAGTCTGGGAGAGCCCGAGAGCCCAGCAAGGATTGGACTTGGGTTTCCTGTGACTGTAGATCTCCAAGAGTCGGCTCTCAGATGGTGGTCACATTCTTTGTGTGATGTAATCTGCCAACACCAAGACTTCAGATATCTCCTGATACCTGCTGCAATACTCCGGGTTTTGAAGATTTTGTTGTTGAGTATTAGTGAAAATTTCATGAATTCCTTCCCAAAGAGGCTTCAGGTTGAAGTACTAAGTGGAGTTCCCGAGGTTCCAAGCAAACGTTTCCTGCGGCTAATTCCGCTATCCGCTATCCTATCTTCCAAAAGTCTGATCGTATGTGTTTGGAATATGAAGTGCAAGCAAGGTGGGTGTGGATGACCAATGACACGACCTCAGTGCTTCAAGCTCGCTCAGATCAAGAAATCACTTGCATCACCGTAAATGGAGCAACACACGTCCCTGCTGTTTTCAGAACCTCTTTGAGTCTTTTCCCTTAAACTACAGTAACTTGCTTCTCTTTGTTATTTTCAACTTTCACGACGGTTCAATCCAGCTCAGCTCACCTGCTTGGGAGAGCAGTCCTGACTCAGGACATCGGAGTTGGTGTTATCATGATGCGTCTTGACTGCGTGGAAATGTTGCACCCAGGGACACGTACTTACGACATAATTACGACGTCTTTGTCATGCTCCGGATTTCGATGTGCAGAGAGCTTTGACGGAGTTTGGCTCGTCAGTGTACCGTCCTCAGCCTTGGCGCAGCTACGCTCTGAGGTTCTTCATGACACAAAGCTGGGCAAAGCCAACATTGGCGAAATATCGACCCACCGCAACCTTGCTGGGCTTGCGCACCATCTCAGGCCACATGAGGTGATTTCACTTGAGGTTCATACCCTTTGTGTCTTTGCATCTCTTTGCCTCGGTCCTCCTCCCTGCAGGTGTCATGGTCCCATATGGTTTGGGCTGCATTCTGCTCGCACTCCTAACTGCTCCTTGCATGGCATTGGGTGTCAAACAGATTCAAACAGAATTTATTGAAGACACGAGAAATTTAGCTTACATTAGCTTACCATATGCTACCAGAGTTCAAGGGCAGGATCTTGGAGCAGAATGAGTGAAGGTTGGACTGGTTGGATGTTCGCTTCTACGACTTTGGATGACGGACACTTCCAAGGTTATTCTGCACAGCACTGCTTGGTATGACCCCTTGAATCCAAACTGGATTCACGTGCTTCCAAAGTCTAAAACTCAGCGTTGTATGGGTCAGAATGTCATGATATTTGAATGAACAAAATCTCTACAAGTAGGATGAGGTTCTTCCATGTAACGTAACTCTTTACCCTAAAGAAAAGACGTGTCTTTGCGGTGGCAGATCATTGCTGGAATTATGGCTGCTCAATGGTTGGGTAGCTCGTTGCCCTTGAGGGATTGGATGAAGAAGGGGGACAACTATGACAGCTTCTTGTCTTCAGCCTTCAGCATCAGTTCTCTTCAGTCTCTTTATATTTTTGTCCCAATCCCTTCACTTCATTTCAGAATTCCATGTGATTTGAGGTGCCATTGGGGTTTTGATCCTTTTCATCGTGCTCAGCACAACTGCCTACGTGAACACCTATGGAGGTCAGCACCGACACTGACCACCCGGTGGAAAGCAGCATGCCGGTTTTACATGGTTTGACGGTTTTGCCATGTTTTGCCAGTCATCAGATTTTTACACGAAGTTGTGCAGGTGTTGAGATTGCGCAACGGCGTAACGCATGCCATCTTCGCTTTCATGAATGAAGTACTGCATTCTTTGTCGGTTGTTTAGGAAAGCTTTGCATAGCCTTGTTTGGGGAACCTCATTTGCAACGCTTGGTCAATCAATTGGTGAAATGCAGTTTCCAGGACCACTTTTGTTGCTTGGGCTTCCTTCAAGTGGAATTTTCAGAGCTTTCTCCAATCACCCCCAGACTGAACGAGGCGATTTCCGCCGAGCCATTTGCAGAAACGTGGGCATAAATATAATGTATGCACTGCTGCTTGTCTGCTCTGGGACCAAAGTGGATGAGCACTTAATTTATAGAAGGATATAGGAGCAATACATAGCAATGCCTTTTCTGGAATCAATTGGGTGCTGTCGATCCTCCTGCTCCGCACACAGTTTCTTCATTCCAGAACGATCAGTGCGTTTAAAAGATGCGGTGCTAGTGGCACCTACCATTCATATTGCTTCAAACAGCTTAGCCGCAGTTGCTTGATTTCAATGTTTTCTTCTCTAAAGTGGCTCACAAGTGCACAGACAGATGTCCAAAAATGTCAGAGCAAATTGCCTGCAGAAATCCCACAGAGTAGGGAGTAGAGGTCGAGGTCGGTAAAACTGCTAGCCAAAGCCGCTCATAAGACTCCAAGACTGAAATCACGGAAAGTGTTTAGCAGGGTAAGTTTCGAATATCTTGCTTGCATTTGGAAAACCCAAGGTAGTCGGGTTGCTGTTACAGGAGATAAGCACGATAACGATCCGCGCTCTCCTTTGTGCCACTGTGCAATCTGAGGTTTTTGTTCGTGGTTTTCTTCATGGCACTGTCCAAGCCCAATGAGCTGAATTGCATCTATCGAGTCAACTGTGATTTGTCCTGGTACATGGGATGATTGCTTTTTTTCAGCAGCACACAAACGCTGAGATGTTTCATCAAACGCGGGTTGCCAGCCACATCATAAGCTTTTCAGGCTTGCTCATTTTTCTAGGAAGAAGCAGTCACTGAGACACCTCGAAATATCAGCTGGGCAGCAGCCAGATGGAATTGTAGTTAGTTAGACCTTAGGCTTCACTCCAGATCTGGAATTGTAGTTGAAGTGATACCACCACAGTCAAGCGGTAAGATGATTAAAGATATACTTTGCGGTGGAGGATGAGTATCACTGGTAGGCAGACAGCCCCTGAAATCATGAAACATAAAATAAAATATAATATAATTGAATATCATCATTACACATCATATTCATCGAAGGAAGTTTAGAAGTCAAACTTCCGACAATATGGACAGATGAAAAGCAGAGCAGGGCAGAGGCAGAGAGAAGAGAAAGATTAGAAGAGAGAAGAGTAGAAGAGAAAGAGTCA
>Ga0126342_10015396_pt1 | contig 13408 bp, 9 predicted proteins | sample Cyp1metagenome_FD_92528 | JGI IMG/M metagenome (GOLD analysis project Ga0126342, IMG submission 92528) | Coral microbial communities from Lord Howe Island, Old Settlement Bay, Australia - Cyphastrea 1 metagenome | ecosystem: Host-associated > Invertebrates > Cnidaria > Coral ...
GGCGGAGATGGGCAGCAGCTTGCGAACCACCTGGCCACAAGGGTTGCTGCTCTTCAACTGCAAACAAAATCCAACACATGAATGTTGAGACGAAGGTCTTTCCGGACATGAAATAATTCCGTGCGTTTTGCATGAAGAATTCTGAAGCCTTCAGCTTTTCTTATTTTGCAAATTGCAATGAGTTCAAGAAACTGGTTTTCAAAATGTTCTTTCATTTGTTTCTTGAATCTTCAACGTAACACTACAACCCAGCGCAAAGATATGTGATCAGAGAGAGGATGAGGAAACACGGATACCGCAGCCCTTTTTTCTCAAGTTTTTGAGCGGCACTTGTTATAGTGTCAAACGGTTGCTTTTGGTCTGTTTGTCACTTGGAGGAGCGGTCAAGTTCTGCCAATGTTTTCTTGATCTGCTTTTCAGCTTTGAGCTGCTGCTTGAGATCCTTCTTGGTCTTGCCAGCAGACTTTGAGCGGGCAGGGGGCATGGTGACTTTACAGTAGGCTTGGAAGGCAAAAAGGCTGCAGGCACAGATCGCTCACGCATTCATGACACGAGCTTCATGTGCCCTACCCCGAGTCAAAATTTCATTGATCTGCACGGCGCGCCTCGAGTCGCTGTGGCTCTTGGCAGTCAGCGAGGCATGGGCCTCACAGCGGTGAAAAGCATGGAGAGTAAAAATTCAAACTAGGAACGTTTCTCTGACAGAAAATATGCCAACAACCCGATCACCAAGAGATTTTTAGCTCTGCCATTGATGAAATGCAAGGTGTGGCTCTACGGCCACACAAGAAGATTTAGCTTAACTCACCTGAAAAACCCAAGAGCTCTGAGGCCCCAGGCCCTCCAGAGCGTAGCCAGCCTTCTTCACGTTCGCATCTTTAGCCGCTCTCTGCAAAGGTTTTGGAAACTAGTCCATAAATCTGCATTGAATTCTGAATAAGTCTATTGACATTCATATTCTACATAATGTTTTATGCTGTTCCGGGACGGTGCTATTAAAGTTTACATAGCTTCCGGAAGGAAATTTTAGTTTTAATAGCTCCCGGCACTGGGTTCATAGTTTGAATCTCCTATCCTGGTTAACGTTTGAGGTCTTCAGAAGCGTGCTTTCATGTTTTAGGTGCGCCTTTGCCCCGGCTGGCAATTCTTATTGCTCGTTGCCAGGCCACATTCAACATCCTTATGAAAATTTTAGAATTGTATAGATTCCAGCAAACTCAACCCAATAGTTCTAGCTTAACTTCTTCAACTATCATAAACAATCACTATCCCCTACTCAAAATATGCACCAAGCCCCCTTTAAAACAATCTGGTATAAAATATACCTCCGACCATGCTCCCCCTGGCAACCAGCTACTTTGGTCTTGTGATGCTTCTTCAACCAAAGGAACTTCAAGTAACTTCGATGGGCCAAGCAAATTTGTGGGATCTTCTCCGCTCAAAGCCTGAATCAATGCCTCTTCGGAAAAAACACCACGCAGAACGCAAAGAAGGATCCCACCGGCACGGAACTTGACAGGCAAGGCGAAGCAGGTGATTTCGGAACCATCTGCACTAATGCAACAAAAGGGTGGTAGGCACCCCTGCATCAGCACACCGGATCACTGATATCTCCATCGGAGCAATGGAGGAATGGCAACGCTGGCTCCTCCGCAGAAAATCCGAAGTTCACACAGCGAAGCCAAACCTTGCACGATTGGTGTCACATTGATGCCACTGGCTGGTCGTGGCCCTGGAGACTGATTGAGCAACCTGTTGAGATCTGACCTACGAGTGACCCTAAAGGGAGTGGACAAACCTGCACCTCTCAGCACAATCCAATGGGAAAAAGAGAGATCTGAATGTGGCTGGTGTGTAAGCAGTATGTCTCAGTATGTGTTTCCAGGGCGATCTGTGCCCAGAAACCCGCCTCGAATGCAGCTCTTGCTCGGGCTCTGCGTCCTCCACCAATCTCCGAAAGGACTCCTGCGAACACCTCCAAGGCAGGAGGCAACGGGGGCCCCTCCTCAAGCACCACAGATCGATTCTCAAGTCCACCAAAACCCTCCTCCGACGGCTCGATCAATTCCCAGGAATCAGCGGACTGAAGTTGGCTTTCAATCTGAGACACACGGAAGCTAAGGAGGTCAACCGAAAGGGTACGGTTTCGCACGGCCAATTCCAGTCGGGAAATGGCTTGTGTCAAATCACTCATTCAAATAGCCACTCAGGCGATTGCGCGAAGGCTGGGGCTCGGAGGTCTGGTGACCGGCCCTTGCAGGAAATCCAAAAGGGGAAGGGCTCGGACGATCCACAGGCACGGAAATCCAAAGGTGCGCAAACTGATAGAACAGAAGCAAGGCCAGCAAAAATCCAACCAGGACACCAGAACAGAAGCCACAGGCGCAAGCCAAGGAAAATGACTAGGGCCACAGTGGAGAGGACAGGTGAGAGAATACCACAAAGAGTGGAAGACACCCCAGTGCTCGACCAACCTAGTCAAAACCTCAATCATGAAGCTTGAGAGGAAAAACGTTAGGCAAGTCACTCTAAAAACAATCAGATTAGATAGATTAGATAGATTAGATAGATTAGATAGATTGGATAGATTGGATAGATTCGATAGATAGGATAGATAAGATAGATAAGATAGATAAGATAGATTAGATAGATTAGGTAGATTACATACATTAGATAGATTAGATAGATTAGATAGATTAGATAGATTAGATGGATAAGATGGATAAGATGGATAAGATGGATAGGATAGATAGGATAGATAGGATAGATGGGATAGATGGGATAGATAGGATAGATAAGATAGATCAGATAGATCAGATAGATCAGATAGATCAGATAGATCAGATAGATGGGATAGATGAGATAGATGAGATAGATGAGATAGATGAGATAGATAAGATGGATAAGATGGATAAGATGGATAAGATGGGTAAGATGGAAAAGATGGATAAGATAGGTAAGGTAGGTAAGATAGGTGAGATAGGTAAGATAGGTAAGAAACAAAGGATGGATAGGATAGATAAGATAGAATAAGATGGATAAGATGGATAAGATGGGTAAGATGGATAAGATGGATAAGATAGGTAAGATAGGTAAGATAGGTAAGATAGGTAAGATAGGTAAGATAGGTAGGATAGATAGGATAGATAGGTAGATAGATAGATAGATAGGTAGATAGATAGATAGATAGGTAGATAGATAAGATTAGATTAGATTAGATTAGATTAGGTTAGGTTAGATTAGATTAGGTTAGATTAGATTAGATTAGATAGGATAAGATTAGATTAGGTTAAGATTAGATAAGATAAGATTGGATAAGATAAGATTAGATAAGATTAGATTAGATTAGGTAAGATAAGATTAGGTACATAGATAAGATTAGGTCATAATTAGGAGAGGGACAGGGAAGGGAGGTGCCTCCCATGGTTGCCAAATCTCTGCTTGTTTAGTTTTGTGGGTGTTTTTGTTGTGCCAGGTGAGGGTCTCCAGATGCAGTGGACCAGGGAGCGGGCTACGCCTGGACCCGAACTCCATATCACGAACCCCGGATGCTGTGACCTAGACCTCAACACATGCTGTGACAGAAGGTCAGGTAGAATGTCAGAATTATATTTTTGTGCGATACGTATACGTATACGTATATGTATATGTAAATGTATATGTATGTGTACATATATATATATATATATATATATATATATATATATATATACACGTATATATATATATATAATGTATGCATATACATATATATATATATATATAAACGTCCAAATGGTATGTCAGAAACTATGTAAGAATAGTGTGTCAGGGCGGGGATCACTCGAAGAAAGCACCTTTTCTTTCAAACTAATTATTGATGGGACCCTCCCCAAAGAGTCGCAGAAGATGTTTTCTCAATGGTTTTGCAAGTTTCTCAATGGGGCCCTCCTTCAAAGAATTTCAGACAAGGGGAAAGTGTGGAACAGATGAGTTTTGATTTGGTGCGAAAATGTTGACTAGATGAGTTGCAGATTGTTTGCAGGCAGAATTGAAGAGAGGTAGGTTCTGGGGCGTTGGGTGACCATGTACATATATACATACATAGGACCTGGCCTGATTTCATTGGATATATCAATTAGGTACCTTGATATGTCTTGACTTTTTTCACAGGATGTATCCATATCTCCTCTTTTCTGCTGGATCCCAAAGTGAATCTCTTCCAGCTTCCAGGGTGTCATTTCCATAGAGTGTGGTGTGATCGTCCCAGATGATGTAATCAGCATATCACCAAGGTACCCAAAAAAAGATAGAAAAGAAAACTCATACTAAAAGAATGATAAATCTCAATGAATTGGTTTAAGGGAAATTTTACAGGAGAGCCCCATATTTAATGGGAAAATCTACGGTTTCCTGTAGATTTTCCCTTGAACCAATCCATTGAAAATCCCGATTCCATCTCTTTTGGGTGTTACTATAGATTATAGATATCTACATATCCGTTGATCTCCAATACCTCTGCCACGGCACTAGCATGGGCATGGGCTCGTAGCTGTAGGCAAAATCAGCGGAGGCGGCCATCGCACCGGCAGACCTCACATGTGATCCATAGAAATCACTGGTGATCCAAGGGTAAATCCATAGGAAACCATTGCTTGGCCATTTGGATAGGACACCATAATCACCATAGAAATCACTGGTGAAACCATGGGAAATCACTGGTGATATCGTGTAGATGTTCCCTTTGAATTCTGGGAGCTGGTGCTTGACTTGAGTCCCCGGTTCTAACTACCTTTCAAAAAAAAAAATGGAGTCTGCAAAGAATATGGCATCTCCATATTCATCACTCATCTTAGATGCGCAAAGCAGACTACTGTATTCTTGGTAGGCCCTAAACGACAGATGGATAATGCATGTTTAACAAGCACTTATTAGTGGTTGCTGGTTATTAAGCCTTTAATAAACCCCTATTACTATTATTACAGACTATCATTAGCATTCTCTGGCTGGTGGTTTCAGCACTTTCCATTCAAGTTGTTACCCCTTTCCTCAAAACAAAACATACACTGGCGCTGCAGCAAGAATCGGGGTCTTGCGGCCATTTGGGGATGATTCCCCAAATTCTAACCATCATTCCAGGCTTCGGTCACGACGTGAGGCCGTTATAATTTATCCAGATATACTCAAATATATATATATATATATATAGATATATATATATATATATCGTATATACATATGTATATATATATACCAGGAATTTCCAGGATATCAGCTTTTTCTGTGGCAAGGGGCTTTCCCATGTAGAGAAGTCGTCCAGCTCTCACCCTCTCCGAGATCATGCGGCCGATCTCCGGGGCGAAGCTGCGCCAGACGAAGCCTCAGCGGTGGAAAAATGGGCCAAGTTACGGGCGATTTCACCTGGAAAAGATGGCATGTCCATGTGATTTCTTGGATTTGTTTTGCAATTTCTGGGATCTTTCATGGATTTTGTTGATTTAGAAAACCCGGAAAAAAAAGTTGATTTTATAGGCTTGAATGGAACTTGAATGGAACTTCAATGGGATCGAATGGCAATTTCATAGGGATTTAGCTGGCTAGAAATACTTTCAGGTGAATCACCTAGGTTTCGTGGGAGATATATCGAACTGGTTCATGGTGTGTTGTAAACCAAGAAACATTTCACTGCGAGGCACCTGTGACATTTTTGCGCAGTTTCAACACCGATCAGGGAGGAGGTTCTAAGCAGCTAAACATACTTAAACCATTAAGTTAGCATGTTATGGATCTAATCTTAGCAAATTTGTGGATCTAATTTTAGCATATTTTTAGCGTCATCATTTATATACAGTAAGCACGTTAAACAGGTGATGTTTCAAGCAGCAAGGAGGGAATTGGGTCACCTGGGTCACCCTCAGGTTGCGGTGAGAAAACCTCGAAGCCCAGCAGCCAAGCAGGTCAGGATTTCCCCCGTTTGCAAGAATGATGCTGACCTCGGAGCCAAGATCTCAATGGCCATTTCACGAGCCGATTCATTGGAGGTACCTACCATATACAAGGCCTATTTTTTAGGCCTGTGTAAGGGAATATCCCATTGATGATCAGGTAGGAAAAATAGGACTTAAATACCTCCCATTTGCATCGTGGTAAAAATTTCACATTTCATAGCCCATCCGAATCCTTTGTTTCGTCCAGGAGATGTCCAGCTGACATTTTTTGTGCCAAGGAACCTGGTCCAAGATGTTCCGGAACCTGAGCTGCTGTAGGAAAATGTTGCGTGGAAATAGGCCTGGTATCTTGCTAATCATCATCTACCTAGTGCCGAGAGGGTCACAAAATCGACCTCCAAATGTTTTCCTGGTTTTCATGGAAGGCTGCAGAGACATGTTCAAATCGACCAGTGGGATCTATGGTTTTTAGAGCCCTGTTCCACTATCTCCATCTCCTTGCAAGGTGGTGGTGTTGCGCCCCCAGCTGTAAGTTGCTTTGTAAACCAGAGTCACTAGTTCGATATATCTACAATAAGTTTTAGTTATTAGAGACATTTGCACCAACTTAGCTATCGAACGGGGGCACCACGCCGTAACAATGAATTAAATATTCCCAAAATGCACCTTGGTCTGGTATTTGACCTGTTCATTTCATTCATTTTGCGGTCCCAAATTAAGGTATTTGGTATTATCATGTTTATAAAATTTTATACATATCTATTATATATATATATATATATATATATATATGTGTGTGTGTGTGATAAAAGTGATGGTTCACTCCCCCCATTTCTGGGAGAGATGTTTGATAACTAACAATCCATGAGTTCTGGAAAAAAAACATAACAGTTAACAAACCTGAAAATCATCCCAATGACGTTTGGTCCATGGATCCAGTTGATTGACTCCGCCTTTTGGGATGGGAAAATCCCCAAAAGTGACAAGTTTGTTTGGCCGCTTCATTTATGCAAGGTGGTGCCCTCCAATTATAAGTTGCTTTAATGTCTTTAATAAGCTTCGGTGGTATCCCCAACAACCGCAACGTTTTATTTTACCAATCTTTCTGAAGCGTGCTGCGAAGCCAAGCACTGGAACCTTCTCCGGCACCCTGTTGAACCTGACCTGGCTCTGCACCTAAGCCTCCCAGACCTTCACCAGAACCTTCTCCGGAACCCTGTTGAACCTGACCTGGCTCTGCACCAAAGCCTCCGACCTTCTCCAGAAACTTCTCCGAAAGCCCTGTTGAACCTGACCTGGCTTTGCACCAAAGCCTCCCGGAACCTTCTCCAGAACCTTCTCCGGAACCTTCTCCGGAACCTTCTCCGGAACCTTCTCCGGAACCCTGTTGAATCTGGCCTGGCTCTGCACCAAGTTGAACTTGACAGCTTTGCACCAAAGCCTCCGACCTTCTCCGGAACATTCTTCGGAACCCTGTTGAACTTGACCTGGCTCTGCACTAAAGCCTCCCGGAACCTTCTCCGGAACCTGTTCCGGAACCCTGTTGAACCTGACCTGGCTTTGCACCAAAGCCTCCCCGACCTTCTCCGGAACCTTCTCCGGAACCCTGTTCCGGAACCCTGTTGAACCTGACCTGGCTCTGCACCAAAGCCTCCGACCTTCTCCGGAACCTTCTCCAGAACCCTGTTGAACCTGACCTGGCTCTGCACCAAAGCCTCACAGACCCTCGCCGGAACCTTCGTTGAACCTGACCTGGCTGCACCAAAGCCTCCCAGACCTTCTCCGCAACCTTTCCTGCACCCTGTTGAACCTGACCTGGCTCTGCACCAAAGCCTCCCCGACCTTCTCCGGAAACTTCTCCGGAACCCTGTTGAACCTGACTTGGCTTTGCACCAAGGCTTCCTCGAACCTGACCTGGCTCTGCACCAGACCTTCGTCGGAACCTTCTCGGAAACCTTCTCCGAAACCCTGTTGAACCTGACCTGGCTCTGCACCAGACCTTCTTCGGAACCTTCTCCCAAACCCTGTTGAACCTGACCTGGCTCTGCACCAAAGCCTCCCAGACTTTCTCCGGAACCTTCGGAACCTCCTCCGGAACTTCGTTGAACCTGACCCGGCGCCTGCACCAGTGCACACCGGAGCTATTCTGGGCTGAAGACCCCATTAGCTTACGCTGTTGGGGGAAAAACCATAGTAACTAGTTGGGTTTGAATCTACCACAGTCGTCCATTGATTCTTAGAGTTACGGAGGCACCAGCTGAGCTCTCAACGGGGGCACCACCTTGTACCCAATGCTCAGCCGTTTCCATTTCATCCCTCTAATCCCGCTGATCCAACATCTTTTCGTCTTCGCAACTCGTGAACGCAGGGATGGTCTGCATCCACCGTCATGTCAACCTTCGGCGCCAAATGTTGTGCTTGTAACTCGAAGAGGGCCTGGAGAAGAGAAGGGGGCCTGGCTGTCCCTCCCCATGATATTGGAAGCCATCATCCGCATGTTTTTTGGATGAAAAACCATAATAAATTGTATATCAACCATATGGCACATGGAGACGAGCTTGCGACAAGTGGAGCTTGTGGGTTTGTCTGAAAATTGAGCACCCATAGTTGCCATAGTCACCCAAGTGGAGAGCCCATCATCTTCATCAACTGTTCAACAATCTGAAGCTGATGTGATTCAAAGACAGTCAAGTCTTTGGCACACAGACAGAAAATGGTCACTCTCAGATCCTGGAAATGTCGTTTGCACATGGCAAAAGGATCAGGCGAGTTTTCAGCCTCCAAAACCATCATTTTAGCATCACGGATTCCATGAAGGGCACCTGCGCTTGCGCCTCACTGGCGCAGCTATCGAAGATCGAATGATACCTCTTGGCGCGAAGGGCTTGTGGAGCTTTCAGAGGACTTGGGTCGAAAATGCTGGAGAAGTACCCGATTTCACCTAGGGAAGTTTAGAACCTCAGGTGTCTTTATTCTGTCTCATCTTTTTTGGCAATTCATTGAGGGCACGTCCCTAAGACAAACTCGCCCCATGATCCCATGGGACAAAGCGTGGCTTCCTGGGGGCCCACCTTCTTGGCCTCATATTTTGACCCATTTCGCTAGGAAAAACATCGGGGCAAAACACCACCCTGCGCTCTTCATGTTGGGATGCGAGGAACAGCCCAATTCTTGGGCTATTTGGTATTGACACATACCCATGTCAATACATATATATATATGTAGACATAGGTTCTGCAAAAACAATGTGACAAGGAAAAGATATCTTAAGAAAAAACATGTTAAAGCGGAGGTATTGAACCCTATGGATGCAAGCACTATCTTACGAAGTCTTTGTGGTATAATCTAAGGGGTCAAGTGCTTTTTCAGTAAGTCTTTGGATCCATACGGAAATGATTGGTGTACTTCCCCTGTTTCTCCAGGCAAGGTGCACAGATCCGGGAGACCACGATACGCGCCAAGTATCCAAGATCTAGTCAATTTGTGGAGTCCGTGGTACACCCGAAGAAAATCGACTGTGCCACATTTCACCCGGAAAGGCATCTTTCTTACTGAAAGTCATCTTTTCGGGCCCGGGTCTCGGAAGCCAGAAGAGCTACGTCCAACAAATTCAGGGAACCCCCAGTACTGGGACCCTCAATGGGGTCCGTAACATTGCCACCAAGTGTATTCATGTAAAACATCCAACACTGAAGTGGGATAATTACAAGTATCACGAGTCTTGGAACTGGTTGATTGTTGCACATCAACTGGGGATTATGACCTGGGCAAATTGTTTACTATACTATATATTATGTTATGAACATGTCGCTGAAGTGATCCATCACTATTGGCAACTAGCCATCTCTAGGGGTGGACAAGCTGGGCATTTCACCAACATACTGTGGATGGTGGCGAAATCCTGCACCAGTTGATAGATGGTAAACATCCCCTTATAATCCTATGAAATGTAAGATTGTTCAAAGGAATCTTAATAGTTATCAACTGGTGATTCAGATCTCACCACCATCCGCAGAAACCAGCCCAGCTACGAAAAGTCTTCGCGTGCGAAGAGACGGCCTTGGTGACCAGCCGAACAACAGGAAAATTACCAACAAACCACTGCGAACTCCTCATCATCAACATCATCATCATCAACATCATCATCCGCCTCATCATCATCATCATCATCATCACCATCATCATCATCATCATCACCATCATCATCATCACAATCATCATCATCCTCCTCATTATCAGCAGCAGCAGCAGCAGCATCATCATCATCACCATCCTCATCATCATCATCATCAGCAGCAGCATCACCATCATCATCATCAGCAGCAGCATCATCATCATCATCATCATCACCATCATCATCATCATCTTCGTCAACATCATCATCATCAGCAGCATCATCATCATCAGCATCATCATCATCCTCATCCTCATCATCATCATCATCATAATCATCATCATCCCCATCCTCATCATCATCATCATCATCGTCATCGTCATCGTCATCGTCACCGTCATCATCATCATCATCATCATCATCATCATCATCAGCAGCAGCAGCATCAGCATCAGCATCAGCATCAGCATCATCATCCTCATCATCATCATCATCGTCATCAGCATCATCATCGTCATCATCATCATCAGCAGCATCATCATCAGCAGCAGCATCATCATCAGCAGCAGCATCCCTGAAGCTCGTAGTGCAAGTTGATGTTGACGACCTCCTCTCCGCAGATGCAGTTGCGCAGAGCTGGGTTTTTTCCGGTGCATCTGGTGGATGTTAAGAAGTCAAAAACCCGTGCCAAAAAACTTATGCCACCCCCGTCTACTGGTCGATTAAGGATGTTCAAAGAGGATTATCTCTAAAGATGTGAAACGGATTTAGGTCGATTAAATTGCTATAACTTTAACATCTTTAACTGCCCCTTAATTCGTTCAAATCATAGGGCTGTGGCCTCTGTTCAAATCCGCCAATCCTTCACCGTCTCGCCATGGTGGCACTGTTGCTGGTTGATTCTTATGCTGTCACCCTATTCAGATTCCAGACATTCCCAGGCGTTGGGAAATGTTGAACTGCATTGTCTTAGAACATGGTCGTTCCTGTTTTGAAAGTTACTTTGCTTTTTATCTGTTGTTGCAAATGCTGTTCACATTGGAGGGGTCGGGTTTGCGGGTGAAAAAAAGTGCCAACAAACTCTGCTTCCTGCAAGATTCTGGCTGCATCACCTGCAAATTTGCTTTACTTGGGTGGGTCGATTTGGTTTACTTTCAAGGTGTTACGGTTTGTCAGCATGTCTTAAAAATAAGGCCAGAAACACTGCAAATTGCGGAGAATGTGTTTAAGACATGTTTAGAACGAAGAAATTGGCACCACGTAAGGCAAACGCGACAATGCAACCAGACGCAAGCAATTTCAATACGTTGCATGTTCGCAGCTTGCGAAAAACACATCCCGAAGCAACGCGGCAGAAGGCAGTCCCGCATGGGCTCTCGTCGGTTTCGGGCAACGTCAGCCCCTGGCAATCAATATAATATAATATATATATATATATATATTTATTTATTTATACCATGACTGCAAGTAGAGTATCCCATCACATTCCAATCATACCCCCATAATACGATTATAGAATTATTGCAAACTCCAAATAAAGAGAAATTGGAAAGTTCCGAGTCTAAAATAGTGATAGATTGAACCTTGCCTGTATCTTCTTTAGGGTTACTATATGCATGTATGTATATATATACATGTATATATTAGTGACTTACTTTGTGGTGACTATATATTTACACATATATTAATGACGTTCTGTGTGGTGACTATATACATATACTATATTTATATATATATATATAATTATGTATATATATATATATATATATTTATTTATTTATTATTGACTATTGCATAGTTCTGATGAAATTATTTTGAAGTTATTGTAAAGTTGCTATACCTGGAACTACTATATAATATGTATGTGAATATGTATTATCCGCAGTAGATTGTCCTTATACACCCCAACACCTCACCTGTCACTGCCACCGAGCTGCTCAGGGTCTCATCTACTGCGTGGTCCGCAGTCCTAGTCTCCGAGAAAACGGGACCCAGTCGTCTCGGTATACCGCTGGGTCCCTCAACAAATGAGTTGTGAAATGGGGACCCGGTTAATATATGGTCGATACATGGTTAATATATGGTTAATATATGGTTAATATATGGTTAATGATGGTTAATAATAATCTGGTTGGTGGTTTTTCGCCACCCCTCTGAAAAATGATGGAGTGAAAGTCAGTTGGGATGATGACATTCTCAACTGAATGGGAAAATAAAACATGTTCCAAACCACCAATCAGGGACATTATGGGAATGGGGATACTTTGGGAATCTTTGGGACGTATATACCCGCCGACCCTAGCCTTGGCACCTGGGACCACCGCAGGTGTGCAGGTGTGCGACCTTGCCACATGTAAGCTAGCCTAGCCAAGGAGACAGCCCAGCCCCACATGTACTTTCCAAAGGCTTCGAAACTGGCGTTGGAACTTTTCGTTCTGCGGCTCTACTGTTCAGAAGCTGCCGTTGGGCGCTTCGTTTGGCAGCTTCTGTTCGGTTTCTGGTACAAGCACTTTTGGGCCTGCGGTTCCACGGTTCTCCCCCGTCCGGGCAGCCCAGTGATTACGGCGTTGGGCACTTTTGCTTCTGTGGTTCTATGGTTCTGCTGTTCGGCCAAGGCGGCCAAAGCTCGTCCAAGGAGCCCAGCTCCAGACTCTTTCAGGGGCTGTGATGTATCGAAAAATGGAGGTGTAAATCAAGGACGGAGATACAGTGAAGATATCCTGAATCATACGCAACCATCTGATATTTTGAAATTTGATGCGGGGGTGCCCCCCTCAAAGAGGGGTCGGCGGCACCAGGGCGTTAGCCCCTTCTATTATATATGTATGTATGTGTCTACATATATATATATGTATATATGTATATCTGTATGTGTGTATATATATATACATACATATACATATCTTTGACATATGTATAGATCCAAGACTGTGATGATTTTGTGTCCGGAAATGTGATATATACACCCAACCGCCTGGCCATCGAATGGGAAAAATATCGTGATTAACGATGGGACTTTGGGGTTGTGAGATCAACGGAGAAATGGGTTGTGCACCTCCAAAAGCTTCGAGAAGCACTCCGTGACAGTAGCACTTCCACTGAAAAACAGTGGAATTTTGGGTGTTCAAAACATCAAAAACGCATGGGTTTAGTGGAAAAACGGCAAAAAACAACAGGTCTTTGGAGATCTCCAAGTTTTTCTAAGGCTTAAGGCTTTCCGATTTCGGCCGAGGGGCCAACCACCATCCAAGCCTAGCAATGCAGCTCAATGGAGACGCGTTTCGCAAAAAGGAGGGAACCCTCCATCATCCAGCAATTCTTCATGTTCAATGCAAGCAATAATGGTTACTTAAAAGTGATATATATA
>Ga0126342_10015397_pt1 | contig 13408 bp, 8 predicted proteins | sample Cyp1metagenome_FD_92528 | JGI IMG/M metagenome (GOLD analysis project Ga0126342, IMG submission 92528) | Coral microbial communities from Lord Howe Island, Old Settlement Bay, Australia - Cyphastrea 1 metagenome | ecosystem: Host-associated > Invertebrates > Cnidaria > Coral ...
GGTGGCTCATCCCACTTAGTAAGTGGGTTATAACCCCAGTTATAAATGGGATAAGTAGGGTTAATCCACTTATAACTGGGGTTATAACCCACTTACGAGCCGTGGGATGAGCCACCAAGTAGTGGTAGAGGGGCGTAGTACTACATTGCAATCTGCAAAAAATGCACCCTGTGCCCGGAGGCGGGCGTTGCTGCAACGGGAATGTGAGGCACTTAGGGGATGCTTCGCTTAGCATGAAGCGCCGATAGTTGGCCGTTGCCTCTGAGGAAAACAAAGGTTACCATCTGGTTATGACTAACATAGCCATGGAAAATCCCAACCATAAATGGAGGTTTAGTTCGCTGGGAAAATCATCTATTTCTCTGGGCCATCTATACCACGGCTATGTTAAATAACCAGATGGTAATTACCCCAGTTAAAACTTATGGGATGATCCTCAAAGTACTTAGGTAGGAACCATTTCGCAAAATAATGGGGGAACTCGGGTGAGCAGCAGCAATGTTTTCACGGACACTAAGATCTAATAGAAGGGGACAAATGACGAAAAAAGATGCCAAAACGAACCAGATGACCTGGTCCGAATTGATCTTTTTCCCATGTTTGAATTGATTCATCCCATCACCTTACATATAACACCCTCCAAATGGTCCCAAATATGTGCTGGTTGGTGGTTTCAAACATGTTTTTTTCCATTTCATATATGGGATGTCATCCTTCCCATTGACGAACTCATAGTTTTCAAGATGGTTATTGCACCACCAACCAACCAACCAGTGTGTATATCTCCTCCTACACCATGCGTCTCGGGCCCAAGATTGCCTGGCTACCGCCTGAGGTCCGTCGAAAAAGCGCTTCGTTTGGTCGCCGAAAATGGTGTCGATGGAGCTGGGCCCTTAGAACCCGTGAACCACCACTGGTTGGTGCTTTGGTGCTTTGGAACCATGGAATGGATTACCCTCTGGTAAACTAACATAACTATGGAAAATCACCATTTTTAATGGGAAAACTCACTATAAATAGCCATTTTCAATAGCTATGTTAAATTACCAGAGGGTATGACTTTCCAGAAACAGTTGGGAATGTCATCATCACAACTGACGAACTCATACGAACTCCATGATTTTTCAGAGAGGTTCAAACATGTTCAAACCACATCAAACCACCAACCAGACCAAGTATTATGGATATCAATGGATATCGTGGATAGCCAGCTATCTAGAGGAACACTTCAGCAGAGGAAAGTGTCAAGGAAAACCTTGCCGTTGTTTTTTGCTCACGTTCTGGCCTTGCCATGATCGGCCACCTTAACAACATACCTGGCAAAAGAAGTTCATGGCATTGATTGGCCCAAACACGTGCCCAGAGCGCCAGTTGGGCTGCAATATCGCTAGATTCCTGTGTTGATTCACCCCAACTGGACCGGACATTTCGAGATGTTTGTGGATTTTTGGCCACCACCCAGCAGTTAGATTACATTAGTCAATCACTGAATGTCATGTATGTGAGTGTGTGTGTGTATTCTTATTTTTGTTCATTTTGAAGTGTATATCACTCATCACTCATTGTAACTCATGGTATAAGGTGGTGCCCCATAATTAGCTAAGTTGGTTTATAACTCTAAGAACTCTATAACTCTTTTTTTATTGTAGATATATCTAATGGGGGTTTTAACATGTTATACAGCAATTTATAACTGGGGGCGCGCCGCCTTGATAGATGAATCTCACTTCAGATTCTCGATTGTTTCCTACGCTGCATCCAAGGCAGTACGCGGATGCCTCACGATGGGCTCGGCTGTCGAGTCCTGTGGTGCCAGGGCCCGGCGTTGAGCGAGTCCAGCAGAGTAGTATTTTAAAGATAGATAGTTAGATAGATTGACAGACTGACAGACAAATTATACGGACTTATATGTACATATTATATATACATGTATTTAAAATATATAATTATCCTTTTTGTTCATAACTAGCCATTTTATCCTAAAATTTGCAATGGAGCCTCTGGAGACTCGAGACGGGCCTCAGGTGCATTGGCTCATCACATCGTCAATGCTTCAGGCTGGGCACCGCCGGAGCCAGTGGACTGCCTGTACTTTTGAGATTTTTAGAGGATCGTTACTATCCCACTCCACTGATCATGATGCCACATGATGCCATCGTTAATCTTAAATCTGGTAATCTGGATCCATTTTTTTTAAAATTTATGATATATTATTATATCCATGTACTCTTGGCAAACCCAATCATTTTTATCATAAACCTGTGTGGGGATATTGGGGGATGAAATCATAATAATCATATTATAAAATCCATGTTCCTGTCCTGACCCAAACTCTTCCGTAGCTTACATCCTCAGGTCTGGCTCTCGACATGCGCCAGGTTTGTCCCAGAAAGAGGCGAACTCCGTGGGTCAGCAGGTGGCTGCTCGTGTGGCGGCCGAACACGCCGCCCAGCACTCGGTTGATTCGCGTTACACACGGTTATGGTCCATATTATGGTCCACATTCCATCTCTACAGTTATGGCCATTTACCAGTTATAAGTACTTATAACCCCATTTATAGAATGTATAATCCCATTTATAACCAGTTATAACTAATAAATGGCCATAACGTCTACACTTGGTGCCTTGTTGGTTTATGGACGTTTTATGAAATTGATTGCTTTGCTCCAACCGTACCACAGTACCTGCTGGGGGTTTCCAGCACAAAAAAAACACAAATTCTTACCATGGGATTGGCCTCAGAATGTCCAGTTTTGGGAGCTGACCAGGTCCAAAACGGCGCTTCGCCCGACGAAGTGCAGGGGGCCCGGGTAGTGCTTTGCGATTTCAGGTTGTTTTTTCCCAAACGAAAGGAAACCCAGTCATGAAATGTCATGAACATTTTGTTTTTATTATCAATTAGAATCCATTCATTGCTATAATTATTCACAAACTGTTTTCTGCTAAGAATTTGCGGTGTCTTTAGCCCTAAAAAAAGGTCGACCAACGGGGTCCCTTGGGGATGACTCTGATCAGATCATCCCCGGCCGGAGGACCCCGGGCATCTGTGGCCTAACCCTGCCAGAAACCATCAGATTTTAGCATTGGATTTGTTCATGCGCAGATTAGAGGTGTATTTAATATTGAAGATGGGATTATGCAGGTGTTCATCTCATTAACCTGCTATTTCGTTACCTTTTTTTTTGCTTAAATGATGTTATGTAAGTCCTTTCACATCCCTCTAAAATATATTAAATCACCATTACATAAATCACCATAAATTAGCCATTAAATCACCATAAATTGACCATTGCATCACCATTTATGACCATGCCCCCCACTCCATGTTCGGTCCACTCCCGAGGCGCACAGCTGCTGAAAAGGTGCAGAAACCGTGGCACACCAACTTGGCCAAAGAGCGAATCGCTTCGCACGCGGCAGTCACGACCTCACCATGGGTTCGGCTTGGGATTTTGTGAATGATCAAGGTGAGGCGCCTGCGAAATCGCTAAGTTGACGCAGATCGGTTAAGGTTTTGGGTTGATTAGGGGGATACAACGAACTAGCTCATGGGTTTATAAACCTACAAGTGGTCTCACCTTGTGAATAAGATGGTGGCGATTGAGCAGCCACAACATGGTGATGAAAAGCCGGAGGAACATGGAAATATATGGATACATATGATGATCTATGGATAATTTATGATTTTACGAAGAAACATACCTGAATATGACAGAATATTTTGGGAATTAGGTAATTTCACCATCAAACATGGGGATTTAATTAACAGGAACGGTGGTATAATTGTGTTGCAGTGTGAGAGATCAGGTTTCGGGAACTTTCATAATTTGGAGACATTCCAGTTTGATGGTGCTAAGTTCTTGCTTAAATCACGTTAAATCATGTGAAATCGTCATTTCCCTATGGTTTTCCATAGTTTTGCCGTGGTTTTTCCCATGGTTTTCCTATGTTTTCCCATGTTTTCCCGTGGTTTTTGGGGGGCCTCGCATGGCCTCACCTTTTGTCTCCGAGGCCAAGGCCGTGGCTGAGCGGGCGGTCCATAGCTCCGCCACGGCGCGGCGCATCGGGCTGCAGGCCATTTGGGGTTCCCAAAAGTGAGAAGTGGATGATTTATCACTTATTAATTATGTACAATGTGGTACCCCCCCAGTTATAAGTTAGTTTATAACCCCCATCAACTATAGATATATTATATCTACCATAAGTCCTACTTATTGTAGTTATAAACCAACTTAGCTATCTATGGGGCACCATTATGTAATAGTGACTAAGTAACAACTGTAAACATCATTGGTCACTCTAATACTACAATGGGTGATTTATCAGGTGATGTATACTAATAGTATACCATACTACAAATATTATACCCTCTGGTAAACTAACATAGCTATGGAAAATCACCATTTTATAGCTGGGTAAATCAACTAATTTATAGCCATGTCCAATAGCTATGTTAAATTACCAGAGGGTATGTATTATGTTTCAACATAATATTAATCTTAGGTATTTATCATCGACTTATAATATCATAACACTTATATATATTATGTATTAATGGTGCTATCTCATCAGTTATAATATATTATAAATGTATTGTGATAAACCACCCACTTATGAGTATTATTAAATATGTGTTTGGGGGTACACTTTTGCTACTAATGGTACACTTATACTAGTAAACAACTTGATTAATGTATACATTATACTATTAATGGTATCAGTGGGTGGCATTGTAACATACAATATACTGTAATCATATATAAGTAATGATATGTGTTGATGGTGTATATATATATAAGTGATGCATTAATTACAGTAATGTATATAATAGTCGCTAAGTATATATGATGTATTACTGGTGTTTATCAAATAAAAGTGTTATTACAATCATAATTATGATTAATATAAGTATAGAAGTGATAATATATTCCATTTACCCTTTGATAAGCTAACATCATAACTAACATAAGTCATGAAATATGTTACGTAACATATGTTTATCATCCCATATATTCCATGCATGGTATATTTACCTATTTCCCATTAGGGTTTCATAGTAAAATATCCATTTAAATATAGTTAAATGTAGATATATCACCATAGAAAACCAGACATGCCCATGTCATTATAGTGATTATATCAATATATTTTCCCACAGATATATCACCCATGAAAAAAAACATGTAGGGATATCCCAACTTATGATATTATAGATGATATAGATGATACCTCAATTAAGTCAATGGCCATTCCAGGAACCCAAGTTGGAGGTACCTACCAATATATAAGGCCTATGTTTGACGGCTATGTAAGGGGATATACCACCAAAATATTGAAAAAAAAAAACATCATAGAAAATGATGATGTTGTTTCTCACTGATGATGGTTTATCACTTATGATGTTATAACATAAGTGACAAGTGGAACAATCCCAACACGGAAAGTCCGAAAACATGATGATGTTTATTGATTTTTACATGTATCCTGTATCCCCCCATTTTTAGGAAACCTCCATTTATGTAAATTTAAATCTAAATCTATAAATCTAATCGAAATTGAAGTCTAACAATCAAACCGTAAATGGAATCCGATCCAATCTTTCCGTGGTGTCTTGAGTTTATTCGAGTGATGGGGGCAACTGGGCTTTGCAATTTGCACATTCGACCAATTCAACTCAACGGAACTCGTTTTAGTATCCAGTAAGATGGCTGGATTTCTTCGACAAACTGGCAGCTGCTGCGGCGTTGTTTTCAAGTGGGTGCCATTGCCCTGGCCTCGCGCCCGGAGAAATTTTGCAAGCGCCTTCCCTGCAGAGCCTTGGACCGCCTTTTCTCAGCACCAGATCAACTGACCGAAGCTTGCCAAGACATGCCAAGACGGGTGGAGGTTGTCCGGCCCTTCCCATCTTGAGATCCGCCGCGATCCTCAGATTTGATGGTGACCAGTTTTGGATCCCCAGTGTTTCTACAAATCTCATGATTCCACGGTGAAATGGTGATTTTTGCTGGTGAAATCGGCATGTTTTGGGGTTAATTCATAGTTCTTAGGAAACCCCGAAAAATGGTGATTCTTAAACCATGGGCTTTCCGTAGATTTTCACCTAAACCAATCCCTGGATTAGCGAAGGGTACCACAGCACCAGGTCGCTCAGGCTGCTGGTAGGTGGGAGCCCCAGTGGAGAGCCCAGAACTGGTGGTTGAACCTGCCAGAAATGGGGATTTAATGATCAAACACCTGCATGAATTATTGATTATAACTATACACCATCAAACATTTGGATTAATTGTTAACTCTTCCCATATACATCATCAAACATATGGATGAATTGTAGTTATGACCTCACTGTGACCGTGACGTCACTGGAATGATGTCTAGCCTCAATTCAACTATTTTCAGGGTGTGAATTATTCGAATTCAGCCAGAACTGTCTGGATTCACCCACTTGATAACTCACTTGGGAAGGGGTGTGTCCGACAATTGCCGGCAAAAGCCCAGTACATGGTGATTTCATTGGGAAAATGGATATAACAATGGATAAACAAACAAAGCTCCCCATTTGTCCCAACATGATCGAGTTTAATCACCAGTTTCCATTTTTCTGGGTTGGATCCCCATCTTCCCTGCCCTTGTCTTGGAATTCCCATTAGCAATCTGTGGGCTTTACCAGGTTAAGCCATTACAAACCCGTACTATTCAATTCCAGCATTCCAACAAAAAAACAACTCCATGAAGTTCCAGTGGAATGAGGTTAGATCCCAAGTGTTCTTGGTTGAGCAAATCACCATGATATTCTCTTGGTGAATTCCCTGTGTTTGCCGGTGGAACCACCGTGAAATCCCCATGTTTGCTGCGTTTTCAGCCCTGGTTTTCTCTAGCCTTTGCTACTTAAACCCCAATTTTTTTCATCAACGAATTCTAAATCCCATCATCCCATCCAAAATCATTAAAAAACATCATTTCTATAGGGAAATCTTGGGGAATCCCTTAAAACCCACCATGTTTTGCAGCTTCCCATGGGTCGATGTTTTCGCTTCGAGGTACATCTCAGGCCACGCCTCGGTAGCCTCAGCTGCTTGCGCCTGGGAGGTGGCCAAAATGGCAACAAGGGCAGCTCGGACGCAGCACGCCGATCTGGGGAACGGTGAGGGAACTTCCGAGAGGCGATTTGAGAGGGATTTCGCCAGATCATGGGAGAATTTCAATGAATTTTAGCCAGAAACTGGGATTTGGTGATTTCAACGGGACATTTTGATAGAATTTCAATGAATTTGATGATGATGATTTTTATCGGGGATTATAGATGGGGCTTATTGTTTGCAATTCTATCGTGAATTCGGGTTAGACACCAAGCTGTAACTGGTGGGCACCACCTTGTGCTAATATATCCCATAGGATCCATGGTGCTGCTATGGTAACATATGGTAACATGGATCCCATCAATATACCCCCTTTATGTTAGCATTAATATACCAGCACCATGGATCCTATGGGTATGATTAATGTGGTAAAGCCAGTGTAAACCATCCCCAATATCACCATCAAATGGGAACTTGATGGGGGCTCAATGGGATGGATATAGATGAACTTAATGATTAATTAATGGGAACTTGGTGAGATTGCATTGGAATTTAACATAATTTAACGGTGATTTATATGGGAACTTTTTTTGAATTGGATTTGGGTGATTTTAATTATGTTTAATGGGATTTTAATGCGGCTTGGTGGAAACGTAATGGTGAATTGGGAAATCACATGAATTTACATGCATTTACCTCGCCTGCAGTCGAGATTCCATGGTGATTTTTTCATAGGAACTTAATGGGAACCCAATGGGATGTATATGAACTTAATGGTAACTTAAAGGGAATTTCATGGGGACTTCGTGGGCTTTATTGGCATTGTGGATTTCATGGGCATTTGATGAGACCCTGAATTTTAGATTGATGTGGATGAAATTTAACGTTGGATGTTGGTTAATATTAGTTTGGATGGTCAATAGACATCAATAGCGGATATTAATTGTAATGAATGCTTATGCAAATTGAGTTACCATTGTTTGTCGCCAGCGGTTATCAGTGGTAACTGGGTTTGTCTAAAGTAGGCCTTTGCCAACCTTTCCCTTGAAGGGCGGGGCGCTTGCGGTTAAAGCATTGGATTATTTGGATCTTGGGTACGTTGTTTTCGGACGAGCCAACTCGTTTGTGAATTTATTTCTATAACAATATATAACAATCATCCAGGAAAAACAAGAAACACATTAACTGTGTTAGAATCGATGTCTGACATGCAGTGGCCAATTTAATATATGTGTGTTCTCTTTTTAGTGGTTGCTGTATTTCCAGATCATAGGAAAACAGATGACCAGTTGCGAATGAAGTTTGTACTATTTAGACATCAGATGATCAGTTGAAACAGGGTTGGTTTCTCCGAAAATCATGGAAATTGAAGTGGGCACACGCATTTTCTCAATGCGATGGAATGGCGCAGCCTACATTCAGACAAATCCTGGTTGGAGCTTTGGAACATGTTTTATTTTGCCATTTTTGTTGGGAATAATCATCATCCCAAGCGACTCATATTTTTCAGAGGGGTAGGTTGAAACCACCAAGCAGTTAAGTAACTAAGTATGATAATCACTGGGATTAAACCACACAAACATATACTAACCATATATATATATATATAGGGTAGGTTGAAACCACCAAGCAGTTGATGTCCTCAGGATGAGATCCCAAGGGGATTCCCCCCAAAGGTGACCCAATAGATGACTCAGCCCTTGGTGAATCGGTGACTGTTGGACCGAGGCGTCCATCCCGGGACGCGCCTTGGTGAAAGAAGCCTTGGGTGCAATTCCAGGGGCTTGGACACTCAGGGGGTGAGGCTTGAAATTCGGGGCTGCTGGGTATGATGGCGGCATTTTTAAGGGGAAACCAAACCGTGATATACAGTGTATACAGTGTATACAGTGTATACAGTGTATACAGTGTATACAGTGTATACAGTGTATACATTGTATACATACATACATACATACATACATACATACATACTCTAACTCCATATGTTGTTTTATTAAATGTTTTATTTCATTTTGTTATATATTTATATATGTATATATAGGAGGCTTTTTGTTCCTTCCTCAAGGAAAGATTGGCGATGTGTGTTGCGAGCTTGGAACCTTGCAACATGTGGGCGAGAGTAATGAACTGCCTGATGTCCCGTGCAGCCGTAGCAATCAAGCCCCACGTCACGGGCCTCGTCAAACAAGTTTCTGAGCCGTTGCCGGAAGCGACCGGACCGGTGCAACTTGGCTGCATGGAACGCTGTGCCAAGATGGCAAACTCACCACAAGGTGAAATATAGGGCCACCTTTTTGTTGAAGCTAGGGACAAAGGTTTTTATAGATGTCCTTCTCAGTCACAGCAATAAACGGGTTGGATCTAAAAAAGGTCCTCCAAAATGAATAGGACACTAAACAACGATTTCTTTGAATACTGTTCATATTTGAGTGGGAAGGAGTTGTGTTGTGTCATTCATACCATACTTGTAGCGACACAGAAAACGGCCCCACAATACCAACGTGGAGATTCAGGGGTCAGCTCAGCAACGTTGCCTCAGGCATGAATCGATATGCCTGGAGGTTATGACTCCATACCGGGTGCAGGACAGCGGGGCATTCAGCTGCCCTGACATGTTGCAGGCCCTACAAGTAATCACGTTCGCTCAGAAACACTTCTCATCCATGGTATTCCAACATTTTTTGTGAGTCAAAAAGCTGGTGTTTTTTCTTCTGGTAGTAGGTGCGATTGTTTTTTGGCTTGTTGAATGTCTCAAATGTGCTACGTCTCGTCATCTCTGCAGGAGTTTCAGATTGGCTTTCAGGCAGGATGGGTGTTGGGTCCTGTCCCTGTCACTGATTCTGAATGTGCCCGTGGCGCAGGTTTGTGGGACACTGCGGGTCTAGACGCGGGGGCCCTAACTTGCTCTTGGTTTGAGGAGCACAGGGTCAATGTGAAGTGCCACCACGGCAGGAAACATGAAATGACATGGACAAGATTCAACAAAAATATTGGGAGAGGAACTGCTGACGGAAATATACGGAAACTGAAAAATTGGATATGTACAATCACATAACAGCTTGGATCACATTGCTATGTGCATCACATGTTTTTGCATTTTGACATTTTGACATGTTCTAATTGGCACCTTCTCGACATGACTGCAGTGATCCAAGGACACGGCAGATGGAGACGAAATCCGACTTGCCCAGCGACTGGGTTTGTGTTGTGGGGTTGGGTTCCTGGTTGCCATGATTTGAAATGGTCGAAAATCTCATGATTTTCTCATGATTTCCTATATGCTTGAGGGTCTATATGTCTATGAAAGTGAGGTGAAAAATGGGCAACCCCAAAAAGAAAACCTCCGGATGGTTCAGATCCTAAGTCTCAAGATGGTGATGACTTGGGGATGGTGACTATGGCATTGGGTTTACTGGGCTTACCACATAAAGTGGTGATGTTGTTGGGGTTGATTGGGAAAAGCTAGAAATCGTTGAGAGTCGCCATGACTTGCCATATACTTTGAACGCGCAACTCGGAGTGAAGCCGATCAAAGGGAGCGCAACTTGCCGTTTTTTTTTCGTTTGATCCAGGTTGATGGGATTTTGTAGGATGCAGCTTAAAAATGCCACGTGCTATTATCTGATTGAAGATGTGGCATCCCGTGGCAAACAATCTGATAAACAGCCAGGTTTCCCAACCTTTCCTGGCACAGCCAGGGAAAGCCCTGAATTTCGCTCGTGAGGTCACCGCAGTGGGGCCTCACAGTGCAGCCCAGCTTTTTCTCCGCACCTGAGGTGTGCGACGTGCCGTTGCTATGTGACAGCCTGATTTGCACAGATCCAATGAGATTTTCACATCTCAAAAGAGAGCACCTGGAATCAGATTACCCTCTGGTAAACTAACATAACCATGGGAAATTACAATTTTTAATGGGAAAATCCACTATAAATCACCATTTTCAATAGCTATGTTAGTTTACCAGAGGGTATATATAAGTGCGATCATTGAGTGAACAGATATGAACATCTGAACATGTTACTGCTATGTGTTATAAGGACGATAGAACCAAGATAATGGAATGGCAAACTCATAACAAGTGGAACAAAACATAGTCGTGGGATTGAGTGACATGATCCAAAATGGTCGCGTTCACCGGCGTTGGTCGCGTTGCAAGGTGGTGGTCCAACAGTCGGGTCTCTGCAAGTGGATCAGAAAACTCGACGGCACCGTTGCACTGGCGGCCAAGCCGGACATGGTCTTGACCGTCGAAGGATATCTTGGAACGGGCCACACGCGAATCGTGGTCGCGTGCCCTGTTTGCAAGTATTTTGTTTTTGGATTGCAAGGATGTTTTGATATTTTTTGTCTCCCCTCCTAATTGCAGGGTTGTTTCTAGGGAGAGGAGACTGGATCAAGTAATTAACACATATCACACAGAGTATCATGAAGATTCGCGGAATCCTTACTGCTAAAACCCCCAAAAAGATAGAAAAGTGACTGATGTATCACTATTTCGGTGAGATTTCATTACAGACTCTATCTTTTTGGTGTTAAATTTGCTATACATGATTCGTTCTCCAGCTTACCTTGGGATTGTGCGGGATGGCTCGCATGGCCTCTTTCCGCAACTCAAGCGAACAGCGCCATCCAGCAGGGATCCAACATAAGATCCTCCGGGATAATCCCCACGAACTTTTGATCCCATGACGGATCCAAACGGTGCTGGTATATTAATGCTAACATTGATTGTATATTGATGGGATCCATGGAGCACCATATATAGCAGCACCATGGATCCGTCATGGGTACCATACATTATACCATCTGGTTATGACTAACATAGCCATGGAAAGATCCACCATTTTTAAGTTCGGTAAGCCATCTCTAAATGGGTCATCTATACCATGGCTATGTTAGTCATAACCAGAGGGTAAATCCCATTAGATCACCATTAAACCACCATAAAGATACCCATCTATACCATGGGTTTTGATGGCTTTAAACCAACATAACACAACATAACATGTAAATCCAGGGACCACGTCGACCCGACCCATCGATCCTCAGGACGGCGGGCAGCGTGGCGCCACCCGCCGTGATGTGGAAGATCGATGCGGAGGGACGCATCATGTGGCTGGGACGGAGCCGGATTACCACGATGTGTTTGCAGCCATAGAACGATAACAGGATGTTTTACCTCATGGTCTTAGTCCTTTTCCCATTTTTGTTGGGTATCTGGAGGTCTAGTTGAGTGAATATCCAGATATGATTGATGTGATCATCTATACTTAGGATTAGATAATTTATATATGTTTATAATTGACCCATCAGGGAAACAGCCAATCTAGAATATGAATCTACATGACCTTGATAAATTTCTACATGACCTGGATAAATTATGTTGCGACCTCAGGTCGTGAAGTCTCTGGAACGATTACTGGAATCATCCCGAACATGGCCGTATGATAGCGGCTATTTTCAGGTCAGTGAATTCTTCGAATCCAGCCCTTGGGCTCTCTGGATTGCATGAATGGGCATGACATATAAAGTGGGGCCCCCTAGATAGCTAAGTTGGTTTATAACTCCAATAACTATGGTTTATGGTACCTATAACTATAGTTAATGGGGTTTATAAACCATCTTATAACTGGGGGGCCCCACATTGTACCCTACCCACAAAGTACTTGACACCAGCATGGATTTGGGCAACTGCTTTGGGACGATGAATATCAGCGAATGATAAGCCCTTACTGGTAGCAGTTGGTTATAGCTTATGGCTGGACATAGCTGGCTTGATTATATAGTCATAAGTTATGACTATATAATCAAGCCAGCTATGTCCAGCCATAAGATAAGCCCATCTAAGTCATAGGTATATACCATCATTTGGTGGTAGCTCCATTTACAGTTGTGGGGGCACTTTTCATGCGAGGTTGGAACACTCGCCGGACTTGGGTCTGAGCGTACCATATGGTAAGTTCGAAAGTGGAGCTCCGGTGATTCTCTCCAATGTCACTGTGGCTGGTGAGAACAACAAATTTCGCCTCAACGTACTTGGGCTGCATCACAACTTGGGACGATGCATTTGAATTCAAATCAAAGCCAGCTAGTCTTGCTGGAGTCGTTTACTATACACACACATATATATATATGATAAAGAAATGATGACATGAATTCCGACCTAGTTCAATTACGCATCTTTTATCATGTTTATGTTTTTTTACCCACAGGACGAGGGGTTGTCCCGAAGGGACAACCCCTCGTCCTGTGAGGGTATGGCCCGGAGGGCCATACCCGAGAGCGGGGCTAGCAACCCATTGGTGCCAGGGGATTTCCTTGTCATAA
>Ga0126342_10015398_pt1 | contig 13407 bp, 10 predicted proteins | sample Cyp1metagenome_FD_92528 | JGI IMG/M metagenome (GOLD analysis project Ga0126342, IMG submission 92528) | Coral microbial communities from Lord Howe Island, Old Settlement Bay, Australia - Cyphastrea 1 metagenome | ecosystem: Host-associated > Invertebrates > Cnidaria > Coral ...
AGCAACCTTGCTTGAGAAGCTGTTCCTGGGAACCTTGCTTGGGAACCTTTTCCTGGAAACATTGCCTGGGAACTTTTTCCGGGAACCTTACTTGTGAACCTGTTCTTGGGAAACTTGTTTGGGCACCTGTTCCTGGGAGCCTGTGGCTGGGAACCTTGCTTGGGAACCTCTTCCTGAAAACATTGCTTGGGAACCAGCTTGCTGGGAACCTGGAAACACGTGTTTGAAAACCTGTTCTGGGAACCTTGTTTTGCTTGGAAAAACATGTTCCTGGAAATCTTGCTTGGGAAACTTGCTGGGAACCTTGCTTGGACACCTCTTCCTGCAAACCTCTTCCTGGAAACACTTGCTTGAAAACATGTTCTGAGAACTTTGTTTTGCTTGGGAAAAACATGTTCCTGGAAATCTTGCTTGGGAAACGGTTCCTGGAAACCTTGAAAACGGTTTCTGAAATCCGTGCTTGCAAAGCCTGTTCCTGGGAACCTTGCTTGGAAACCTGTTCCTGGAAACCTCTTCCTGGGAACCCTTGCTTGGGAACCTCTTCCTGTGAACCTTGGGAACCTCTTGCTGGGAACCCTTGCCTGGGAACCCTTGCTTGGGAACCTGTTCCTGGGAACCTGTTGGGAACCTTATTTGGGAACCTGTTCCTGGGAACCTTGCTTGGAAACCTTGCTTGGGATCCTTTGGGAACCTTGCTTGGGACCTCTTCCTGGAACCCGGTTCCCAACCTTGCACCACGCGGATTTGGCTGCTCCGAGGGATTCTCCTGGAAAAGGAAACCCTTCCCCGGAACCCGGTTCCCAGCGGATTTGGCTGCTCCGACCTGCTCCGGAACCTTTACTATGGCTGAAGACCCCAAGCTTACGCTGTTGGGGAAAAATGGTGATTATCCATAATTATGTGAGTTTACCAGAGGGTATGATTAAGGGTTGGTTATTGGGCGCTGGTTTTTGTGTGTGTTTTTTCGGACTCTTAATCGTGGTTCCAATCAATTGCACCCGTATATATGCTTAAAATATATATATATATATAGTGTTTACGTGCTGACTTGAATTCAATTCTTCCTATGTATTCTTGTTAAAGAGTTAGATCATGTTATATATATATATTTAGAGTATATAAATGGATGTTGCGGTGGATGATTAGTCAAAACAAACTAAGAGGGTGGGTGGGGCCGACATATTCCGATGATATCACTTTTCTGACCCTTTTTGTGAATCAGTGACATCTTCGCACGTCGTGGCTTGGAGGCGCAAGGACAATGGCGACAAGAGCTGGCGCAGATGAAAGGAGAACAACGGCAACAGTTGCTGGGACTTGCTGTCCAAACTTGATGATCTGGTTGGTGGTTTGGAACATGAATTTTATGATTTCCCATATATTGGGAACAATCATCATCCCAGCTGACAAACTCCATCATTTTTTCAGAGGGGTAGGTATACCACCAACCAGTGACCGTTTTTTTTAAAACCCTGGTTGATTTATGTTGATTTAACCAGACGTCAACCCACGGCAGCTGGTCCCAAGGCGGGGTTCTGGGGTCGGACGGAAATGGTGGATTTAGGAGGTGTTTAATGGTCATGGTGGATTTTAGGGTGATTTCATGGGATTTTTCATGGGATTCAATGTGATCTCATGGGGATTTAATGGGATTTCAGGAGATTGTATGTGGATATAATTGGATTTCAAACATTTGAGGTAATTATATTTATAGTATATTATTATATGTAATATTTTATGATGTTTTTTTTTGGTGGCATCTGGTGGTGAATCCACAAACCAGATCATGTGCATCCACAACGATCATCCGAGGCTGGCGAGTTTACTGATCAAACCCCTGGATCCGAAATCACATGATGTCAGGATGACCTTCCCACATGCAACTTCTACCCTCTGGTCATCAGACATTGCTGGAAAATCCCCCAGCAATCCATGATTTTCCCATGGGATTTTCCATTGGAAAATTTATGGCATGTACCCACCAGTTCTGACACCTAGGCTTGGTTTGCTTGAGGTGCAGCTGTTGGAGGGTGTGATGGGGTTCTGAATTTCGCATAAGGACGAAGGGCGACATCCCTAAATGACTCTAAATGTACAGTTTTGTCTACATTTATGGCTCCGCTTTGGCCAAATTCTTAGCGCGCGTGATTGTCTGTGAAACATGTTGTTTCGCAGTTTGATGTCGATAATTCGATAATTATTATTATGAACCAGGAACCCCAAGCAAGCAGAAATAAATGATGGTTTCCCCAAACAACCGCTTATGTACAGTATTATGTAGGGTTTCTTCAGTGCATCCATTCATTTCTGGCTCTTTGGGGGTGCAGGAAGGAGATAATTAGTGCTGCAAAGCCTGAAATCTGTAATATTCTTCACATGCCACCGTGCCTGAAAAACAATTGTAGGCCCTTTGCAGAATGCATCGTACGGACTCGTCAACATTTGGTAAAGATTATCATTTTTGTAAACATCAACGATGGTTGGCATGTGAAAGCAGCTCATTCTATATATATATAGATATTATGTGTATATATATATAGATATGTGTGTGTATATATATATATATATTCATTCTCAATTTAGTTTAGTTCATGTATGCTCACATGTCTTGAATGTGTTCAAAAGGCTCCAAAGGCTCCGGGTTGCGCTTGAGGACTATCTTAAACTTCTATATACAGTATATATATATCATGTTTGCGCAATTAAGATAACAAGGTTTTGACATGAATGACATTTAATAACTTGATACCTTCTTATGACATGATACGAAATTAATACGAAAAGTTAAGCCGCCACAGGAACTGGCTGACGCCTCGCGACAAAGCAGCGCGAGGATGGAGAAGGTGGGAAATTCACCCCTTAGCAGCGCTGCATTTTGTTCGGGGATTTTCCATCAAATGTGATTACCAGTGGGGAACCATCAACATGGGGCTTCATTACCGATCCTCATGGCGCCATTGCTGAGCATGTTGGACATGCTCAGCCGAGTGCGATTTTCAGATCTCTACGTGTTTCCAATGGGTAGCAACTGCCGGATAAGACGTCTCCAACTTATTCTGGTTGGTGGTTTGGAACATGAATTTTATTTTTCCATATATTGGGAATAATAATGACTTTCATATTTTTCAGAGGGGTGGGTATACCACAAGCCAGTATTCCAACTTTGGGGTATTACTGAACTGCAGAAATGAATGCCCTCCGGCTATCAAACAGGCCATGCGAGTTTTGCCCCTATTTACTTCGATGATTTTGCATCCGTTGATAGGGGATGTCCCTACCTGCTATGTCATTATGCCCATTGCAATCACCATGTTGGCCATTATTTCATAAATTGTAACCAAAGTAATACCACAGTGCACCATAGTTATCATTGTGTCCCTTTTGCAACTATATTATACAAACATATATAAACATCATGAAACCCAGTGATGTTGACCCAGTGCAAATGGATCGCAGGCAGAACGGGCCTTGCAAGTACACGAGTTGCTCGGCAACATCGACGGACTGAGAGTAGATGTGGTGAACAAAAAAAATGTTGTTTATTGGGATTCTGAAGCGATTTTAATGATTTAAGTATATTTCCTAAATATCTTAAAATCACCACCCCTTTAAGGCTACTTTTCAGGGGGGACCATATAAAGTGTAAGATACATTTTTGGGGACCCCCCCTTAAGTGTAAAATTGGTCGCTGGACGTCCCCCAGGTGTCGTTTTTGTGGGGAGGGTCTTAAAAATACCTTCAAAATATAAGCTTACATTTTCAAGGACCCCCTCAAAAACACCTTGAAAAATGTAGCTTACATTTTGGGTATGTTCCCCCTTAAAACGGTGGTGATATCTGAAATGATTTTAATAATTGTTTGGTTGGATTTTTTAAGGACTGTCGCAAGGCCGAAAGAGAATAGAACAGTCATTTGCTATTGTTTGAGGATTGGATTTCACTTTTCCGTTTTTTTTTCTGAAAGGTGCTATCCAATGACTATATTGGATGTGCATCTTGTCGCAAGTGACCCCAATGGGTTGATATTTGGCCATGAAAAACGCAGGGGAGGCCTATCATTTTTCAACCACCAGGCAATGCATTGGCCTTTATGAATCGGAATGTTCGGATGGCTAGATGGTTTTACATCACATCCACTTGTTGCGACTCAGCGAATTATGTTTAATCATGTTTAATCCTTAAATTTCTCTAACGGTGATTTTCACATCAATGCATAGGTTTTGTTGGTGTCAAACATGTTTTTAGTTCCATCCCCAGTCTACATTAGCTGGTGATCCTCTACTATTTTTTTGGGGGGCCCCTTGGTGGCTCAAGCGCCGCAAAAGCCATGGATGCCACTATCCACAACTACATTTGCCCTTGGTAAACCTTGATGAAGTCTAATGGCTTTTTAATTGGCCATCAGCATGGGTGCTATATTTTTCCGATTCCGAAGGGTCTCTAAGCCATAGTTGTTATAGATGGTAGTAGTTATAGTAAAGCAGTAGCTGTTTGCGTTCCTGAAGTATAATTCATAATTAAGAAATAATTGAATGGATGGATAGATAGATAGATAGATAGACAGATGACATAGATACCCTCTGGCAATCAAAGATGGTTTGCTGGAAAGTCTTCAATTATAGGGTATTGATGGTTGCTGTCCCAGCTTTAAACCTCCATTTATTTTGGTTATTGTCAATTATTGATATCACCCATTTATTGATGATTAGCGTCCCAATTATAGGTTGTTGATAGTTATGCTCCCATAGATGATTTCGCAGCTTGCCATGTTTGATGACTGAAGGTTAGATCCTTTTCCATTCCCGTTCAGCGCAGAAACGATCGGCGCTTCTAGGCGAAGTGTACGTCGAAGCGAAGAGCAGCTGAAGGTGGCGATGGCCGGGGCAGCGGCCACAGCCCATAGATGTTGGGATTTGGGGGTTTTCTAAGTCATGGGGGTGCCCCAGTAGCTGCATGGTTTATTTGTTATGTTTATTTTACGAAAAATAAAAATAAAAACATTTTAGGAAACTTAGGAAACCTCCCTTTAGCCTCCGGTAAATTAACATAGACCCTGCCAAGAGTTGGAGTTGAAACATGAGTTTTCACTATGTTTTTTATTATTTTAATTTATATTCAGTGTTGTTAATTTGGTGGAGGGTAACGGTCAAAAATCCCAAACAAGGAATCGAAGTATCAACAGTGGTGGATCTAAGCATGACAAATGATGACATGTTGGAATTGAAGCATCAAACAATGGGATTGAACTGAATCAACCAATGAACAATTGATACAATGGGGATATGGGAAGATCATGGGGATTTGTGAGCTGGGAGGCGAGCTGATATTTAGCTGGGAGCATTTTTTTGGGCGAGCTGATTATATGATATTATATGAATTATATGTGTTTTGCAATGTAGCGTAGGCAGTGGGCAGCGTAGTCTCTTCGCGCAGGCACTTGTTGATTTTTGGGCCCAGGCAAGATTGCTAACCAATTTGATATGGATTTGTCTTCAAGTAGGGTGTGGTGTATAAGTGTGAAAACGTGTCAATTTTATCGTGGACAATATCTTCAACCATCAAATTTGAGGATAAACCATTTTCAGATAAACAGCAACGTCCTGTGCAGGCCATCAGCAAAATTCAGGAGGTTCCTCCATGGTATGCTCAACTTGAAGGTCGGAGCCACGGTGAAGGTTCTGCCGCACTGCCACTGTTGCAATTTTCCTGGGATCATGTCTTCTTCACTCGGCTGATATTGGTTGAGAATTGCCGTGAACTATGGTTGGAATCATCTGAATAGATCCCAACATATGGATTTAAAGTGCAAAGTTTAAATGTAGAACATCCCTGAAACAAGTTTTCTCAACTTTTGTGAGATTTTGCAATGTGGGAGATCCTTCTATATCCTCATGCTAGAGAGGGTGAAACAGAATGAAACTGTTTGGTGATGTTTTTTAACCAACCGCCCCTGAAAATGATATGTCGGACATATCACGGTTCGCTTGATGGCAAATTCACAGCTTTGGATAGTCAACCCTTCTGATCATCTGTGGTGGTCGCTCGAACCTCCTTGGCTCTGAATCATAGCTTTCACTGCTTGGCAGATTTTCCTGGAGGGGTTCACCTGCCCTTCACAACCCAGAGGAAAAGATCATAAATTGTAGCGGCCTGTCGAATTTTCCCGGAAGGACATTGCCCCCAAGTTATGGTAGTTTGTAGCCCCCGCTAACTATTTTGCTTCTATATATATATATACAGTATATATATATATGCATGCTTGCCGCGGGATTAGCGTCCGGCATTTTCCCTGTAAAATTCTGCACAAAATGCCTCTTGTGACATGTCCATGTGCATTTCGACTGCGCAGGCTCGCGCAAAATGCTTGCCCCGGGATTAGCGTAATGCCTCTTGTGACATGTCCACGTGCATTTCAACTGCGCAGGTTCGCACAAAGTGTGCTTCCCGGTCTTGGGATCGGCCTTCCTCCTCAACATCATCCTCCTCGACATCATCATCATAACCATCCTCCTCCTCCTCCTCATCATCAGCATCAGCATCATCATCATCATCATCGTCATCATCATCATCATCATCATCATCATCACTATCACTATCACTATCACCATCACTATCACTATCACTATCACTATCACTATCACTATCACTATCATCATCATCACCATCATCATCATCGTCACCATCATTATCATCACCACCATCATCATCATCATCCTCATCATCATCATCATCATCTCCCTCCTCCTCCTCCTCCTCCTCAACATTCACAGCACCATCTTCCTCTCAACATCGTCATCATCACCATCATCATCATCACCATCGTCATCACCATCATCATCACCATCATCATCACCATCATCTTCCTCATCATCATCATCATCACTATCATCATCACCATCGTCATCATCATAATCATCACCATAATCACCATCATCGTCATCATCATAATCATCACCATTATCACCAACAGAATCATCATTAACACCACCATCATCATCAACATCATCAACAACATTAAAGTGCATGATCTTTTTACTACCCCCACACTGTTTGGGGTCTCTTGCCGGGATAAATTAGATACACATTTATATCCATAGATATCACCAATTGTAATTTTATATTTACCATATGGTTTCTATGATGGCGTTCTCTATCCTTACCATCTGCACGGACCTATAGCGCGTGGAGGTGCCATTGTGAACGTGGAACGTCAAGTGAATGAGCAGCAAGTGGCCGTTGAGGTTGGGCATTTTGACGACCAATTGACCAAGGAACATCTGCGGATTTCGGGGGATTTCAACATGAAAAACTAGAATGGAAGGACTATTTACATGTTTCTACATCAGTTATCCCCAGAATTTCAAGAATCCATGCTGACCTTCCATGGGTAATACATCAATAACTTGGGGGACAGAATGGAAAGCACACAGATGTTGGTCATTTCACATGGCAGATGAATTGGAGGAATTGGTTGAAATATCTAGATCTGGGTAAATAAACGAACGACCTCACAGCAGCCGACACCTGGAGTGGTTGGGAATTGGATTGCGAGGAATTTTCCCGATTTGCTGGGAATGGAATTTAAATGGGTCTAACTGGGATGTAAACTAAACTCAAAAACTTGAGGACATAATGGGAGGGGGTCAAAAGTAATTTGACGCAAATGAACGGGTTTATTTGGGATATTTCATTGGATCTAGTGGGATACAACGAACCAACAATTGCCATGTTTGATAACTGGAAGGTATATCCCACTATTATCCCATTATATCCTCAGTATATGTATGCCCATTAAATCTCATGAAATAGTGGTTAAATTCCCATTTTTCCCATTGGCAACGGAGAACCCACCATTTATAGATGATTTCCCCATTAAGACATCCATTAGTTTGGGTGATTTCCACTGGACACTTCTCGAGATGTCGAGATATCACATGGGGATTTCACCAATCAACGGGGAATACAAAGCACACCATGTGAAACTATGTCCACATGACTCAGACATATGATTACTGCTCATACATATCTATATATAGATACATGCACGCATAGATAGAGATTGGTATATATATATACATATATATATATATAAACTATATTTACATGTGCCTGCCAGTATATTGACATAGATATGGAAATCCATGTGTGGGTCTTAATAGGAAATTATCTACATGTTTTGATGGGTTTTGCATGTGTTAATTTCCTGGAGGGTACGTATATACATACATACATACATACATATCCTATAATTTCAACCCTACATTAATCAACTCTGTTGATTAAAGATTCTGGGTGTGCCCCCAATAACGATATACCGATATGCCAACAATAGCGATAAACAAATGTGAATTCAGTTGCTATTAAACTTGCTATCCCATGAAATCCCATCAACCCCCATCCATTACACTCATGAAAGTTTCAATTCATCCTAATCAATTCCCCATGAAACCCCCATGAAATCCGCATTGAACATCATTGAACCTCATAAAATCATCATAAAATCACCATATAATCTTCCTAAAAATTCCAAAAAAACTAAAACCCCTGTAAAATCACCATAAAAGCACCATAAATGCTAAAATCCCCATACAATCACCATATAATCCTCCTAGCACCCCCATAAAATCCCCATGAAATCACCATAAAATGCAAAACCCTCCGTAAAATCCTCATAAAATGCGTGCTTTCCCTTAGTTGTCACAGCTCGGCCAGTCCCTGGCTTCCCCTCCGCCATGTGCGCCACAGGTGCAAGTGGCAAGGCTCCAGGTGCGACTCCTGGGCCGATGGTGGGATGATATCGTGATCAAATTAGGGATATACTGTTATACTTGTACTTACTTGTTTTTTTTTGCTCGGCCCTTTGAGATTCACTCGCGGCGGTCTCGCAATGGATCCTCAGCACATCGGCTGATAATCCGGGCGCGTGCCTCAATGCGTCTCCAGAAAGAGACTGCAAGGCACATGCAAAAATTCGATGGGTATTCCTTCGCTTTAGAGGTTCGAAAGTTGCCGGCCTCATCATGGCCGATGAGAGATTCGGTGCGGTCACGTTGCATGGGCTGAGCAAATTCAGTGAGCACGTCGCTGATATTGCAATTCGCATAGAGGAGAGATGTAGGCTTCGAGCCACATGCTCCATGATGTCCTTGTCTGAAGGTGTGTCGACGAAACAACCATCCAGCGCGTAACAGAAGATTGATCACTCCAGTCCTCCAGATGGCTGCTCGATCAGGCTGTAGTGGCGGCGCAGGGTGTTCCAGAATCACTGCTCCCGCGCATAGAGCCACCGGCACGCACAGCCAAATTCCACGCAGCAAAAGGCTGTTACCAACAGCTGATTGCTTCAGTTCAGCAAGGGAGAGCTTGGTCAGGCCCCACGGACAGGTGGCACTTCTAAGTGGCCGACTTGCTTGGTTGGATATACTGTATATATATATATGTACATATAGTATAAAGTTGTATATAGTGAAGTAATATACAAATAGGATGTGGATTAGTGATTGATATTATCAATATATGTATATATCAAGAGTAATCCGATGAAAACATGGAAAATAAATAAGATGACGCCCGCTAGAGATACCCTTGTTGTTTGGTTGGTAAAGTGGGTTATACTGCCTGGTTCATTGCGGATTATGCGCTAACACATACTCAACCGGATAGCTACTCATTGACCTGTTTCTTTTGGGATGAGATAGGGGTATGTTTCACAGCTCAAATGTAAGTATGAAAGTATTCTTTCCGTGATGAAGTGTGACTGTTGGGTGTAAAAGTTTAGTACATACGACTGTTTTTTGTTTGGATGATTCGTATTGCAAGCGGCTTGAAGGTGTTCAAAACGTGTTCACAATATGCTTTCCGTTATATCCCCAAAAAATGTCGAATTCAAATACCACTTATCACTATGTCGTTAATCTGCGCTGATTCCCCTGGGGGCTACAGCTATCTCAAACATATCCCCCAGCACCCCAAGACGTATAAATACATGTCTGAAGATCCCCGGAGGTATCTCTAAAGATGTCTCCACGAGAGATTCCACGATGAGTGGTTTGATTGAAAATAGGATGCCCTATCATCACGTTGACTATTAGAAATTAGAATTGCGATTTGCGGGGTGTAGCCCATTTTCAGACCTACCCATCAGTCGTATCCCAATAGATCCTCCTTATATGGCCAATATATCGCATGAAAATAGCCATGAAATCGCCATATTTTGATCATGTTTGATGCTTAAGTCATGTTAAGTCAAGCGAACTTCTGTTTTTGGGCTGGTGAATCTCAGTCTCCTGGACTTGGGTGAAGGAAACATTTGCAGGAACCCCCGCGACTTTGCAAACTAGATGGTTTCGTGTAGATTTCAAATCAACTGCTTAAATCATCTAAGATCTCTGCCATGTCACTATGTGAGCTACATCTCCATATTACCCCAGCATTTTCACACGCTTTCCCATGGGTTTCCCATGATTTCCCATGGCTTTCCCCCATCGGTCGGTGCGAAAAAAGGTGGAGTGCGATGGCTTGCGTCGCCGAGCCGAAGTCCTGGGCGGTATGCGCGAGGAGATACTTCAGGCGCTGGGGATTGGTGGATTGGTTGGAGGGAAAATCTACAGGAACCCTCTATAATATCTATAAATCCTATAATTGGTGGTAAAAAAGATGCAAAAAGTGTAGTTTCCTGTGGACTTGTTTCCTAATGCGTAGCAAGGGTTCCCGTTTCACTCTGGGGGTCTGGGGGTTGAGGGTGTGTTCGCTTGGCGAATAAACATCCAGCTATACCAGTTATCTTAGGTTACCCACGGTCTCAAGGCCTTGACTCATAGCTAAGTAAGGAATGCTTCAGCTGAATATATAATTAACGGTATCCTTGGGGAATACTTTAAACACATAATAAACAAATCAGAAAACATGGTGATAAAACCCTCATTTGATAGGGCCTGGGGGTATCATTTGGCTCTATGTTAAGGAACAGATCAGATACCAATTGGGACTTTAAGGATTTTAACCAACCCCCCAAAAATGGATTTAAGGGAGAGATACACCAACAATAAATGGACATATCATGAGGATATGATGGGATATAAAGCAACAGTAGTGGGAATTTAACAAACAATGAATATCACATTAAAATACATTAAATGGGTTTGTCTGGAAATAGGATGCCCCAAAATTGTTCGTTCAATTCTTATTTCCCTGATAAATTTGCCATTTTGAGGTATCCTCCATTTCCAGAACCAGATGGACATATGGAAATATTGATGGGATGTCTTTATAATTGCATGTGGGTCAACCAACCGTTTGATGGGGATATGACAGGATATATTTCAATGAACTTTAATGTATGCAGGTACATTTCGTACTACGAGGGTGCGACTAAAAAAACAGAATATGGAATAAACAATGGGAAATGGAAGATTACATGGGACAATATTTGTGCGAAAAAGTGGATATGGGAAAATGCGACAATCATTCGCAAGTTGGGATATCATATACAGGGAAAATGGGAGATCATGTGATCATATGGGATACTCCGGTTGCATATGAAGACCTAGACATGGTTGAAATTATCATCCGGCATAGTTAAAAATCTCAAACTGGATACTGTAAACTGTAAACCCGGGATTTCGGATGATCTCGGCATAGTAATCAACTGGTGGATTGAAATCGAATTGTGATTTGGAACCATGAAAATGGAATGATGTTCCCCAATGACTGATGTTGTTGGGATGGGTTGAAACCAACTATTTGATACTTTCTGTAGTTTTTGCTGTGGCTCAACAGTTTGACCGTAGAGGAACACGGACATGTACAACCTACCATTTGTATCCATTTGTACAGTAAATGAGTTTCCCCAGTAGTTTCCCATGTTATTTTTTGATTTGATCTTAACATAACTTAATATATCTTAATTTGCTGGAGGCTAGATCATAAAAAAAATCCACTGTAGTTCAGCAGAGTATGTATATACATATATATATATGTATATATATACACATGGAACCCTGCTTAATTGCCAGTGTGACTTCGGTCAACGGGCCCCTCTTCGCCGAAACGCGACCGGACCAGGCGATGGATGAGAAAGTGGCTGCCAGGCTGAAGTGAATCATAATTGCTATCGGAAAATCATGGTTAAATGATAGGACAGTTATAGGAAAATGATGGTGAAACGATAGGATAATGATGGTTAAATGATAGGGTAATGATGGTCAACTGATAGGATAATGATTGGTATGATAGGGATATTTAATTGGGTAAACCCAATTTCATAAACCATGCTTAAAATCACCATTTTTACGGGTGGTATAAACCATCTCCACATGGTAGGTTTATGGCATTGGGTTGCCCAGAAAAAATGCAATTGTTCTTTTGGACATTTTACTTTTGCCTATGATTTTGGGATTTAGGATGATTTGGGGCCATGTTCAAAAAATTTCGAGGCTTTCCCAATCTCACCGATCATGTGTATGATGGGGATGCGTACGCGGCTTTTTGGATTGTTGGTTGGGCTCATAATCGCTTCGGATTTAGGACTAACTAGCTAGGAGATATATACAGCGCTGCTGGAACAATGGCCATGTCTTTGTTGTTCAATCGCTTATATATTCCCTTTGAGTATTGCCAAGTTTTGAACGCCTATCCATGACTACTTTATCATAATTTCCACCATTTTCCCATAATTTCCCCATATTTTCCCACATCTTCGCATATGTTTCCATTCAAAACGTCATTTCTCACGGGTCCCAAGGCTGTTTGCCGGGAACCGCTGAGCTCGGCGAAAGAAGACAGGCCCCAACAATTTCATGGTTCATGGGGATCGCAAATTGCTATTGAAATGACCCTGGAGTTCGTTGATTTGTCTAATTTTGTCTATGAAAAATTGTGATTTTCCAAAGTTATATGGATTTCATCGGTGATTTTCCATGAACATGACAAATCAACGCACTAAATTGTAATTTAACAATAGAACATGTCAATTTCAATAGGAACATGCTGGTCAGCCACTGGATTTAGGGGTACTGGTACCTTGTTTTCAACCACACCTAAATATTGGCTGAGACATGCGGCAGAAAAGATGAACCCTCCAAACACACTGTTTTTCGCCTCTTTGGAGCTACGTTGTCCTTGTTGATCCCTGGGACAACGATCGAAATTTGCTTTTTTTGCTATGTTTTTGATTGATATTCATTGATTTTGTCGGATGGGTTGAAACCATGACCCAGACTTGGTGTGCAGCAACTGGTGTGGCCCATGGCTGGGGGTGAAAATTCATACCTACATTCCTACATACCTACATACCTATATACCCACACGCTTACGTACGTACCTACGTACCTACGTACCTACGTACCTACGTACCTACGTACCTACGTACCTACGTACCTACGTACCTACGTACATACATACACACAT
>Ga0126342_10015399_pt1 | contig 13406 bp, 6 predicted proteins | sample Cyp1metagenome_FD_92528 | JGI IMG/M metagenome (GOLD analysis project Ga0126342, IMG submission 92528) | Coral microbial communities from Lord Howe Island, Old Settlement Bay, Australia - Cyphastrea 1 metagenome | ecosystem: Host-associated > Invertebrates > Cnidaria > Coral ...
AAAAAAACTTTCTGGAGCCCGAAAAGTTGTTTTTCACTCGTTGCACATGCTTTGAAAGCAATTTCTGCCCACCTCGTTTTCTGAATTTAATTAATTCACCTCGCTTAAATTGCAAAGATTCTTCTCGTACCTCGTCAGCCCTCGCTCTAAATTGTGCAGATTGATGGGATCCATGTTACCATATATAGCATACACGGATCCTATGGTACTAAGGTAGACTAGTCACTAGTCGAGTTGAAGATGTCTTTTCGCGATAGTTTCGAAATTTGGTGATCGAAAATCGAAATAGCATCAGGGTAGACCTCTTCAAAAACAATTGGAGAATGGAACACCACAATATGAGGACATGAATGTTGAGGTATTTGGATGCATTTGGGTTTTCACCTGTGGTAATCAAACATCAGCTGCTATAAATCAGTGATAAATGGAAGTGTTTGCAAGGTTTTGCATTGCCACGTTATAGATTGCCACCGGAATGCGCGTATCTCATCACAATCTTCCCCGGAACGCTACGCAGGCTATGCAGGCGGCGTAGCTGCCGAACCAAGCGGCGAAGGCTTCCACGGACGTGGCCATGGAAGAATAGAAGAGGAAGAGATAGAAGAACTTGTGGTTCTTATAGCCAATGCCTCAATGGTTCTAGATGGTTCCAAATGGCAGGTTGAAACCTACATTATGATTTGATATGATTTAATTCGAATAATGAATCTATTTGAGCAACAATATCATTTGCATGCCAAATAACTATAACTATGGGAAAACACGATCAAACTTTGAAAATCATCAAGCTAACCCATGGCTTCCAGCGATTTCCAAGACGCAATTGGACATGAAAGCGCAATAATGATCCATCCTGGGGGCCCGTCAAATGAACTCGTCCCTTGGGTCCCTTCAGAAACCAACTGGATGAAGCTGGTGAATAGATGACTGGTTGGTGGTTGAGCCCTACCCCTCTGAAAAAAAATGAGTGAAAGTCAGTTGGGATGATGACATTCCCAATCTATGGAAAGTCATAAAATTCATGTTCCAAACCACCAACCAGTATACCTATCCCATATGCTCCATGTATAGTATATTTACCTACATTTGGGCCATTTATGGGGTAAATGATGGTAAATATTCCATACATGGAGCATATGGGTATACATCAGGCTCATTGGCGATTCTATCACTGAGCATGGTGAGGCCATGCCAAGTCCACTCCAACTCAGGCTCAACTTTCAGAAACGTGGGCACTATACCAACACATGCTTGCGCTTGGTGCTTCGTTGAATTTCGTTGAGCACATCCCCATTGTTCTTGGTGATCTCAGTGATCTCCCTTCCCAGAATTCCCAAAAAGTGAGACCCCTATTTCTGAAATAGTCAATCTCCACATTTTTGCCATGGCCATCTGGCCGAAAGGACTCAAAGACCGTCTCCCAAGGCCCGGCCCTGTCCTCAAGATGTATCTGTCCATTTGCCGGCAGAAATGCGAGCGTTTCGGCTTGAATTTCTGCTCCTGAACCCAGGTGATGAAAAACAACCCGGCAAAAATAGGGACATCTGGGGTTCCTTAGGCGTGATTTCTGAAAACCATCATTTTCATCATTTTCTCAGGTGCTTTTCCTGTAGATGAGCAAATATCAAGAAAACTTCAAAGAGACTCCTTGGATATCCTTAGATCCTTGGATGGTCATCTATCCTCGTGGGTGTTACGAATTACTTAGTAAACTAGCTTACTCAGTCCCCAGACTGGGGTTATCTCATTCGTCTTACTTGTCCGGGGAACCCAACATAATATCCGGCTGAAACAAGAGTTTGGGAGAGTTACTCTTACTAAGCACAACTTCTAGTGACGCCGTGGTTCTAATCCAGCCCATATTCTATGGATAAAATGTACATATTAGAGTACCGTGTTTGAAAAGTAACATCCTACCAAATCCTATCAAAAAGGTGATAATTGATACGTTTTGTTTATATATGTATATATATAATCTGCTTGGGGGTTCAACTGCCCTTCGCCCCAACCTTGGTAATAAGGATCAGTCCCCGAGGACCATTACCTGCAGCGGAAAAAGGATCAAATCTGTTCCGAATGATTTTTGGGTTGAACAAACGCCACTTCGAAATGCATTTTTTGCGTGGTTTGTTCAACCAGAAAATGGAAGTTCCATGCATTTTTTGGGGCAAAGCTGATGGATGAAGGCTTGCTACGGTTGTGGGGCCAACCTGTCTTGATCTTCTGTGCCTTCCAGCCTAGTTTGATGGTTTATCCGTTTAAACCGTCCATTCATGGTAAACTTGGGGATGATTTACTATTGTTTTATTAGCATTACATTTGTTCCACATTACCCTCTGGTAAACTAACATAACTATGGAAAATCACCATTTTTAATGGGAAAACCCTCTATAAATGGCCATGTTCAATAGCTATGTTAAATTACCAGAGGGTACTCGTGTATTAACCAAAGAATCTTGTTCCACACCAATTTCGCCATTGACTTCCCAACAACATGCCCAGTGTAGGTGCTTGAAAAAAAAAAAAAAAACTACTGATTTATGGGGAAAAAATGCACAATCCAATGCATCCATTCCCCCGAAACAAAGATCCCCAAATCAAAAAATCGTGTTTTTTTCGCATTGGATTTGTTGATTCTAGGGCTATGACTGTCATAGGATGGGATTAGCACATACCAATTCAGGGCAAAAGATTGAAGCTGGTTGGTGGTTGACCTACCCCTCTGAACAATATCTGAGTGAGTTGGTCAGTTGGGATGATGACATTCCATTCCCAATTAATGTGGAAAGTCATAAAATTCCATGGTTCCAAAGCACCAACCGGTTGAAGTATGGTTTGGGAAAAAAAAATCGAAGCTCCCTGTCTTCTCATTGGTGATAATCCATGCTAATCCCAGCATCAAGTCATATGGGCCCCACAGATCAACAAATCCGGTGCTAAATTCACAAACCTAGCTGCTTGGGACCAGGGCCAGTTCGTTGATGTCAGCTTCCTGACAGCACATCGTAAAGAATCACCACCATTTATTTAATAAATTGATCGTTCCAAACAACAACATAAGATAAGTGAACTTGGAAAACTTGGTGTTGTTTATTTCTACTGGGTGTAAGTTTTATATGGTTGAGTCACAGATTAGTGATCCATTCTTTCATAGCTACGCCATGCTACACCATCAGCATCGGGCCCAATTGTAGCATGTTAAAGGCACGTTCAGCAAGACACGTTGTTTGGATTCATTAGCCAGAAAATGTGATATTCCTCCATATTACGGGTGAGAATCGTGAATACTACTACCTGCTAATGAATAAAGTCCTAGCAAGGTGGCGTATATTGTATACTGTATATATATATAAATGGTATACAATATAATCAATATATGTATATATTCCCATTGAAATGTAAGAAAAAACAATGCACACATATGAACACCCACGCTTCACCAGTCGGCCTATTCCTCCTGAATTGGCCCTCCAACCCAGGTTTTTGGAAAATGTTGAAATCGTTAAACGCCAAACAGAGTTTTCCTAAACATGGGGTACTTCCAAAAATACTGTAGTCCCATCGAAATTTGGATAAAGTGAGGTATGTTTCATTTGTGAAATATAACTCAATAAAAAACTATAACTCTATATTAAGCCGGAAAATCCGGAAATTAATCAACCTAGTTATTCCCAACTTGGCTAACTATGGGCTGCCTCCAAGGTTTACATAATCCTCTTGACTCTTGACCCTTCCTGAAGTTTCGAAGTGTATGGCAAGAAACTAATTCAACATAATCCAAAATCTAATAATTTCAATCCATTCCCAGCTCATGGATTGCAATATGTTCCAATAATCCCCAATACACAGGGGATAGTAATAGATAGTATAACCCCCTGAGATGAAAAAAAACATCAATCAGAGCTTGAACACAGCCATTGCTCATTTCACTAGGGTTATCTTTACCCACCAGGACTCGCTCATCTTTCCCAGGGCCCAAGTGAATCCAAGTACCACAACTTCACCAGGACGAAAAAAAAAAAGGAGCTTTCGAGTCCATGGGGGCACCCCAAATCATCCAAATCATCCAAATCATTAGATCAGTTTAGTACCCAGATGCGAAGCATGGTGCTGGTATATTTAACTACAAAACTGGGTGATTTTGGACAAGGGCAAATGTTGGTGTGCATATTCCAGCACCATGGTTTGCATCAGTTCAGTATAGCTTAACCATGCTTAATCCCCCAATTTTCAAAAATCATCCAGATCATTAGATCAGTTTAGTATAGCTTAACCTATGGTTAACCTATGGTGACTTAAAGATCCCCCCAGGGCTGACTTAAGAAATCTTAAGAAAGCCCCAACTGACCAGGACCAGTTTCAAAGCGTGGTCGTCCATTGTCATCACGAGCAAAGGACTCGGGAATTGCGCCGGGATCTGTGGTCACCGTGCCTGGCCGCTGACAAAATGCGGCGCAGCCTTGGCCTGGGATGTCTCGTAGAATGGTTAAAAATCACCAATTTTCTTGGGATATTCATGGTTCTTAATGGATCTTAATAGGCATTAATGGTTCTTAATGGATCTTAATGGTTCTCAACTTCCAGGTGAGTGTTATAGGAAACCAGGACACAACGGTTATGTCTACCTCATCCCCTTCGTGCGGTCTATTCCAGCCCGTGACGTTACCCCTCTGCGACTTGATCTATCCATGGCTCCACGGCTCAAAAGGGGCTGACCAGTGAACTTTTCCATGGTTAAAGGCCCTTTGAGGTTCAACGGGCTGCTTTCAGGTAACCCTGTCCCTGGTTAACAAAAGGTAGTTTAGTATTGAGAATTGAGAATATCATTTTTTTTCGCAATCAACATAAACATATCAATAGTGGGCTTGACCCCGACAGCCCAGCTATACAGTGCGGAAGTGAGTTCCCTGAGCAAAATTGCCAAACAATGATCCAATCACTACATATCACTACCCTACTCATTCACCAAATGTTTGACTTTCAAGCTTCAACATGGAAGACACAATCCACGCCATGTTTTCCTTCCAGGCCCATTTTCATGTTATATGATATATGTTAATATAATATTTAAATTTCGGGCCAGGCCATACAATGTGTATATTTAACATGGAGAACATCTTCTGGTTGGTGGTATACCTACCCCTCTAAAAATATGAGTTCGTCAGTTGGGGTGATGATTATTCCCAATATATGGAAAGTCATAAATTCCATGGTTCCAAACCACCAACCAGATTAACGTTAATTTACCTATTAAAGATGATTGCTGAAACCATTGCCAACTGCTGGGTTACCAAAGGCTATTTTACGCCCCATGAACTCCCATGAAAATCATATGTCTTGATGGTTCAACCACCATTTCTACCCTCTGGTAAACTTACAAAAAACTATGGAAAATCACCATTTTTAATGGGTAAATCCACTATTTCTATGGCCATTTTCAATAGCTTTTTGTATGTTTTCCAGGCCGGGTATCCCCCATTTGGATCCAGGATCCACCAGGTTTTCACCGCGTGTGATGGCCATCCCCTTGGAGCCCCTGCTTTCCCAGGCAATGAAGGCTAAGCCCTTGGCCGGTGCCAACGGCTGCGTGGTTTTGATGGAAGAAAATCAGGGATAGAGTAAGGCTGCAACCGATAAAAGTATGTATGTATGTATGTATGTATGTAGGTAGGTAGGTAGGTATGTATGGATGCGATGCGATGCGATGCGATGCGATGCGATGCGATGTGATATATATATATATATATATATAAATATATATCTAGTATATGTACAGAATTCTATATATATATATAATACACAGTCACATAATGAATAATGTAAATTTCAAGAATTTCTGTTTAGGGACCACATCTGGGTGGGCCAAATGCTTAGGGTTTCCATGGGCTGCGTCCAACAAGAGCCAGGAAGAAAACACCGTGCCCTGGGGAGCGTGCGCTGGAGCAGAAATCCCACCCACCGGTAATTTGTTACATAGCGAACTGGAAAATCACCATTTTTAAGTTCGGTAAATCAACTATTTCTATGGTCATTTTCCAGTTCGCTATGTGAAATTCCCAGGGGGTACCGGGTTTCTACCAGTTCCTGGTTTCCAAAATACGATCCGGATCCTCGAAATTGGATCGTACAAGGTGGTGCCCCCCCCTTTCTCTCTCGATTGGATACTGGTTGGTGGTATACCTACCCCTCTGAAAAATATGAGTTCATCAGTTGGGATGATGACATTCCCAATATATGGAAAAATAAAACATGTTCCAACCCACCAACCAAATTAACTATAGATATCTATAGATTAACTGCAAATATATCCACCTTCTCTCTCGATTTTTGTTAACATCAGTTACTCATTGACTAATAATTATTGACTGTACATAAGATACTCTACCATAGTTGGCCGTAATCAGTTTTGCCAAAAAAACGAACTTTGCTAACGAAAGGGCACCACCTTGTATTCACCTTGGCCTATGAACCTCAGCGAAGCAGCCCCGATGCAATTGCCACATCCATTGGGATCATTGATCAATTGAATGGTGATGCATTGCCATAGTGTGATCAATACCATAATGTGGATCAATAATGGACCATAATAGTAATTCAATGGTATTGGTAATGGATCACAAAAAAAAAAAACTGAATGATCACTAGAGTAATTGCATTCAAATCATTCAGCATCAGGATTCATGTGCCATCATTTTTCTTGGAAAACTCCATTCGTAGCTCCACCTGGTTGCTTCTTTTTTGTTGGGAATATCGATGCCCATATTTCTGAACTGCTCCCTCCTAACAAACCCTGATAATCGTGGTGACTTCACAACAAGTTGGGCTTGGGTGAAAACTCTTCCAAAATAAAACGTCGCAAATAACCCAGGTTCTATCCCTACGGTTCATTTGCCAGCCGTTTTCTCTTTGGCGATCCGCCAAAAGGTGGTCCATGACAAGACACAGCGGATCCATAAAACACGATGGAGGGCAGGGATAAAATGGGCTGCTGCGCCAGCCCTCGGATGGCTGATCAAGGCCGTTGGACCAGCATGATGTGGTACCAACGCCATTGGTACCATCCCCAAATATCACCAGAAATACCATCTGGTTATGACTAACATAGCCATGGAAAATCCCAACCATAAATGGAGGTATCTAGCTGGGAAAATCATCTATAATAAATGGGCCATTTTCCATGGCTATGTTAAATAACCAGAAGTAGATTGTATGAACCATCCCAAAAACGGTTGTTCTTATTGGGTTTACCACATTACCTGTATTGTGCTGGTCAACTGGTCAACAAACCCAGTAACTGCATAGCCCATTCGAATTATCAACAACCAACCATCACTTCGGTTACTGTACATCCAGTGCTTGTTGGGTTTCAACCTGGGACTGGTGCATCATGCAAGGCAAAGCCTGGAACCCTTACTGCCGTGAGGTTACACTGCTGCGTTATCCAGCTGTTGCTGATGCTGCCTATCATCAACTGGTTGTCACAAAGTCAAACCACATCCAGCTTGTCATGGTTCATCATAGCCCATAAAATCCTATAATTATATATAACTATATATAGTTATATATAATTACATATAATTATATGAGGGTTTCTTCAAATGGAGGATCCCCAAAACCATGGGTTCAGAGTACTGAAGAGTCTCCAATTTTGGATGATTTGGGGCTACCCCAAAATTAGGAAAGCAGCATATATATATATATACATAGATCCTAGCCCGAGCTTTCATACCCATCCCATCCCATCTTCACAAGAGTGGCACCTTCCCAGAATTCGTAGCGGAAACGAATAGGAACATCCCATTCATGCATTCAATATTCCATGTTAAAGCAGTTTGAAATCAATGGTTTCCTGTAGATTCTGCAATGTTGTCCCAGAACAAAAAACACAGGATACACCTGCCTCCACAACTTCAAGACACGTCAAGCCAAGAGACAAAAACCCAAGTAGATGTCTCCGAACATTAAGCCCTGGTTGGTTTCACATGGTTTCGCCCCATCCCCAATGTGACAAGGTCTACGGTAGAACTCAAGGGGTAATCCGCGAGTTATGGATTCATGGCGTCCATGGGAATCCCAAGAAACAGTTTTTTCTTTCCAAGAGCATGTCTTGTCGGCTTTGAAACGACTCACATACATAGCATCATGTAGCGCATTATATATATACATAACTCTATAACTCTATAACTCTATAACTCTATAACTATATAACTATATAACTATAAGTATAGTATATAACTATATATATATATATGTATCATATGCATAGATGCATATAGCCCATTTCATGGCAAACACACCGCCATAGAACAGAGATCCCATGGATTCCCTGAGTGGATTTCAGCAAGTCCAGGATCATCAGTTCCCACATATAATCCATAGGAAAATCCATGGGAAGTGGCCCCAAATAAATCCTGGGAAGTTCGTGGATTCTTCCAAAAAAAAAGGCTGGCCCCATGATTTTCCTATGATTGTGCTACCATATTATTGGTCATATTGGCCAATCACCACCCCAAAAACAAGAGAAAAACACTATAGTTTTTGTTTCAATGATTTTCCATCATATTCAGCAAATTCAGGTTAAGTGCTTAACAGCATAGATGATGGGAAACACTAGGAAATAGATCAGGGTTCACACCATAGTACTTCACCTATACATCTGGCTAACTTGTATATAATATTCACTAATCTGAAATAGGGTAATATTAGACAATTCCCTTACTAATCATCATTCCAGTGAGGTCCTTACAATTTATCCAGATCATTAATCTGCATACATCCCTCATATTCAATTTGGAGAGTACCCAAAAAATCACCCAAATGTAGGTACAGAATGGTACACGATACGATACATGGAGCATCTGTCAATTGATTGGTTTGTTGGGGAAAATCTTAACCGGAAACCATAGACTTTCCCATGTAATTTTTCCCCTGAAAACCAATCCATTGAATCTGGCAGTCGAGTCGCAGCCGCCACCAGCAGGCAGTTGTCCACTGCGGCATTGGCGCGAAAGATCTGGCGGAGATCAAGGGGAAGATCACCGAAGCCATGGGGTTAAGCAACATGGATACGGATAATTCAATGGGATTACCCTCTGGAAAACTAACATAGCTATTGAAAATGGCCATAGAAATAGTTGATTTACCCATTAAACATGGTGAATTTCCGTAGTTATGTTTGTTTACCAGAGGGTAAATAATCGCATTCATATGGATGAAATGGATGAATGAGATTTAACTATGCAAACTGAAGTAAACTAGTTGGTTTGATTTTACTCATATATAACTGAGGTGGTGCATCATACTTAGCCAAGTTGGTTTATAAGTAGACAGTAGATATCTCTATGCTTTTTGTGGGATGTATAAACCAACTTTTCTGAAGGTTTCGGATCAATAAACGGAAGCTTTGCTTTTCCTCTGTCTGGATAGATAGATTGGTTCAGTGGAACGTCACGTGGTCATTTTGGAAAATCATATACGTGGAAACTGTTGAGAGTTGTCCTCAAACACGATGGGACATCAAATGCATCAAATGCCCGGTGCTATACAGCATGTCTTCGCTCTTATAATAGGTTTGAACGTTTGAACACCCTCTGTGTGTGTGGTGGATACTTGCCGCAAACCATGCGATCACCGATGGCTTTCCGCACAACTTCTGAACAAAAACATCCAAATGATCAACAGGAGGGGTTAACATGAATCCGGGGTTGACATTACATTTACCCTGTGGCCCTGTGGATTTTAACAAAAAAAACTACCATATCACCCATATATATATATTTATATATGGTAAATTATGTTATATAGATATAGGCAAATTATCATAAATTATCTACCTATATCTTCCACGGCCGTTTTCCATGGAAAACTGTCAGCTCACCAGGGGGTAAACCAGGTAACCATGGTAAGTTCATTGATGTTCCCAGCTATCAACCTCCATGGCTAGGTTGCTAATTTCTCAGCGCTCCGCCATGTTTCATGACACCGAAGAAGGGCAATATCCCATCAATTACATCATTGAGTTCCGTTCATATCCGATTCATATCCCGTTCATATACCCTGAATCTCCAAAATTGCCCTAAAAAATTCAAATCCCATTGATATCCCCATGAAAATCATGAAATACAACCCATTTTTGTTGGTCAAATTCCATCCAACAAAAACCATCAAAAACCCACAGGGTAAGCCCAAAACCACTCCCCCGACGTCGCAAGGCCTTCACCAACTGGTTCTCCGGCGCTGAATCCACAGCTGGCCGTAGCAAGCTCAGGCCGCGCGCCACGGCGTAGTCGAAGAGGTACTGAAAACCGCTGGGAAAACCACTGGAAAATTCCATGGGACGATGGAAAACACATGGAAAACCCATGGAAAACACATGGAAAACCCTGGAAAATCCATGGAAAAGCCAAAGAAAAGCCATGGAAAAGCCATGGATTTCATTGGACATTTTGAAGTGAGATTTTTGGACATTTTGGGATTTTGGGATCTTGGGCTTGAAGCAGAGCTGAATCAATGGCCGCAGGAGCATGTGAGTTGAACCGGGGAAAAGCTTAACGAAGCCCTTTACTAAGGCCCTGGTGGACAAACCATCTCTGTTTAACTCAGTTTCATGTCATCCAATTCGTGTCTTTAATCATCAATAAAACGTTTTAGTCTTCTCGAATCCGAACCGAATTTTCTGGGCTTTTGTTTTCAATCTCTCTGAAGAGATTTTAGCAAATTCGATCATCCCAGTAAAGAACAAGAGACGATTGAGATCAGCAACCAGATTCCACGAAAAAAATGTGCGGCACTACGACGAGTGAACTTCTCCTCCATGTCCCAGAATGAATCTGCCGCCATGGCGGCACCCCAAGGCCCTTGCTATCTGAGTCAACAACTATTTGTCTTTTTTTTCAGCAGAAGGTCTGAGATGAATTTTGAAGATGGACACGCATGATGCAGTCACTGGCTTCAGAGATATGATATAACTACACTCCTCAGAAAGCTGCAGGCGCAGGCACAGTCAATCAAAACACTACCTACTTTGACCACTTATCATATTCAGCAAGGATGTCATATATCTTGTTGTCTTTCAGGAAGGTGTGTTGATTTTAACGTGTGGTGGCTACATATGGCTACCTTCGAGTTACAGGAGCATGAGACAGCAGCTGCGCAGACCCGGGGCTTCAAGATTCAGAACTTGGATGATCCAATCAATTGGTGGTAAAGCCAATAATTTAACATAGATATGGAAAATCACCATTTTTAATGGGAAAATCCACTATAAATGGCCATTTTCAATAGCTATGTTAGTTTACCAGAGGGTAAAGCCAATAATAAACCATCCCAATTCCAGAAATGGGCGGCACCATAGGCCATCTCAATGGATTATGTGTCTTTCTTTACCACCTCATGGGAAAACCAATTCGTAGCTCTTTAGCTCCTGCAAAATAGGGAAAATGAATACCTATAGTTTCTCAGTTCCCTCTTAACCACTGGATAGCCATGTCATGCATGAAATCAGCATGTGGAGCTCTTCAAAAAATGAGCTCCAACCACTTACCGACTTGCCTTAGAGCGAGTCCACAAATGCTTGAGCCAAGTGCTTCGGGCGTTTGTTCCTCCGAAACGCTGGTTTTTGTTATCCCCGCTTTGATGTTGGATCTGCTTATATTTTGGGGTCCCTTATTTTGTTGAATCCAAATTGCTTAGAGACTTACTCTACTGTTACTGTATCTATTTATATCCGTATTTATCTAATATTAGTTATTCGAAAAAGAAAACTATTTATTCATTTCTCATCATTCCAATTAACATGATTGTTGTTGATATTATGTTTGTCCGTCAAAACTCCACCATGACCAACATCTTTGCAGATTCTTTGCAGACTCCGAGAAACTCGACCATTGCTCGCCCGTCGTCATCTTCAACCCCGGCAGGCTCCTGCGAGTCTGCCGGAGGCTAGGTATGTCACACGTAGCTGGCTGGGAAATGCCGAATAGGGAAAACACTGGAAAATCAACTGTAAAACTGTAATAGTGGAGGTTTATACTTGGAAAACCATCAGAATCTATAAATACGCAATTTACCAGCAAGCCTCGTGAAAATATAATTGCCAAGAAAAAACGCGTTTAGAAATAGTCACTTTGGATTGATTCCAAACTAGGTCCAGAACCTTTCCATTTTTTGGTGGAAAATCATGATCAATCAAAAAGAATTACTGTGTTTTACGGCTACGCCACTTTCAGACAATTCAAAACTTTGATGCTTCTACTCATACTACATACTGTATCATGTACACTCATGTGGGTGCTTTCAACAAAATACCCCAAATCATCCACCATTAGATTACTCTAGCACTGAGTCGCGCATGGGTTTCTGCCGCCATTTGGGGACCAACGATAGTGTTTTAGGATGGTCAATGCCGGGGAGTGCTGTTGATTTCATTAATCTTTGAAGCTCAAGTTTCATGCTTTGAAGATTTTAGCCCCTCCGTTTTGATCCGTTTTGCTGGTTTAGACATGTTTAGTCCTGGACAATTTCTTGATGAATTAGACCCAAGTGCTTGATGATTGAAACCCATGTGCTCATACTTTTCGAAATATGAGCGACTTTCTCTCTCTGCGTCGCCTTCTCGAAGAGTTTAGCTTGATTTGAACCGAGTCTTATGATGTGTTTTGTAGTCACAACATATCCATTCATATCCTGTAGTTTCATGGGACACGGCTCAAAGTTCCAGGGCACACCCTGCCCTCCAGCGCCCATCACCGTCCTTCCCCCAGTCTGCCACATTTTGGGCCCACGAACGGAACATGTCCAGGCGTTTCAACCACTCCTGCGGAAGCTGATGACCACAGTTATCCCATATGATTTTCCAGTGATTCTACTAGTTTTTACGGCCACCTGGAGGTTTCCTACAATGGGGCTACCCCAATAGCTGGATGACTTATAAGGGAAAATCCCATTAAAATGGATGAGAACTGGGGGTACCCCCTATAGGAAACCTCCACCTTTAGATGACTGCAGCTTTCAACTTCCAACCCTGGATTGATAAACTCTGGTTGGGTACATATTCTGCTGTTTTTCCGCTCACGGCCTTAGAACGTTTCCAATATCGAACGCATGGGAAGACATTCATGGGCATAAACATTCTCCTACAGTTCTGAAAGCTGATCTTGCACTGCGGAGCTGTCACCACCACAATCGGGAAGGCCCCAAGTGACCACAGATCCATCTGCCAGGATTGCAGCAAAAGCGTCGCCGGTGCCCTGGACCTGCTGCACATTGCTCAGCTGGTCTTGCACTGCAGAGCTGTCACCACCAGAATCGGGACTGCCCCAGGTGACCACAGATCCATCTGCCAGGATTGCAGCAAAAGCGCGGCCTGTGCCCTGGACCTGCTGCACATTCCTCAGCTGGTCTTGCAC
>Ga0126342_10015400_pt1 | contig 13406 bp, 12 predicted proteins | sample Cyp1metagenome_FD_92528 | JGI IMG/M metagenome (GOLD analysis project Ga0126342, IMG submission 92528) | Coral microbial communities from Lord Howe Island, Old Settlement Bay, Australia - Cyphastrea 1 metagenome | ecosystem: Host-associated > Invertebrates > Cnidaria > Coral ...
AATGGTCCCAAAAAAAGTTGCAATGCATTCCCCAGGAAAACGCCGGTACAGAGTGGACATGTTAGTTGATACCTGAAACGGTAGCCCGAGACACGTTTGTTCCCGGGAGTGTAATTTTTAGATGTGCCATTCACGATCCCTTGGAAGGGCTGCAAATTTGAAAGATGAAGTTTGCGAAAATGAGGGTTCAAGAATTGAATTTAGGGGTTGGATATCTTCAGGTTCCTGCACGATGCGTTACGTAGTTAACATGTTGCACATGCTCTCTTATGGTCAACAGGGAGGTGAGGCGTAATTCCCCAGTATTTAGGGGCCCTGGACCAAAGCTGGAAAGCTAGAACGCTTGTGGTCACACAGGCGGAGCGCAGCACCTTTTTACTGCAGCTATGCTAGCAAGTCTTGAGCCATATTTGGTCGTAGTCGGCTTTGCCGAAAGCACTTTGGCACTGATGCTTCAAGAGGTGAAGAAAAATGGATGGATGATCTGGTGGATGTTGGCATGGGAAACTTGAAAATCATTAATCCTATAATGTTTTTTTCTCAGCCTGGAAGAACAAAATTGATTCACTGCGCAGGCGAAATGCATTTTTTAGATTTTTTTTTGAACTTGAGTCACACGCCTGCCAATCGACATGAATGTCCATGTTGCAAACATTTATTGACAAGTGCCACAAATACCAGCATTTTGTCTCTTAGCCTCGAAAATCTCAATTTCAAATTTGTCACCCTTACAAGGGCGGCGAGTCAACCGGTTGCCTTGTTTTTGTGTTTTTGTAGAATTTTAATGTTTTTTTTAGAGTAATTCTCTGTGGTTTCGCAACAGCGGCACATCACTGTCAGAAGTATTGACGAAAACATTGCAAAAAATATGCACACAGCAATGCATCACTCGACAACACAACAGCTTGATCATGATGTATGCCTGCCAAGCCATGATGATTTCCCACTGCATTGGTTTCAAGTTGCAGCAATATATTTTCAATTTTCAAAGTCTTCGCCAGGAATCAAAGATCCGCCCAATGGATTCATGATTTATACATTGCACACGTGATGCAATGCCAAGAGGGGTCCGAAGTTGAAAAGTTGAGATCCACAGCATTTTTTCTGAAGATGTCATTTTTTGGCGCGGCGGCAGGGTGCGATGCGTTTTTAAGCATGGCAACAAACTTCGCCATGGCAATGGTCTGAAACCTGCAGATCCTGGAGATCTCTTGGCCTCTTGGCCCCCCTTTTTTTTGGGCCTTGGATCCAAGAAGTGTTAAGGCGTTACATTTGGCCGTCATGAGCCGTGTCCGCCAGGCATTTCGGAAATTGTAGCCTTCATATTGGCATACGTGTGGAAACATCTGAATTTAATTGATTGTAATACCATATATGTAGAATATAATATATATATATATACACATTATAGATAGTAACACAAACAATATATATATATACTTACACATTTTTGGTTTATATATATATATCATTATTATTTTTTGATTATTATTATTGTTACTATAATATATATATATGCACATTAGTATTGAACTGTATATATATATATATGTATGTACCCAAGGGCTTGGTCACTGATGAGGTTTGCTGGAAACGTGTCAAAATACCATGGCGAAATGGACATGTGTCAAAATACCTGCGGAAACCCACTAGTTCCAAGCATTTCTTAATGTTGTATCCAAACACAAAAAATGTGTATCTCGTAATTGCAGTGGGGAAAGGAAAAACAAATAAAAATGATATGCCATGATCATGATCCTATGTGATGCACACGACGGAGCAAAACAAATCGTCCGTAAATATCAACATATTTAAAAAAAATAAAGACATGAAAAATCGTCATGTTCCCAAAGTAAAATGCATTTTTTCTCAATTTCACACATGATGATCTAACTTCTCTTGACCAACCTACCCCCACTAGCGTGTATATATATATATATATATGCACACGCCACATTATATTTGACATTACATTACATTGACATCACACTACATTGCAGTTCATTTTTGCATAGTGGGATTGAAATCGCATGAGATGAGCCTCGCTTCCAGTCGTGCTCAACGAGTTATAGATCATCAGAGAAGAAACGTGTGGAGTTCAAGCATCGCTGACGGAATGCCAGAAGCGATTGGAGATGAAATACCTCGAGCATTCACGGGCACCACCCTCCAAATGGAGAGAATAAAAGTGCCATCGAAGTCAAAGGCAGCGGAAAAATATGATGCCTGACGCAGGGTTCCATTGGAAGGTTCTGGTGAATCTATTCCCTGAAATGTCAATCCTGAAGCCAGAAGCGCCAATAATGGGTTTGAATAGGAGAATGGGTCAAAATTGAACATCCCCAAACTCCAAATTGGGTAAAACACGTCTTAAAAAATTGTCAGATTTGGATGGTCACTGGGGCATTGATTTCACCCAAGAATTTCCTGGAGCAGTCTCCAAGTCCGAAGCTTCCTCCGAGATACCTGCAATCAGCAATGCGTAGTTGGACCTTGCCATCAGGTCTTGTCATGTCTTGTCACAGGGTTGCTGGATGTATCTGGTGGGTTCGGTTTGTTTCGTTTTCCCAATGCCTGGGATGATCATACCGCAGGGAGGTTCAAGCCAAAGGTTTGGGCCCGTCGCTGCTGAAAAGTTGCAGTGATCCAAACAGCCCAAGACGGGGTGTTGGCACGCGTAGGGGCGTAGCTGGGTGGAACTGACCTTGAGATGTCAGCAGATATGAGAAGTCTTGAAGCCTCCAGCTGACCATGCTGTCATCACTCTTACCCTAGAACATCCTAAGGCAGAAACAGTGCCCTTGCACGGCCCATTTCACTGTACAAAAAGGGATCCCGAGTCGGTGAACTGAGAGGCTCTCTCACCCAAAAAGAGACATCAGTAGTTTAAATTGTCAAATCCTCTTTTTCGGATATTTTCGGATGATGTTGATTATTAGCTCTTTTTGAAGGGTAAGCCGTTCAGAAGTTGACTCAGCCCCAGACTACCGGGGGGGTTTTGCAGCTTTGTGCCGACTGGGATCCCCAAACCGATGTGCGGGTTAATGCGCCCGGGTTGAAGATTGATCAGGCCAGAGATGGTGGGTGATGTTTTGCACTTCAACCGGCCATTCATTTTGGGAGAACCAGTCAGGATAGATTGTTACATCTCAAATCTCACTCAATGGGGGACTAAAGCAGCCATAAGCAGCCCACTTACCCTCTGCTGGTTGAGTTTTGATTGTGGTGGTGGTTGCTGCTGATGATCATGTTGCTCTGCCAGGGCTACGGGAGCAATGCGCCGGCCATGGTTGGCCTTGTTATTTCCATTGGTTCGAGCACAGGAGTGAGACGCGAAGGGTGGGTTTTCTTGTGGCTCAATGCTTGTCCACCGTAAAGAACGGATGTGTTGCAGCATAAGTCAGAGCTTCCTATATTAATTTCAATGGGTACGCAACGTGGAAGCGAAAATCAGCAGATGAACATCATGTTTGCAGACACATGACCATTTCATACCATTCCCTCAAGACTGCTCCTTTCTCCTTTGTCATGGTCGGTGCTCTCCTGATTGTTGTTGGGAAGCCCATTGTTTATTGTCCTCCTGCCAAAAGTATTTGTTTGTTTTCCATCCTTTTACGGTATAGTAGGGACGGTGGAGAGTTGCGGATATCTACCGAACTTTGGCACTAAATGAAGCCTTTCCACTCCTCGAAGATGTTGCCAAGGTGCTTCACTTGGGCATAATTTAGCTTGCAACAGTGGCCAATAGATTGAATAGATTGAAGATGATAATGGAAGATAAAGAGTGCCCAATGTTGGAAGTGGCCAGTTGTTGGAATGTCATTCTGCCCTGAAGATCACCAAAGATGGCAAATTTCTTTGTCATGTTTGAAGAGGATGCAGAAAAGAACATGAAAAACATAAACAACCGAACGGCCCGGAAATCGGCCCAGCATTTTCATCAATTTTCATGTTCATTGTGATTTTCGTCTTGTTGAAAACTTGGCATTTGCCACATGCTTATATCATGGTGATGTCTTTTGGCACTTAATTTCCGCTGGGATTTATGAAAAATCATTGTTTTATTGTAGGGGGAGCTCAAAAATGCATGTTGAACACCCTAAAAGAAACGTTACGTTTTTTTGGATTGTTTTTCGTTTCGCCACAGCGCCAGCGATTCTTTTCCATCACTTCAACTTGCCGACCTTCTTTGCAGTGATATCACACACATCAGCATTTCAATGTGTGTACCGCCATTGCCAAGCCTTGACATATGTCATGATCATTGGTCTTTGCTTAGACAGGCTACCTGGCCGCATCTTTTTACATGCCTTCCAGCATTTATCTATTATACCAGTATGGGCAAGCACCTTTGGGCTGCCTCGCCGGACACGGCGCACAGTCTTTGGTCACCGAAGTACAACAGAAGTGTGCAACATAACATGAAGTCTGATCACCGAAGTACAACAAAAGCGTGCAACGTAACATGAAGTGTGTTCACCGATGTGCAACAGCAGTGTGCAACATAACCTGAAGTGTGTTCACCGAAGCACAACAGAAGTGTGCAACATAACATGAATTGTGTTTCACCGAAGTACAACAGAACTCCGCAATGTAACATGAAGTGTGTTCACCGATATACAACAGAAGTGTGCAATGTAACATGAAGCGTGTTCACCGAAGAAAATCGATGATAACGTAGACACAGGACGATATTACAGCCCCCCCACCCCACCCCACCCAACATATCACAACGCAACAAAATGCAAAAACGCTGGGCCGGTTTCTGGGCCGTAAGCATAAACAACTTGAAACAATCCACACAAATACTGATAAGTCCCATCCTTAGACTATTTCTTTATTTTCCTAAGTTTCTACTTTAAAATCCCTTCATTTTTGCTGGGGTGCCGCTGCCGCAGGAGTTGGCAGTGGTCCGTAGTTTGGTAGCCGCTGAGGACGTGGACGAATCTCTGAGGACGGTGATGGGGGGTCGAGGGGATACTTGTAGGTCGAATTGTTGAGTTTATTGGGATATAGGGAGTACAATTGGAACTTCACGGATATGTCAATTTACAATAATAATAATATATATATATATTGTACACATATATACATATATATATATATATGTCAATATTCCATATAATTCCATACTTATATAGATATAAATAGTGGAATGTAAAACCCATATTAAGCAACCACATGCTTCGGCATGATCTGGACAAATTATAACGACCTCACATCGCGACGTCGAACTTCCCCGTTGGGATGATTTATGGGAATTTCATTTGGATTTTGATGTTTTTTAGGGGGTTACAACTGACGCAATCTATGAAAATTGAGGCGTATCCCGCAGAAAACCAGGCATAAGCACGGCTCATCAATGACCATCCATCTTGGGGGGATTGCAGAAGCGCCGACCCCAATTGTGCAGGAGTTGGAGCATTTATCCACCTTGTTGGGCTCTGAGTCTGGGCATGGGAGGGAGCTACCCGAGCTACGGGCGAGGCAATGCAAAATCACGATGTGGTTGACTAGGCACCAAGTTTACTGGGACTTTCCATGGCCATGTCATGCATGTGTTTCCCAGATGATACTCGTATATTTGGAAGACGTTTTTGTCCCTACAACTGACATTGAGGCGTTTTTCCAATAGCCTGTATTTTGGGGTTTGTTCAACTGGTCCTTTAGCCCCTGTTCACTCCCAAGGCGATGACGTGATGATGTTTCCAAAGCTGTGTTGTTCGATGGTTAGTTGGGACCACCATTGGGTTCCTGGGAACCTGAAACGTTGAATCAAGTGGAGCATTGATGAGAATGAAAGTCAACCATTTTCCTGCTGATGCTCGCAATTTTCATGATTTCACCCACACGCCATATATATCCATATATCACACGTTTATATATACTTGTATATATATTTAATAATAATATTATATTTTATACTTATATATATACACATACATACATATATATATATTAATATAAACATCCACCTGTCTATCTATATACATCGTTCATTCATCGATTGCACGACCAATTTCTTACCTTCCAGGCTTTCCATGTCCATCAAGTGCCTTGCTCTCAGTCAACCAGCCCTTTCAGGCAGATGGAGCCCAGCCACGCCGGTTGACCTCATCTTGGTTTCTTGGAATGACTTAAATGTCATTTGCCCGGACTGTCCTTCAGCCTGCTCATCTGGGATGTTTCTACAGTTGTGGTGCCGAAATTTGGGCATGTTGATCTTGAATATCAATTATATGCATATATTAATTAATTACATTATATAGAGCATATTGTATTATGTTGTATTGTGCTATAACATATTATATTATAGTATGTTATGTCATAATATATATATATACATTAATTATGACATAACAAACTATAATATTATATGTTGTAACACAATACAATATAATACAATATAATCTATGTAATGTAATTATAGTATAATATAATCTAATATCATTTATGGTGTAATGAAAAATAATATAGTTTAATTTACTATAAACTAATATCATGTAATGTAAAATATGATTTGATATACTTTAATATAATATCAGTTAACATATCATATCATACATTTTAATATGTGTAATAGTAATATGTTGGTTTATGTTATGTGTATAGTATTTGCATTGAGCACAGGTTGACAGAATGCCATGCTGGCATACACCGTGCTAGGCTCGCCTATTGGTCAAAAGATTGACATGTGATCAAACGACCTCACCAAAAGTAATGCTTATCTATGGGGAAACCATCAAAAATGGTTTATATCTAACGACATGTTTAAAGAACACTACTTATACGTATGTATATATATATATATGTGTGTATATACATATATATTTTAATTATTACATGCATAGAAATGTACATATTAGTTTTCCAGACGCACACATGTATATAATATATATATACATATATATTTACATATATCTATATTTATTTATTTATTTATTTTATTTATTTATTTATTTTATTTATTTATTTATTTATTTATTTATTTATTATATATATATATATTCATTATATATATATGTCAATGTAGACGTATAATTTACATATACATATGCACACACATATAAACAAATATACGTATATAGATACATACACATACATATGTATACATATCGTTTGAACTTATAGCTTATAATATGGGTGGCCTTTTGGACCTGCGATTGGAACAAGATGATTCCAACTGGTGGGCGCCGGCCCTGAGCACCCAAGGTTTCTGGTGAGCAAGTTCAAAGCGAATGGCGACCCAGCGAGCCGCCACTTGGTTGGTTCAGGGTTCCTTTTTGTTGATCTGTGGGACTTGGAGGGCCCATCAAAAACCTTGGAATTTCAATTTGACTCTCCAAGGTGAGACATCTAACCTGCCCAGTATCAAGGAAACAGGCAACGGATAGGTCACGGAAGATCCCCGCATCGCAGGACACATGTCATCAACGACACGAGTTGGCGCCACTGCTTTCGAGAGATTCTGGTGATGCCGACGGAGACGCTTGGGCCGGAAGTAATTTGGTTTGTGTATGGGTGGGGCTGCTGTTCTGGACTATATAGATGGGAAAAATATGGTAAACTGATGTAAACTGATTGATAACTAGACTAACTAGGATGTCTGGCGGATATGCCCATACTTATATAGATGGGTTTACCAGTAGTACCGCACAAGGCGGTGGCGGAGGTTAACCTATAGGAGAGATTGGTTGTTGTGAATCACGGATGGCAGAGCGAATCCACTGATGGACCGAAAGGTGGTTGGAGCTGTGTTTTTTGGAGTGCTGCAATGGTTGCAGTGGTCACCTGGTCGGTCACCTCACTCACAACTGCTGGATGTAGGGTGGTGTAGTGCAGCTGTAGTTGTAGTTGTAGTGTAGTGGAGTTGTAGTTGTGGTGTAGTGTAATTAGTGTAGTGTAGTGTAGTTGCAGTTGCATTTGTGGTGGTGAATGTAGTGTAATGTAATGTAATGCAATGTGGGGTAGGGTAGTGTAGTGTAGTTTAATTGAGTGTAGTGTGGTGTGGTGTAGTGTAGTGTAATGCAATTAGTGTAGTGTAGTGTATTGTAGTGTGTAGTGTGTAGTGTGCAGTGTGCAGTGTGCAGTGTGTAGTGTGCAGTGTGTAGTGTGTAGTGTGTAGTGTGTAGTGTGGTGTAGTGTGGTGTAATGCAATTAGTGAAGTGTAGTTGTAGTTGTAGTTGTTGTTGTAGTGTGGTGTAGTGTTTTGTGATGTATTGTAGTTGTAGTTGTAGTTGTACTGGTAGTTGTAGTTGTACTGGTAGTTGTAATTGTAGTTGTACTGGTAGTTGTAGTTGTAGTTAGTGTAGTGTAGTGTAGTGCAGTGTAGTGTAGTGTAGTGTAGTGTCACGTGGTGTAGTGTAGTGTAGTGTAATTGAGTGTAGTGTAGTGGAGTGTAGTGGAGTGTAGTAGTGTAGTGGAATGTAGTGTAGTGTAGTTGCAGTGTAGTGTAGTGGTGTGTTGTGTAGTGTAGTGGAATGTAGTGTAGTTTAGTGTAGTGGAGCGTAGTGTAGTGTAATGTAGTGTAGTGGAATGTAGTGTAGTGTAATGTAATTGTGTAGTAGTGTAGTGGAGTGTAGTGGAGTGTAGTGTGGTGTAGTGTAGTGGAATGTGGTGAAGGTGTAGTTGTAGTTGTAGTGTAGTGTATTGGAGTGTGTGGTGTAGTGGTGGTTGTAGTTGAAAATGCTACAAAACCTTCACCTTTTTTCTCACTTTTGACAAGGTCCACAATCCCTTGCGCCTGCCACGCGAAACGACATCTTAACGCCCAGAAGTGGTCCGAACCCCTAGTGCTTTTCACATTCTCACTTCGAAATGTGCTTCGTGCCGCAACGGCGTGCACTTTTTCGACATCTCAACTTCCAAAAGTGGTCCGAACGTGAGGTGTTTTTAGCTGTTTCACTTGGAAATGTGCTTCGCGCCACAACGGCGTGCACTTTTTCGGCATCTCAACTTCCAAAAAAGTGGTCCGAAGCTGGTGTGTTTTGTGCATTTTGACTTCGAAATGTGCTTCGCGCCAGAACGGCGTGCACTTTTTCATCTCTCATCTGGCCAGATGGCTCCGCGCCCGCCGCTTTAGCGAGCCTACTTTTCGACGCTCCTGAGCCACAAATCATTGGAAAAAACACCGTGTTTTGCGACTTTCTGACCTTTTCGCGCACCTGCATTTTCTTTCTTCTGACTCTTTCTCTTCTCTGATCTTCTCTCTTCTAATCCCTTCCCCCTAATACTAAACGTCCCCCCCTTCTCCTAATAATAAACTAAACACCTCAGGTAGTTTTTATTTTTAGGAGGGGTATTTATATGTAATTATGTAATTATTATTATGGAACCCTGTTAATCAAATTAAAACATTAACAATAAAACTTATTTTTCCGATTTCAAAAAAAATAAATTTCCTTTTATAACACATTTAAACTATTGCCCGCACTTGGATTGCGAAGTGGACCCTGCTAATAAATTTAAAACCTTAATAATAAAAACTATCTTTTCCGATTTCAAAATCAATCAAATTTCCTTTTATAACGCAATTATAATATTGCCAAAAATTGGATTTCGAAGCGGGCCGTAATAATAAATTAAAAACGTGAATAATAAAAAAAAATAGTTTGTTCGATTTCAAAATCAGTTGAATTTCCTTTGGTAACCCAATTAAAATATTGCCAAAAATTGGATTTCGAAGCGGACCCTATTAATAAAATTAAAACCTTAATAATAAATACTAGTTTGTTCGATTTCAAAATAAATAAAATTTCATTTTACAATGCAATTGAAATATTGCCAAAAATTGGATTTCGAAGCGGGCCGTAATAATAAATTAAAAACCCTAATATAAAAAACTAAAAATTCTCGGACGGACCCTAATAATAAACACCTAGTTTTATTTTTAGGGGCGAAACACACAATTCTAGTTTTATTTTTACATTGTTTTCTAAAGGGGAGCAATTAAAAGTCAAATTGGCCAATCTGAAATTTTCCGAAATTAGAGATGGACCCTAGATTTTAGTATTTGGGGGACGTTTAGTAATAGGGGGACATGATTACTTTTCTTTTCTCTCTGACTCTTCCCATCTCTGCTTTTCATCTGTCCATATTGTCGGAAATTTGACTTCTAAATTTCCTTCGATAAATCAACTGAAAAGTGGGAGGGCCCTTTCTGTATTCTTTGACTTTATGTGTAGTGCTGGTGGGTATCCAGAACATCCTGGCCCTTTGTGTGAATTTCTCTCTTCGGCCTGGAAGTTTTCAAATTCCCAAGACAGCATGTCAACAGTTTTCCTGGTATATATACTGTGTATAACATATTTTTTCTTTGTATCAGTTGTCTTGCTATGTACTCCCATCCTTTCAACCTTTTTGGTTGCACCCCCCAATTCGACTTCGGTTGCGTCCCTTAATGTTGCTGGATCATATCATCATGGAAGTCTAAGATGCCCATGCCCCACCATCAACCTGCAGTTCCAGATATGGCTAAAAACAAAATCTGCAAAATGTCGATCTGGGGCAAAAGGTAGAAAACATGGCTTCCTGGAACATATCATTCGCCCAATCCATTAAAACTCAGAATTGCAGGTTAACCCCCGTATTTTTTGATGCCGAAATCAATAAAACAAATGCATTCCATCATCTTTGACGGTCAAATCATGTTGTTATTAAATCCACCATTTTTGATGGTGAAATTCCCGCTATAGATGATATATATGATATGTTAAGTAATATCCGTTAATATTATGAGTTGGTTTGATGTTGGATCGGATCATCTAGGGCCCTAGAGCCCCTGGCGCCAAGGGCCGCTATGCAGCGCTATGAAGGTTTAGCCGAGGGGTTCTGGGTGGACATGAAAACGAGACAACACAAATCCAACAATAATAACGGGTTAAGCATGGAAAATGGGGACCTGTAGGAAGCACGGAAACTGGTCATTTCATATGAGATCATCATGACATGAACGAGGTAAACTCAATGATCTAGAATCTAGGAAATGAATGGAAACGATGGGATGAAAACCAGGACCAACGTGGTTTTGTAGACGCGGTAGCCTGTGTTTCGGGATGGCATGACAGATGAGATCCCGGGATGCACACTGAGACTTCCTGAGTTTGCAGTGAGTTTGCGGTGGGAGCTTACGAGATGATATTCATCTATATACATGATGAATGATAATGATAAGAACCATGAGAAGAACGATGTTAATCTATAATATTCAACTGATATTAATATATTGTGCATGTTTCAGCTATTATTGTTATCATTTGTTGTCAGTACTATTATTATTGTTATATATATATATATATGGGTGAGGGCGCCCCTCGATGGGCGGGACTGTTATCACTTTTGCAATGGTTTGGGGGGTTCGGGGGGATGAGTTTCTTAATGTTCTATGTAATTGCGTACTTACATAGTTGATTTTAGGGTGTGCAAAAAAAATATCCCTCGCACATCGTTGATGCTTCGGTCTAAGAACTTTTCCGGAACTTTCAAGACGCTCTTGATGCTACTTTGCAACATTTTCTTCACGTAACTTTCAAGACGCTCTTGATGCTATGTCGTAACATCCATTTCAAGTAACTTTCAAGACGCTCTTGATGATACGTTGTAACGTCCATTTAGTAACTTTCAAGGCGCTCCTGATACTTCGTTGTAACATCCAACAAAAACCACATACATCCCACGCAATCTTTCTTCCAGGAAGTTTAATGCGCAAGGCACACTCGCTGCTCTCATGAGACACTGCCTAGTATGGCAATGCTTGCCCAAAATCTTGGTCCCTGGACACTCCCTACAATGCAACAAGAAAGTTGGAGCATGGCGCTTCGCCTGATAAAAAGAATGTAGTTGAAAGGTATGTTTCAAGAGCGCTGAAAGCGCCGCACTTCCACAGGCGCCATGATCATGTTTTTATCTTATTGAATATCTACATATGCATTGCATATTTGTGTATATGTATATATTATGTAAATGCATCTCTTCACTTTGTATCCACCACTTCTGCACATTTGTACCACAGGACATTTAGCTTCATGTTGTGTGTTCCTGGCTTTCTGTGATTCCACTTCTTCTAGGCGCACACGACATGGAATCAGTGGCTTCGCTTCGGCGAAACATGGTGTTTCTCCATGTATTGAGTGACGTGGCTGCAATGCTCCTAGAATTTATGGGAAGTTGACTGGAGACCTTTGCGCTATGCAGAAGCCATGGTATCCTTGTAGTCTTTCCTTCAATACATTGCAATGGTCTGCGTTTGAAGAGTTTTTCAAACAGGTAGGGTATCAGTTTTGCCCATCCCATGGCCGCACGGTTGGGCGGCGGTCTGAAGTCCCCATATTACAGTTTCAGACACCTCCAATTTTTTGACCTAAGCCCACCCCACAATACCTCCAGAATTCGAGGTGTAGCCCCACCAAGTTGGCATCATTTTTTTGAACTTGGGCGCCAGGGACATCAGCATAGCATATCCATAGACAGCCTGTTCAAATCATTTTTCTCGGCATGACCTCAACATTGTCGATGTCCATGCGCCATGACACTGTGCCAGAGTTGAAGTGAAAAGTGTTTGCCGTACTATACGGGACTTTGTCAAACTATCCAGATTCAGCTAAAAGAAAAAAACACTATTTCTGCAGTTTTTCAACGGTATTTTGACAGGTTGTCATGTTTACTTATATACAAGCACACATATGCATACATAAATAAAACATTGAAAAACATGTTGTATGTGCACATTTGTTGTGTATATATGACTATGACTATGCATGTTCGAGCATGCAACATATACCAGGCTCTCGGAAGATAGACGTTATTCCTAAATACGCACGTACTGATATCTCAGGCATGCACAATGGTGGGCTGTTCCAGAAATCCATCCCTGGTGTGCTGACTCAGGTCGCTTGTACGAAGGCTTTGCAGCTGACTATGACAGTTTCTTCTATATGGTGCCTTTCCTGCATTTTAAAGCACAATACCGGGTCAGTTGCTCGCTTTGAGCTGGGTCATATAATACCCCAATCGCACTGAGAAACCTATTTTAGTTGCCTTCTAGAAGGGATGAAGTGGATAAATCTTAGCATGTCTTGGCCATTGTCTTGTGGTTAGGCACTTAGTCTGTGAAGCCAGTGTAAATTAGTTACTTGGTTTTTTCCAAGCCTATATATATATATTTATACATAGATCAATAGATAGAGATAGAAATAGATAGACGTAGATAGAAATAAGTAGAAATACGTAGACATAGAAAGACATAGATGGATATAGATAGACATAGATAGACATAGATAGACATAGATAGGCATAGATAGACATAGATAGACATAGATAGACATAGATAGACATAGATAGACATAGATAGACATAGATAGACATAGATAGACATAGATAGACATAGATAGACATAGATAGATAGATAG
>Ga0126342_10015401_pt1 | contig 13406 bp, 9 predicted proteins | sample Cyp1metagenome_FD_92528 | JGI IMG/M metagenome (GOLD analysis project Ga0126342, IMG submission 92528) | Coral microbial communities from Lord Howe Island, Old Settlement Bay, Australia - Cyphastrea 1 metagenome | ecosystem: Host-associated > Invertebrates > Cnidaria > Coral ...
AACATACGGAATCCAATTCATTTAAACATACCGTAACTACATTTAAATATACGAACTGGTATTTCATATTACCTCCGTGGCCTCGCGGTCTGGCCTGCCCTCCACATATTTAAATGTCGTTACCGTATACTCGACCACATCTTTGATTACAACCAAACAACGACAGTTCTATTTGGCTGAATTTGACCCCAAATTTTCGGTGCATGAAGCCCCCCAGCCTCCCACAATCAAGATACCATGGTGGTCCACTGTGGATGAGTAGTTTTTACGATGACCAGACTGTTTCTGATGGGGATGGAGGGATTTGAGTTTTTTTCTTCGATGAGTGACCCATCTTTTGATTTTACGACTTCGCAGATTTCACCAAAAACATCACCAGATTCTGGGCTTCGGAGAAATGTCACCCAAAAAAAAATCCAATGTGTTCCCGCCCAATTTCGATACTTGGGGCTTTCCACAAACCCTAAGTGGCCAACATTTTCTCTCGTGAAAAGGTGATCTGCCACCTAATTTTTCATCCGATGTGTGTCCGGTCCACTCTGTCGTCCATGGTTTTTGACCCCAGTTTTCTGGCCATGTGGGGGGGAAAATATGGGAAAATGATGATAAAACACTTTAAAAAAACAACGGTGGATTCAAGCTGTAGCCTATTCTCAAACAAACCCATAATATCTATAATGGTTCTTGCACACTTTGAGGACCACGTCACTTAGTAGTGGTCAGAAATGAGATGATCGTGGGATGATCCTCCAAGCTCCATGATATTCCAATGGTATCCGTAAAATGTCCCATTCATCCAATGTCCATGGGGTAGTTTGAATCTATATCCAGTGACATTAAAATCCCATAATGTACTTGTACATCTCATTATACTAGCTGCTTGAAAACGACTATGGGATATCAAAAATATATATAGGTAGTACAAGCCGCAAAAAAAAAAACAATCAAGCGACAATTATCAACTATATCCCCAAATCATTGATGGCACCTGGTGAATCTTAGATGCCAACAAAAACTCTTATTTTTTACTGGATAGTACATCTGGTTGGTGGTTGAGCCACCCCTCTGAAAAATATGAGTTCGTCAGTTGGGGTGATTCTTCCCAACTGAATGGACAATCATAAAATTCATGTTCCAAACCACCAACCAGACATTTTATCATAGTAAGAGATCAAAGTACTAGTTCGTATCTAACCAGGCTGACCGGCTGGTCAGCTAAGCCCTATCTTTTGTTGCTGGTGAACTCCTCAGTATCACCAAGAAAAACCAAGGATCTATTGGTACTTTTTAAATGCCGATTGGTGTATGTACTGCACATTTTTCACGGTGTAGAATTCCACTCATAGTTTTAATGGATCAAGATAAGATACCAATGAGTCCCTTTAATGCTTCAAGTACTGTATACAACACCATCCCTCCAGCTCGCCTCAGTGTAAGCTGCTGCCAGCCCCACGGAAGCCAAATCGGCAGAGAGTCTGGTCCAAGGTGGTGCAGCAGACGTTTTTGTCACCATGGGTTGAAAAATACAGTCATGGCCCAACTAACAGCAATGTTTATGGGATAATACTATACTATAGTGATAAATAGTTACTAACTATAGTCATATGGTATATATACATGTATAGTGATAAATAATGTTTATGGGATTATACTGATATATAACCCTAGTTATAGGAGTTAGTTCATCCATAAAAATCACTGCATAACGTTGGGCCTTAGTTCTACCATAACTGTACTGACGTGGTCATGACTTGGATGATTTGAGATATGACATGGTACCCCCATTGACACCCCTTTGAAACCGAAAAAAAAAACAATGCCACGATCATTTCTGACTATCTTGATTGTCTTGGTTGGTCATTTCATTGGTCATTGGTAACCAATGGTTGGTCTTATATTAGAAAAAATGCCATTGATAAAACCCAATCATTGGTTGGTCATCTTGTCTTCAGTTCAACCGATTCAATCCTTCGACCAACGGTTGGTGAAAAGTGCTCTTCCATCGCTGATCACACAGATATGACTACTATGCAAAACACACGTTGTTTTGTGCTGGGTAGAGTGTATGTATATTCACATGCAATAGGTTTTAACCGGTTTTTGTTGGCCAACCAATTCCAATTTGTTCACCTACTTTTTTGACACCAATGCTCGTTGGTTAAATCCGGCTCATATACCATTATATAGATTTCCTTTCTATCACCATTATATCACCAATAAATGATTATGTTCTCGATAAATGGTGACTTTCTCACATTCTATGGGTATTAAAAGCTGGTTGGTGGTTTCAACCCCTCTGAAAAATATGAGTCAGATTGGATCATCATCCCAACTATTGGGCAAAATAAAAGTCATGTTCCAAACCAACAGTTTCCAGTTTCCAGTTTCCAGTTTCACAAGCGCACTGTCTTAGTTAACGAAGGCAGTGCTGTAGTTCCAAACCACCACCAACCAGAAAGCATCAAACATCATCAACCATTGTATACCTAGACCCTCCAAGATCCTTCAAGTACCCATAAAAAATGATGTTTTACCCCCAAAAAAATTAGCTGTTTAACATGTTTTTAAGGTATTTGGAGGATTTAGGTAGGTATTTCTGGCATGTTCATGGGATAATGGAAATATAAGGGGATATATAACCATATAACCATATAACCATATATAACCAACCATAATCAAACATTGGATGATATATGTCTCCGTGAAAAAAAAGGGTTCATAAAATGGTACCCCCACAGGATGGTGCCCCCCCAGTTGTAAGTTGGTTTATAAACCCCATGAATACTATATTTATATCATTTGCACCAACTTAGCTAACTATGAGGCACCACCTTGCATATTTCCCCAAATCTTCCAAGTCATTGGACCGTGAAATAGTATTGAAAGCCATGGTGACTTTGGGATTCCCCGTTGTTTATTGGTCACAGTTTTTCACAGTCATGGCCCAACTAACACTTATCTTTATGGGATTTTATAGGTTTATAATAATATATTATAAAACCCTAGTTATAGGAGTTCCAATCCCATTTAAACCTGTTAAATGCCAAAACTGAGAATAACAACTATGACTAATAACAACTATGACTAGATGTTGAATACTCCCATCATATTTCTGAATATATTTAGGTTACCATGGTTTGCTGGTTGGTGGTTTCAACCCCTCTTAAAAATATGAGTTCGTCAGTTGGGATGATGACATTCCCAACTGAATGGAAAGTCAACAAAAATCATGTTCCAAACCACCAACGAGTATAGTATTATAGTTATAATGTTATATCATGTTATATCTATCATATATATCCCATGTATCATGTAATATCCCTAACTGCATGGTACTGTGGATGGAAGAAATCCTGCACCAGTTGATAGGTGGCTGATCCCATTATTTATAGGGTTTCAAACATCCAAGGTGGTGCAGGATTTCTTCCATCCACAGTATGATGATGGATATATCATGTTATATCTCCTTCAAGTGATGGATCTTTCGATGGTCCAGGGACCGACTCCGCGTCACCTCACAAAGGACGCTGCTGGAATGGGCCGCAGCAGCCACTGGGCCAGCAGAGCGCGAACCTGCGACGAACGGCGCTAAAACAACGATGTTTACGCCGCAAAGAATGACGGCACCACCATGGTGGTTTAACATGGTTACTGGAGAAATGGTGGTTTTTGTTCGGAGTTGATGATTTGATGGGACTTCCCCTCCGGGAAACTAATAGTTTGCTATTGAAATGGATAAACATTGCCCATTTAGTTTGCTGATTTACCTATGAACAATTGTGATTTTCCATATAGTTGTGTTAGTTTGCCAAAGGATAATACGCAGAACTTGGGAGTAAAGCAGACATGGAGTTTGACCATTGAAAAACGATGGAAACGTACTTTTGGGATTTGACTGACTTGGATGAGCATTCAAGAAATCGGAAGTGGGTAATGATCACAATGTCGCCAGTATGTAGTGAAGATATCTATAGTTACTCTCTCTATTTGCATCAGTAATATTCCCCTATTTGTTGGCTCAATTTCAAAAATCATTTGCTGTTCCCGTTTCATTGGTGAACATTCAATGTGTTTGTTTACATCCCTATCACTGGCGCTTAAATGCTCCAAAGTGCCTAAACATTGAATGTGCCATACTTGGATTGCAAACAAATCCCCCGTGTTTGGCTTCTAGCAACCCCTGAATAGAAGATGTGGAAACCTGGAAATTCTGGGGAACGCATAATCTGTGTCATATCGTGGAGCAACTTGTTTATCTTTTAGGGGACCCCTACTTGGAGGTGCAGTTGAGGCTGCAAATGGCTCTAACCCCCACAAAAGCTGGCTTGTAACCCCTAAAACCTTGCCTACAACTATGGTTGTATATCCACTTATACCCTCCGGTAATTTAACATAGCTATTGAAAATGGCCTTAGAAATAGTTGATTTACCCATTCAAAATGGTGATTGTATGTTTACCAGAGGGTAACTGGAATTTGGCTGACTTGGCTTTGCCTCCGCAAGATTTGCACTGTGAAACGTGACGCTGCGCGCCTCAGCATCATGGGCGTCAAAGGTCTTTAAGGCACAGGCGAGGCGTTCCACCTGCTGAGGCTAGCGTAGGTTCATTGAGAATTCTTTGGAGGGACATGAACGGAATATGGGTGTGTCTGGTATACACTAAGAATGGCTATTCGATAGGGAAAAATATGGGAAATGATGATAAACTGTTGATTTTGGGGCACTATAGTCTATTTTCAGATAAACCCATATGGCAGAAATAATAGGAAAACGTATGAAGGGCTGGGAAAACCTCACTAGGAAAGAGCCAAGATGATGAGAGATGATGTTCCATAATTTGTTCACCAAAAATCAGAACTTTGCAGATTTTTCCCAGTGTCGAAAGGTGATTATTTATAGATCAAAGTATGGAATTTGACCATCAAACTTCATAAATCAAATCAAACAGTGGAGATATGGTAGCGAGCAAGTCCAAACACTAGATGCCCAGCACAAAAAAAAGTAAATCAGTTGATATCATTTGTAGAATCTTGTAGATATCGCCATTTAGACTGCACCTCTAAGGTTGACCCACTCTACACATGATCATACTTGACACAGGTTTCTCAAGTGTTTCTTATCAACCTGGGAGCTGTTAATGATGATCGTCCCCGATAAGTAGTAGAACAATCAACAATACACTATCGACTTATTGGATTTTATCAACTATACTAAATGGTTATAATGGCCTTTGATAGCTTATTGAATGGCTCTATTATATAGTAGTTATATAGTAGTAAGGTAGTAAGTTATAATCAACTATAACGGCTGGTTTGTTGTCAATCGACAATATGGGTTATGATGTATAATATGTTATAGTGGTCCCCAGTCCCCACTAACCAGTCACCAACAAGGCAAATATCCCGGTGTTTCATGGTAAATGCTGCCACATGCCACAGGTGACTTTTTCTCTTCACAAAACAAGGGTACCCTCTGGTAAACGTTTACATAGCTATGGAAAATCACTATTTTCAATGGGTAAATCCACTATAAATGACCATTTTCAATAGCTATGTTAGTTTACCAATGGGTAAACAAAAATGCCACTGTCTAGTTACTTGTCGCATACTACTCCCATACATGTCCCATAGATTCCCGTTAGTTGTCATCGTAATAGTTCACTAGAAAAAACTACTAAACTACCAATCTCCAGTTTATTTCGCCCAATTTTTCAATGGCTATCCCCATACCAGCCATTGAAAAATACATCATCGCCATTCATCATATCACCATTAATTAAAGAAAAACCGTGTACCATCATCTTTCTTGGTGAACCTACAAATCCCAATTTATTGCTGCTTACAAGGTGGTGCCCCCCCAGTTATAAGTTAGTTACAGTTAGTTTATAAGACCCATTAAGTATAGGTATATTTACCATAAACCCAAGTTATTGGAGTTATAAACCAACTTAGCTAACAAACTGGGGCACCACCTCGTATATATATTAACAAACTGGGGCACCACCTCGTATATATATATATACCCTTTTGTAAACGAACATAGCTATTGAAGCCATGGCCATAGAAATAGTTGATTCACACATCAAAAATGGTTGATTTTCCACAGTAAACCTGCCGTTGCCAGCTTGCTTATCCCCATCCATCTCCAGCGCTCCAGCGCCTCTGCCAGTGCGTCGCGGGAAATCACTGAGTTCTCTGTGTCTTCTGAGTTCGCCTGGCGCTTGGGGCCTGGAGTCTTGATGGGAAAAACTATGGGATTCTAACAAGGTGGTGTTTTTTGTTTGTTAGCTAAGTTGGTGCAAATAACTCCCATATATAACTATGGTTAATGGCAGATATAACTATACCCTCTGGTAAACTAACATAGCTATGGAAAATCACCATTTTTCATGGGAAAATCCACTATTAATCACCATTTTTAATGGGTTTATAAACCAACGTTCACATCACTGGGGGGCACCATCCTGTAAAAGATCGTCCCACAGATCTTAAGTGGTTCATAAGCCTAGTTAGCACGTCCCCGTTTTGTGGCGTTACATGGGGTTACTGTATTCCATTTATGACTGAAGTAACCTCCATAAGTTAAGTGAAGGGAGGCTCAAGTAACGACTATGGTGAAATATCATCACTTTTAAGTGGAACCACACCCCCAAGCAAGTGCTAAGTGTTGCTAATAAATATAATATAATGGGTTTATGTTTGGAATGTAAAAGGAATGTTGATGGACTCTTGAATACTTACCCTCTGGTGGGGCCCTCATATGATAGCGAAGTTCATGGCGATTGTAAGTGTAGCTCATGGGATTAGACAAAACCACTGACAGAACTAGGGGGTTCCACTTACCGAAAAAAATGTGATTTCATCATGACATGTTTATTTTACATGGAAAATACATGTCTTCGAACAACATAAAATTGTTGTACCAAGTAAAAACTGGAGGGTTGCACCAATAAAATGTGATTTTATAGCGACAAACATGTTTTGAACAAGAAACAATTATCATTTATTATTTTACGTGCGTTCTCAAGAATCAGACTTTTGCATCCATGCATGATCCAATCCGACGTCCCTAAGTCTTCTGTGAGTGGGGGGAAAGCAAAAAACTCAGTCGGTTGGAGCACTCCTGCCACATCACTCGGCACGGTCTTACGATTCTGATCTGGCTCAAGAAAAGGAGCTTTGCGTTCAGCGTTATGGGCCCAATGAGTCACAGGTCTGCTTTCCAAAGCAGCACGCTTGTGCATTAAAGTCATCGAAGTCAGCCAGGCCTGCAATGCATTCCAGCCAAGACTTGTTTTCTCCTTTCACGGACATGGTGCAATTCAGAACCGCCTGTACTGCCTTTGTCAGTAGCGCCAGTCAGCGACATCCGTTTTTCCACCACGTCCAAAACTTGACAGCTGATAATGTAGTGATACAAATCACCAGCATATAGAGCTCTCGCCTTGGCACGATCAAACTTCTCAAACGCGGCTGCGTATGTCGCTGGAGTCTTTGACCTGCATCAGCCTACCAATAACAATTGGATTTGCACAGCTAACATTGAGATTTGACCTATGAAAATTTGGATTTTAAGTAATAAACATTGTCATTTACAAGAATAATAAATGAAGATATTAGCAATCAAACATTGGACTCTCTCAACAATCAAATGATTTATATAACCGACAAGAAAATACATTTTGTCAATCAACTACGGGATGATTTCAGCATATACTCATATATTTATATAACCAATAAACATGCAGGCATCATTGTCACGGCCAATTTTCATCCGAGATTGAGGCATCAACAGCTTTCAGGGTTGGCAACCTGCCTGGTGTTTTAAAGTTGAACATGGTTTAACCATCAACATGATTTTAAAAGGGGATGTTAGTAGGAATGTGTAACCAACGTAAAATGGTTTGAAAATGTTTGAACCGGTACCCCTGTTCTTATATTAAATGTTCTCATGGTTTTTGTTTGTGTCATGACAACCAATTCGGCAAGGACCCCTGTTGTTATGGAACTGCTACGGTTTCTTCTAGGGGCACCCTTTGATTGTCATTTTGAACTTATCAAGAGTGACTCTTGCGGCATCACTGACAGAACGCGTCAAAGCGCCACGTTTCTTCCTTGAAGTCCCAATTTCACCAAAGTTGATGAGCATGCCGCAGCATGCCCAAGTTTATGTGACTGCACCACAACTAATATGCCAAACACAATTTTAATCCACTCTACAGTACTGATATCACCCATTATTTCACCAAGCAGTCGGTTTTTGCATAGCTGGAACCACCTGAGGAACTCCCCACCTCCAATGCGGTGCCCCAGCGGTCTGCCTGTGCCGGGGAGGTTGCCTAAGAGGCTGGTAACTGGGGCGGTTACCTGTCTCACAAGGACATGGGTGGCTTGGGCAAAACATAAAATGACACTTTTCGAAAGTATACCGTATACCATCGTATACCCAATTTTCAGACAAACCCACACTGGATATACAGTAGTTGTTGGCACTCCCCATCGTGTCCCACTAAAAGACCCCTTAGACCCTCATTAATATGTTTGGTTTTATGTCCCCATCATAATTTGATAATTTCCACTAGTACACGCGACATGGTTGTAATTTGCGTATAGGATCCACGGACCCATGCCCCGCACCTTCCGTGTGAGCGTCCCCCAATTTCGCGCTCGGCCGCCGCGTGGCGCGGCGCGCTCCGCGGCACCGCTCGCTGCGGCGCTAGGAGGGTTCAAGGCGCGTGAGCATCTCAGAAGAGTGGCGCCTGAGGGCTCTTGGGTGGTGAAATGGGATCTTGGATGGTGGTTTGAATAGGAATGACAATGGGAATATAACTGGAAATAGTATGGGAAATTTGATGCTACTATGAAACATGGCTATGTAATGAGAGTATGAGAGCATGCCCATTGGTTATTTAACATAGCGGAAGACGGCGCATTTGTACCAGAGGCGTGGGTCCCAAACTCTAGATCAGCTGGGAGGTCATTAATGTCAACCCCGGATGAATAAACCATGGTTTATTAATTAGGGGGGTGCTCCTCCAATAGTCAAAATCTAGTACTTAAATGGTACCCTCCAATTAAACAACCGTTTGGGGTTTATTAATCCAGGGTTGACATTAATCCAGGGTACCCTCTGGTTATTATATGGGATAATCATCTTTATAATGGGATTATATACCAATAATAGTGGTTAATGATGGTTAATGGTTATAGAATTTAACATCCAGATCCATTTTTGTTAGTTTCCTTAGATTTACCCTCCGAACTTCGCCCCTTGGAACCGCCATCGGCCAGAGACCCGTGCGCAAGTAGTCGTAGCTCCTGCCTTGCCAATGGGGATTTCACCATGGATTTCACCAAGCAAAATGGAAGTTTAACCAGCAATACCTGGGGAACGTATATATATATATAGTGTGTGATCCTCGCAAAATAATGCCCTCCGGTAAATCATCAGACATTGCTATCTTGGACAATGATGCACTTAAAATTATTTACCCTCTGGTAAACTAACAAAACTATGGAAAGGCACAATTTTTAATGGGTAAAACTCACTATAAATGACCATTTTCAATAGCTATGTCAGCTATTACCAGAGGGTATCTATTGCCTATTCAACTTCTGTGATTTTCCACAGCCCAGAATCCTGGAGGATGCGAAAGGGTGTAAGGGCGTACCTTAACCATCCATTGATAAGGTCCACCGGTCCAGGAGGGGTGAAATCGCCTATGATCCACGACCTTATGCAAACGATATTGTGTTTGCATGAAAGATGTATGATTATTACCAGATACAGTAGTGCCCGGCCCGCGCCGGGCGGAAGTTTCGAAACGTTCGAAATGACTATAGGAAATCCATGGCCTTTAGGAAAGTGCTTGCGGTGCAGAAACCAAGAATTGTTGACATTGTGGGGTGTATCATTGAATGAGCAAATGGTTCTTGCGATGACAGTGACATGAAAGATCCCTTTGGATTGCTCGGGTCATTGATCCTAAGTGGCTACAGGTTATATATAGAATTGTTTTTATTCCTATAGTTATAAGGAATGTAATGCAGCTAATAACCAGGTTAGCAACATCCCCTGTTTATGGGTGTATATGTATATATATACATACATAAATCGATTCCCATGTTTTGGTGCATGTCACTGCATGTACCAGCCATGTTTGAGTACCAACGGGTATTAATCAACATTAATCAACCTTCCATTCACATCTCACATTTCCCCATGATCTCTCCATCATATCACCAAAAAAAACATTTTATACTGCTGTTTCACAGCATTTTAGATGATTCAATCAAGTTCAATCAGCATTTTGACGGGTGAAATCACCATGTTTCTTGGTGAAATCACCCTTTTTCCCATGGTTTTCCGGTGATTGAAATGCCAGGTCCCGCCGCTTGAAAGCCGCCTGGCGAAAGCCCAAGCGCTGCGGCACTTCTGGCCACGTGCGTGGCTTGCCAGCCATCTAGCCATTGGGCCTGCGGAGCTGTCTTTGGAAAGGGACAGGGGACATGGTGAAGTGGATCACCTCAACTATATATGTAGCTTGTATATATATAATGTAATAATGTATGTATATATATAAAATAATAATGTAACAATATATATATATATATACATATTGTGTATAAATATACATAAAGTATAAATGTATATCTTATATACAGATATACAATGATATACATACATAGGTAGTTGAGTGCGAATTGAGCACCATTTCTAGGGATGTTTATTCGGTTTCATCAGCAAAAACATAAAGAAAAGCGCCCGGACAAGTGGATATATCTCCAATCAGATAACAAACAGAAGCTTACTGTATGGTACACGGTTTTTGCCTCCCAGGTGATTGTTTGAAAAAGCGAATTCACTAAGCACCATGTGAACCGTAGTTATTGGAGGCATAAACCAACTTTGCAATCGCAAATCAGTTGTAGATCCCATTAAATCCACTTTTTTGTTGGATATAAATCGCCATTTTCCTAGTGTTTTTCAAACGGGTGGCTCCACTTGTAGAATTTTTAAACATCTCAATCTCCCCTGGCCAAGTCCAGCAAGCTGAACCTCAGGTTTTAGAGGATGTGTCACAATCTGATCGACCGGATAAATATATCCCATAGTACTTGGAGCTATCAACTCACCAACTTCGCCATCATAAAATCAGCTAACAAAATCCTATGAAATCACCACGTTTCTTGGTAAAATATACCATTTTCCTATGGGTTTTCCACGGTTTTCCCATCGTTTTCCCATGGTTTTCCTATGGTTTCCAGGCGCGCGGCGCCGACCTGGCTGGCCAAGCGCTGGCAGAGCGTTTCCACGAAGCCGTCCGTGACGCCGACGCCACCTGGGCGGCGCCGCGGTGTATGGTACCCTCTGGTAATGGCTGTTACATAGTTATATCCCATGAACATTTAGTTATGTCTACTATATCCCACAGTTATTGGAGTTATAAACCAACTTAGCTGTCTGGTAATTTGTTACAGTTTGCAAACTGGAAAATGGCCATAGAAATAGTTGATTGACCCAGCTAGAAAATGGTGGTTTTCCATAGTTTTTTGTATGTTCACCAGAGGGTACTACTGAAGTTTATCAAGTATAATGTGGTTATTTCTACAAAGTGGGGCCCCCAAGATAGCTAAGTTGGTTTATAACTACAACTAGGGTTACAATGTTATATTATAAGCATTTACCATTAATTAAATAGGATATGTTTAGATTTACCATTATATAAATACCATATTATAGTAATAATGTAGTTGAAACAATGCCAAAAACCATCCCCCAGTTTTCACCATTTTTATAGGTGGTATGGTTACCATTCCCAAATATGTAGTTTATGGCATTGTTTTAACCACATTAAATGGTTATTTCTATAAAACAGTGACAACATCCCAAGATTGGTAATAGTATACAGATAAAGCCCGAAATGCCAGTTAACGTTTATGGTTATTTCTATGGGGTTATTTCACTGACTTATAGCTGGTATTTCAGGCCAAAGAGCCATAACTATCATAAAGTTATGGCCCGAAAAAAACAGAGTTATGAATGGAATTATAACTCCTATAACTAGGGTTAAATATCATTATAAACCCATTTATACTTGTTAAGGGCCAAAACTGTAAGGGATACACCCATTGATTTGGCCCGAAATACCAGTTATAAGTCACTGAAATAAGCCCATTTCATTTATGATAGACATAAACCCATTTATAATCATTTTTTCACTGGTGAGTGGTGAATGACCTTAACTGTATAGTGATAGAAACTAGAAGGCTCTCATTTAGTAAATTTAAGATCGTTTTTACGACGGAACTATAAATGATAGAAACTATAGAAGAATGATAGAACTATTGATTAGATTATATACCCAATCGAACATGATATATCAATACATTGCCTGGTATTGTAGAGCAGTATATTGTTGGCCTATTGTTAATTATTATAATATGTGGACATCATGATAGAAACCAGAAGAATAATAGTTGGGGATACTCCGGTTAAGACAAGAAACATGATAATTCCATAGATTGTATAATATGGGGGCTGAATGGGGTTGATATAGTTTTGACTATGTAACTATGAACACTCGTTGGGATTCCTATAATGTGCGTATGCAACCAAACATTGGGATACACGGGGAATATCAAGGTTATATAAGACCAACAATAACCCAGTATGGAAACCAGCTGGGACATTGTCCCGAAAACTCTCTGTTGGGTCAATTGCTGGTTCGAGTTGGAGTTCAAGACTTGGCATGGCTTGATTCAGGGGGCCCCAGGTTCCACATTGATTTTGAAATACTAGTACTCCATGTACTGCATGAGTTCTTTAAAAGTGAGGGCCGAGGCAATCACGCTCACATGTTTAGTGAGGACTTTGTGCCATTTACCACGCAAACAAATTTTGGTGTACCGCTCTTCCGCCGCACCACCAACAGATCCACCTGCCTCATCCATCTCACTCTCAGATGAGCTCGATGATGGGCACTCTGACGTCCGGAGACATGCAACTCTGATGATGGGCACTCTGACGTCGTCGACATCGATGAGACAGAGTTCCTGGTCCTTGTCTTCACCATTGCACCGACCATCCAGTCGAGTTTGCAGAATCCAAAAAGTACCAAAAATGGGATCTGAAGGATGCATTAATTTGGCACCCTCTTTTTCCCCACCTGCCAGGTGAGGGTTGTTAGATTTTATGTCAGTTGCCTCCTCCTCCTCCTTCTTCTCCTCCTCCTCCGCCTCCTCCGCCTCCTCCTGCCTCGTCCTCCTCCTCCTCGTCCTCCGTGTCATCCTTGTCGTCCTTGTCGTCCTCGTCGTCCTCGTCGTCCTTGCTCAACTGCGATCCGCGATCCACAGTGTTCTCTGCCGGACCTCAACCACGACCACCCACGCCCAGTGTTCCCTGCC
>Ga0126342_10015402_pt1 | contig 13402 bp, 8 predicted proteins | sample Cyp1metagenome_FD_92528 | JGI IMG/M metagenome (GOLD analysis project Ga0126342, IMG submission 92528) | Coral microbial communities from Lord Howe Island, Old Settlement Bay, Australia - Cyphastrea 1 metagenome | ecosystem: Host-associated > Invertebrates > Cnidaria > Coral ...
AGGAGGACGAGGAGGACGAGGAGGAGAGGAGGAGGAGGAGAGGAGGAGGAGAGGAGGACGAGGCAGGAGGAGGAGGAGGCAACTGACATAAAATCTAACAACCCTCACCTGGCAGGTGGGGAATGACATTTGCTGGTTGGTGGTTGAGCCCTACCCCTCTGAAAAATGATGGAGTGAGTTCGTCAGTTGGGAGTATGATTTCCAACTTTTCATGGAAAGTCATAATCCAGCCATGTTCCAGTCACCACCAAAAATGACATGACTGGGTCTGTCTGAAAATGGTTTAAGTATACCTTCTAAATGGCCATTGACTTGGGAAAACGATGACTAACCAATGGATTTAGAGGTACTAAATATTTTCAAAGCCCATTTCTTTGGAAACCCATGGATTTTGTCGCTGGATTAGATAAAACACGAGGGGCGCCATGATTTTTACCAGCCAAAAAAAAGGGACCTTTTCCGACCTTGGGAAATTCTCACCAACAAAAATCCGTGTAACAAATGATCAGTTGCACATCATCTTAACTGAAAAATGATGGGATTCTTAGGATATGAATGGGACTTTACAGATAATTCAATGGGCTCTTAACGGGATAAATGGAGGTTTTCTGGGATATTCATAAGATTTACCCTCCGGTAATAGTTTGGTCCGATTTTTCTCCGTAAAACCTCCATTTGAGGATGTCCCAGCATTGTCCCAGCCATGTTTGATTGACGGATTGATGGGTAAATTCATGTAAATTCTTGATTCCTGGCCCCGGGCAACATGGCTGGAAAATGTAACGTTTGCAAATAAATTCACCAAACAATTGATGAGGGGACGTGCATTGAGATACTGAATTCTCATAGGGTACCCATCTGGATGTACATTCCAATTAGTAAGCGGCTCATAACCATAGTGGGATGAACGCCGGTTTTTTGTGGCTCATAAGTTATGCTTAGTTTTATTTGAATTGTCCAATTGCTGGCGATGCCAAAACATCATGTTCTAAAAAAGACACTGCGAACAAATCGTGATGGTTGTAAGTACCCTTGGTAACAAGCAATTCATTGTGTCCACCTCCTATCAGAATATATCAGAATACTGTCGCTACAGTCACACAGTTTCGGGAAATTATATGGAGGTTTCCGGTTTCCTGAAATCGGGGTACCCCCAGTTCTCATCCATTTGATGTTCGGATTTTCCATTGTAAACCATCCAGCTATTGTGGGAGCCCTCATTTATGGAAACCCCCAACAGAAAGGCTACAACACCGACCATGACCGCGTAATCAGGTCTCAGATCTCAAGGGACAAGCATGCTAGAAACTGGTTTATATATATATATAGTAAGTCTCTATATCATAAACATGGCCAATCAGCCAGATACCCTGCAAGAAATAACAGGTTCTTAGCTGGTGAACGTAGATAATCCCATACCAAAAGACTATTTTGGATTAGTGAAACTACCCATCTAAGATTGACCAGAATCTCATATCCCCATGTTCTAAATCCCATTAAACAAATCCTATTGTTGATGGTTAAGCTTCCCTATTGTTGAGGGTTATACTTAAGAAACCCCATTCCTACAATGTGAGGCCCCCAAGATAGCTAAGTTGGTTTAGATTCGCCCCAGTAACTAGGTCGTTATAAGTACCATAAACCATATAGTTATTAGAGTTATTGGCACCAACTTGGCTATCGAACGGGGGCCTCACATTGTACCCATTGATAGCTGGCAATTTCCTGACCCGCCGACAATCTGCCACGATAAAATATCCGATCGGATCGATCCGATCCTGCCTTGAAGTGATCGTCACCAATTCCATGGAAGCAAACCTCAGGCTTTTTCGGTGCAGCAAACAGCCAAAAGAGGGGCACAAAACATGGGGATAACTGGTATGGGATTTTGATGGGATATGGGATTTAGAACCATATAAATGCAGTAAATCCCAGGAATCCCCATGTTCTAAATCCCCAGTTCTATCGTGGTTTTTCTGAATCTTTTTCTGTCTGTTTCTATGATGTTTTTTGCATCAACTCATGGGATTGAAAAAATGATAAGATTCACCAGCAACTGTAAGGGCTGTAACACCAACAAAGCTTGGGAATCTTCAAATACATAGAATATAATATATAAACCTATATATAAACCATAGAATATAATACTATATAATAATAAGGGAATCTTCAATAATGTATTTATTATATTGAATATGGAATATATATATATATATATTACTATATATATAATGGTTTTATGAAACATGTGTCTACTTAAATGGGATATACCCCAAAATGACAAATGCAAAAAAAGGAAAGTGATGATAAACCGACAGATTTAGGGGTATCCTATTCTTAGACAAACCCATTGGCAATCCAACGCGGCAGTGGCAAAAAAACCTTCAAGCTGGTGCCACAGTGAGCTGTGAAAACGCTAAGCTGGTGCATTCATAACTCCAATTTCACTAGTCATATATTGTTTATGGTAGATACATCGAACTACTATTCCGTCATGGTTTTTGTTAACCAACGTTCAACCACATCACGTTTGGGGCGGCACCACCAAACGTTTGGTGATTGGATCGCGGTGAAGAGACAAGGTGGTACGGTACCCCAAACGTGATGTGGTTTCGTTGGTTCATTTCATCCCCATGAAAACTAGTTCGATATAACACCCATTCATCAACCCTAGATTGATTGGACTGTTGGTTTATAAAAACCATGAAAACTAGAACTCGATATTTTTCACCCAAAAAAATCAACCCAACAAATGAATGTTTTGGACTTATAAACGCAGCGACTTAGCCAAATATCGGGCACCACCTTCTGTATATATATATATGTAATTATATATAATTAATCTGGATAGATTTCACCATAGTCATAGGGGGCCCCAACTTTCCAACTCATGGGGCTTAAGATACCATGCTTATATCCAGGAAAATCACCTCTGGCCTCCACCCCCCCTGCCAAATTTTTAAACCACATTGAATTTGTTGATTGGAACCTCATGTTCCTTCATTGTTGGTCTGACTTTTCCCATGTCATGAATGCTATATAAATTCATTATATTAAAAGAAACACATAAAACAACGTGTTTTTATATTATAATATGGCCCCAATTTCTATAGTCCACTACCAAGTAATTTCACAATACTCCTTGTTTTTTGGTGTCACATCAATCACAACCGCAAGCGCGCCCAGGTAAGATGTTTCCCGGCTGGTTCCCTGATCGCAACACGTGTTTTGGGTTGTAATTGCAAGATGTCTCTGTTGGCTGGTTAAACTCATTTAAGATTGTTACCCTCTGGTAAACCAACATAACGATGGAAAAATCACCATGTTTAATAGGTAAATCAACTATAAATAGCAATTTTCAATAGCTATGTTAAATTACCAGAGGGTAAATCCCTGTTTTGTGTTTACACAAATTAGTACTTGCATGTAATTGTTGATTTGTTTCTACCGGTCTAAGATTGACCTATAGATCTTGGGTTAATACGATTTAATAACTCTAGTATTAACCCATATTGATGCATATTAACCCATATTAACCCATATTAACCCATAGTAATAACTAGTATTAACCCCCATTATAATGGCCATAGAAATAGTTGATTTACCTATGAAAAATGGTGGATCTTTCCATGTTTTTTTGTATGTTTACCAGGCCGGGTAGGATCCATTTTTGACCCATCCCCCCCATCCCAAAAACTCGCAATCGGGCGGCTGGTGAGGCCACATTAGCGAGGCCGGCATCGCGCGAAATGACTTTGGCATCTGGGAGCACCTCGTTGCCCACAATGATGGGATGGAGATGGCATCTGGGTCTGGGAAATATCAGATGGAACATAATGAATATAATAATGGTATATATATATAATAAATTAGAATATAACGGATATACTGATATATCTATGTATATATATATATATATATATGTGTATTTAATGATATATATATATACGTTATATATCATCACATTGTGGGAGATATTTGCCGGCATATGTTCTGGATATTATGGTAAATAAACCCATGGCTATTACAGTTACAGCCCTATAAACCAGTCGTATCTGGCTCAGAGAACTTCATTTAAGTAATATAATATTATAATATATATATATATATATCTGGGCAAATGATAATAATTCACTAATCTGAATCTTGCGGCCATTTGGGGATGATTCCCCGCAATCTAACCATGATTTCCAGGGCTCGGTCGAACAGTGCGGTCGTTATAATTTACCCAGATACATATATATATATATATACATACTTAGTTGCAGGAGTTGTTTCATCCCATGGAATTCCCTGAGAAGGGCCATAACTGATTTTATTTGGGGGTGGGGTTCTCCCTTCTGGGCTGCACACCCCAGTTTGTAGTTACGATTGTATCATGGAAATCTTCTGGTTGGTGGTTGACCTACCCCTCTGAAAAATATGAGTTCGTCAATGGGAAGGATGACATCCCATATGAAATGGAAAATAAAAGCCATGTTTGAAACCACCAACCAGTGAGATAATGGTGAGAAACCACCATTTACTATTTACTTGGAAAGTCATCCTACTTAGTCAGCCAGGCTAATATCCATTGTGAAAACCCATCATGAGATAAACCTACCAACTGGGGCCTTAAGGATGAACAGGCAGACCATTTCTGGCAAACAATGACAATACGTAAACTATCTAAAATGAACGTATTTGGAAATTTAATTTGTATTTAAGTATATGTATATATTGTATTATATATATAGCATAAATATATATATATATCTGGGTAAATTATAATAATTCACTAACCCAAATTAAGGCCATTTGGGGATGATTCCCCTTACTAACCATGATTCCAGTGAGGTCGCAGTGAGGTCGTTATAATTTACCCATATATATATATAATTATATATATATTAGCATATATGTAAGGGATTCATAAATAAAACTAAACAATGCACATATATCAAGAGATATCAAAATGATTTCTTGCTTAAGGAACAGACTTGACAGACAATGGAGATGTTAGATCCACCCCATGGTCGCATCATGTAACCTTGGCGACAAGACACCGCGGTGCTGACATCCGTCTCTATATCCATTGTGGCCAAGATTTCCTCCCCATTTGTTGCATTCCCAACGGTTTTTCTTGTACCTTTTGGTTATTTGACATAGCTATGGAAAATGGCCCATTTACAGATGATTTTCCCACAAAAACCTCCATTTATAATGGATTTTCCATAGCTATGTTAAATAACCAGATGGTAACACTCCTTGGTCATCCTCAAACCCGCACCACATGTTCTTGTAGCAGGGCACTAGATTCCTCCATTTTGGGCTAAAAATCAGACAACCCGATTTCCCATTATTCACCGTCCATGTTTTTGACATATGGCAGTGTGTCAAAACCAATAGTACCCCTTTTGTTCACATCAAAATAGCTGGGATTTATGGATGTTCATCCCACTAAAAATTGTATTTTTATAGGTATTGATCCATACCCATATGGGTAGATACAAGTCTTCAACAAAATTCCCATGTGGAACAAAAAACACCATGGTTTCTGTGGAGGCTTCTGCTAAAATGAAAAATTCCTTGTTGCAGGATGTTTTCCAGCAGGACCCCTTGGATACCCTCTGGTAAACGTTAACAAAAAGCTATTGAAAATTGCCATTTATAGTGGATTTACCCATAAAAAATGGTGATTTTCCATGGTTATGCTAGTTTACCGGAGGGTATCTAGATCAAAATGATGCTGATGTCATAGACACATTACCCGTTGGATGGATTTTAAAGGGAAATGACCCTCTGGTAAATTTAGTAAATTAACTTGTTGACCCTGGCAGTCATCGGGGTTGGAAGACTAGTGAAACCATTAAAAATGGGTGATTTTCAGGGTCTATGTTAATTTACCAGGGGGTATAACATATTATAACATATTATAACTTGAATTATGGAGTGATTCAGAGCCGATCCCTAAAAATTCTCTTTGTTTCGATACCCATCTGGCTAGAATCCAAGGTGTCTACAAGGTGGTGTCCCCGATCTATTATAAGTTGGTTTCTACCCCGCATCGAAGTCGCGAAAAAAAAAAAAAAACTAAAAAAAGGTGGGCAACACCTATAGTGGTGAAATTCTCTGTGTTTCGAATACTATATGATATATATGTTCCATTGAACCATAGGTAAACCATATGGTTTGTTCCATAATATAGCTAAACCATGCTTCAATAAAAAACATTTCTTCGTTCCATGACTTTTCCATTGAACCATATGTTTTTCCCCCCTGTCTAGATGATTTTCCCCAGGGTTTTCCCGATCTCTTGTGGCGACCAGGGCGCCACGGCATCGGAAGTGCCCAAGACCACCTCTGGAGTTGTCACCTCATCGCTCGGTACGTTGCGGTAGGTGAACTAAGCTACTTGCAGCGTGGGGCCCCCAAACGTCATTTTAGTTGGTGTATTTAATCACCATGAATACTATAGTATTATCAGTTACACACATAAGTTTTATCATTTATGTATGTATATATATATATATATCACTTAATATTTATATAATATATCTACTACATACCATAATATACAGAAGTTATTGGAGTTATTTGCACGCACCTTCCGAATGGAGGCCCCACAGTGTACTGAACAACCATCAAGTAACCAACAGCAGGATTTCACACAACCAGTAGGTTATTTACAAGAAACATACAAGAAACTATTGTGGATTTGACCAACGAGGAATTGGATGAAAAACCCGTAGTAGCAAAGCTCGGTTTACACAACCAGTAGGTGGCTTTTCGTAAGGAAGTCTATACTATCAAAGAGTCTGAAACTTTGACCCAAACATGTGAAAACTAATATGGAGGATTCCCAAAATTGTGATATGTCACGATATGTCCCATTATAAATGCTACTTCCCAACTGAGTAAACTATAGGGTCTATGAAAAAACTGGGTTGATATGGGGATGGGTCAAGTCACCAAAAGTACCCCTAAGATGTTCACATCAATCCATAGCTGTTAAATAAATGGATGTTCACTTCCCTAAAAATTGCTATTTATAGGTATAAAGATGCTATTTATAGGATTTTATAGGTATTGATCCATGGCCATACTGTGGATGGGCCAGCGAAATCCTGCACCACCAAAAGGATGGTTGAAAGACCAACAAAATCATGGGATGTAAAAACCACCGTTTTCAACTGGTGATTCGGATTTCGCTGGCCCTATCAACTGATGATTCAACTGCTATAAAAGTGTTATTTATAGGATCTTATAGGTATTGAATGGTATTGATCCATGGCCTTGTTTTAACAACTCAACATCAAACCTCACTTGCTTGCCAATTGCCCAGGATCCATCCACCCAAACCTCACAACCCCCAGCATTTCGTTGGAGACTTCACTGCGTCAAAGCCACACTAAAAAAAAGTGGGTTAAGTGATGTTCAGTGCCAATTTCTGCGGTCTAAATTGATGAAATCCAAATTTCGGAAGCTTACTTGGGGAAAAAACGACTCTGAGTTAAGTACCAAGCTAAATTTCAGCAATGTTGGTAAAGCAATTGTAAACCATCCCCAAAATCACCATTAATGGATATTAATGGTTGCTATAAACCATCAAAATATGGGATATATTGGTGGCTTATTGTTGCCTACTAACATCGGCTTAGAAAACCCCCATTTTGAGTGGCTGAAGTTTCTCCAAATGTCCCGCATTGGGCGTCCCGCATTGGGCACAACACACTCCACCTTGCTGTAGCTGCTTTTGACCTGATGGCCGCTGTACCGAAGATGGTTTTTTTTCCATGCACTCAAAATTGCCAGAAAGAGTAAGGTACAAGGTGGTTGTTTCCCGTTCGGAATCGCTAAGTTGGTGCGTTTATAACTCCAATTTCACTATGGTTTATAGGTGATATATCGAACTAGTTAATGGGGATTATAAACCAACTTATAACCAGGGGTCACCACCTTGTATTTACCGTGTTTTGTGGCTGGAAGGGCGCATTTGAGGCACTTCGGCAGTTCAACTCTATCTCGACCTATCTAGCGGTTCAATTTGTGACCCGGTTCTGTTCTATTCGCATTGTTATTATATATTCAAACTAACATTCATCCTTGGATACCCTGCAAAAAGAATTATCAGACTATATCAGACTGTCTGGCTCGATATCAAATATTCATAAATATTCCCTCCGGTAACCAAAGGTGGTACTGGAAAATTGCCAAATTATAGACATTTCTTTCCCATTAGAACATCCATTTATTTAGAGGATTTTCCATTGCTACGGTTGAAAAAATCGGATGGTATTCCTTGCATCCAAAAGGCTGCACCCAGAGGACCCGCTATGGACCCGCAACCCCTGCGAGTTGGGGGAATGGTGTCAGTGTTTTCAAATCCTGTTTTTATGTTGAGTTGTCAACTGCAACCCCTGCAGTTATGGCCATTTATTAGTTATAACTGGCAATATTCATGCGGTAAGTGCTGGATTGACTGGTATTTCGGGCCATAACTGTGATGAATACACCCTGGTTGATCAATTAGATTCAATTAGGGGGTGCCCGCAAATAGTCATCATCTGCTACTGCCCGGTGGCCCCAATTCAACAGCCCAGGGGGTATGAATCAGGACGTTGACCCTCCCTTCGATGTGTCCACTTAGCAAGTGATTTATCCGCAGATGATCCGTATATAACCCATATTTCATCCATTTTCGGCCGGGATATTCAACAACTGGGTGTATAACTTACCCTCTGGTAAACGTTTACATAGCTATTGAAAATTGCCATAGAAATAGTGGATTTTCCCAGCTATAAAATGCTGATTTTCCCATCAGTTTTTTGTATGTTTACCAGGCCAGGTAACCCATTTACGATTCGAGGGGCCCGTAGGGCCCGCACCCACCAGCACCTTAGGAACCCCCACGACCTCACAAGGCTTGCCACAGACCGTGACTTCCACATACGTCTCAGCACCTGCGAACTGCAAAAATTGCGCGAAGTCTCGGTGGTTTTTAAGGCTCTGGTAGTTGTGATTTCGAATTTTCTGAACCCCAAAATGGGATGATAGAATGTATATATTATATGTATGAGAATATATATATATATATAATATAAATATATATTATATATATATGAATATATGTTATATAGATAGGGAGATTAGGAAGCGATTATAATGGGATTTGTAATGACAATAGAATAGAATAGAATAGAATAGAATAGAATAGAATAGAATACTGTATATTATGTTATATAGAGATATATAGACTAGACATATTATGAAGTGACACACCCATCACTTCAGGTTCCCGGTGCCTCGGGTTGTAACTTCGGAAGAACCCAAACGTTGGAGCTGGCACATTGACATGCCAATCGTACTTTTTGGGGGTTCGAATCCGTTGATTAAATTGTCATGTGTTCATTCAAATGGCCAAACAAATTGCCATTTGACTGATTCTTTAGGTGTTTTTTTTTCGAGTTCCGTTGACGTACTGTACAACTAACCTTCTCCAGCTTCACTATTTTTTAACATCTCAACCACGCGTCACAAAGAGACCTCGTGAGGCCATGGATTCTAGGCTTCGGGAGAACAGGGTTCGGTCGTGATCAAATCTATCCAGATAAATGGATGACAACTACTATGGTTATAACATGTTATTAGATGTTATGATAGCCATTAAGCACTTACGATTCATGGGATGATCAACCAAAATCTAGACACTTCCCATCAGACCTGTGCTCTTCGCCGGCGAGAACCCTTGACCCGTCACGGTCAAAGTCCATCCTTGGGGGCTGCGATGCGACGTCGAATGGAAAAAAAACAGCTTTAGAATGAAGATTCAACCAGGAATAAAGTGATATAAAGTGGTGATTTAGCCTGCTAAAATTTAGATTTATGAGCGAAATTAATGCCATTGTCAAGTGGTGAAAAATGGGGAGAAAAAATGACTAATCTGGTGATTTGACCAAAAATGGAACAAACAACATCAAACAAATGGTGATGTTTCAACAACAAAAATTGGGGATTGCAAAAAAAACGGGTGGTTCTATGGGTGTTTCATACTAAGTGGAAGGGACTCCAAGTCGTGTGGGCAATATCTAACTGTAAAAATCCTCAACAGCAGCGACTGTTGGGTTTCAATCTCCGAGTCTAGGTGTGGTGCGCCGTTTTTCATCGGCCCTGGAAACTGGAACTGGAACCCTGGAACCCTGGAACCCTGGAACCTGCAGTTGGGTTGAGAAGTTGTTAATTAAGTGTCTCTTTATCAACGTGTTTACTGTTAGGTCTGCAGCAATTATTGGAGCTGCTTGGGAGGTAAAACATTCACCACCCATCTGTGGTTGGATGTTCTGGGGGAAAACGGTTTTTTCAACTAGCCAACTACCTATCGGATGGTTGGGAAACTCTTAGTCCTTCCTTAAGCTCCCCATTTTTCAATGTGAATATGGTATAATATGGTTACCCTAGCTCCCTTTTCCCTCAAAAAAACACTAGCCAACTACCCACCTGAAGTATTGAAACCTCCGAAAAATGATGCCATGGAAGATGAAATTTACTAGTGATTCGTCCCACTGAGTAAGTAGATTTTGATCGCTTTTGGAAACTTTTGGACCATCACCCTAGATATATCACCTAGGATTTGTTGGATGAAAATTCTGCAGGAAAACCCATAGAATTGTCGGTTTGTGACCAGGCTAACTGTTGGATTGATGGTAGATATAGGATATATATATATATATATCCAGTTAGATGGGCTTATAAACCAGCAAACACATTGGGGGGGTCCCCTTCGACGAGAAGCCTGTGCTTTCTGAGAAACTGGGGCCTCCGACCTCCACCCAAAGAGCTGGACGAAATCTGGAAGCATGGCAGAAGGAATGCAGCGCAGGTACGCTAAAATGTGATTTGTGAACACTGGTTGGTGGTCTCAACCATCTTGAAAAGTATTAGTCAATGGGAAGGATTATCCCATATATCATGGAAAAAAAATGTTTGAAACCATCAACCAGGAACATTTATGAAGCTGGTAATCAATCATGGCATTGCAAAATCCCAGAACTAGGTTTAAACGGGAAAATCATCGAAGCATATGTTGGATATTCTAGCAAGCCATGTCTCACTACAGGATATAAAATCTCGATTACATGTAGATTGTCTTGCAGAATATGAACATTTCGAACGAATATTTTAGGTTCATGTAGTTTATCCTCTAGAGTCATTTCTTTCATAGCAATTTATGGTTCCCATAATTATAGCCTCTGGTAAACTTGCATAGCTCTGGAAAACCACAATTTCCAATAGGTAAATCAACTATTTCTATGGCCATGTTCAATAGCAAAGTGTTGAATGACCAGAGGCTAATCCATATTAGTCCATATTAATCCCATTCTCAACATCAACCACTATGAAAATGCATGGATATCAATTAACATATATTAACCACCATGAAAATTGATGTTACCAGAGATGGTTTTGTCAAAAATGGAGCATCCGATTATCCCAGAGACCTATTCAGCAATTGGGATGAACAAACTCTGGGTTGCGTTGATGGTTAATAAGCCATGAAAATAGGCCCAAACATCGTTGGGAGTGGATGATACTCTACCATTATTCCATGAAAGTTAGATTCCATTATTTAAAATCTTAGATGCCAAACAAAATCGATGCTTTTAGCTGGTTGGTAATAGTACTAATTTTACCATAAAGATTGAAGTACGAGTTCGTATCTAACCAGTTGGTTGACCCAGTACTTAGAAAGTGTGTCAGAACCGATGATTTTTCCTAGTTTCTGATTGCGAAAATTAACAACTCTTGATTAATTCCATACAACTAGCCATAATACTAAATATATTCTACTGGTTGGTGGTTTTAACCATCTTGAAAAATATGAATCAGTTGGGATGATCACATTCCCAAGAGCCATGTTCCAAACCACCAACCAGATTCTAGTTATATCTATAGTTCATAGATATCCCATCATATCCCCATAAATCATAAATATAAGCACTAGATATTACCCTCTGGTAAACGTTTACATAGCTATTGAAAATGGCCATAGAAATAGTGGATTTACCCAGCTATTGTGATTTTCCATAGTTTTTGTATGTTTACCAGAGGGTAATGGGATGCAGATACAAGTAATATAACCAACATATCCCATCATATCCCCATAAATATATCTATAGTTAATCATATCTATAGTTAACAGATATCCCATCATATCCCTATAGTTAATAGATATTAATGGGATGTAGATACTATAGTGCTTTATGAAGCTATGTAATAGCGGGAAGCCTAGCGAAGAAGGAATTTCCGGTGAGGATCACTTGGAGCTGCGGGAAAAACCCATAATCTTTGGGAGTATTACCCTCTGGTAAACGTTTATAATATAACTATGGAAAGATCCACCATGCTATCAATGGGAAAATCAACTATTTCGACTGGGCCATGTTCAATAGCTATGTTAGTTTACCAGAAGAGAACAAATGGTTCTTGCATATTTTTCCAAAAAAACAATCCATTGATCCATTGATCGGAATATTTGAAGTAAAAATCTGAATGTTTTTAAAAGAAATACTGACATGAAAAGCTTATATGGTTGTTATACCTCCCAGTGAATGCTTATCCCACTATATCTATGAGATATCCATAACGATAAATATCCCATGGGAGCACATCCCATTTTCAAGGTACCTATTTACTTATTTGACCAGGGCTGAAAAAAATGGCCACATCTATGGGATTCTAACCTCCAAAAGTTATATAGGACATGGGGCCCCTACTACCAGTATGATGAAATCTAACCCACAAACATTTTAGTGCAACTGCACACCCTAAGTATTTTTGACCCATAGCAGATCTATCCAAATGTCATGATCAATCTTTGGTAGTCCACAAAAAATGATCTGTTGCTGGTTACAAGTCGTTTGTTATTTTCCGTTTATTGCAAAAAACGGACGGATTAAACTACCCATTCCAGTTGGTTGGGGATGAATACATCTCATATATTCGAAAATATATATGCAGCAGTTTCAAGGATCACTGAATCTTCCAAAATTTCCCGCTGATCGTTATGAGAAGATGCTGGCCCCCCTTGTTATGTTAACCCTAGTCAAGCTATAAACATAAGTTTAAAGTTGTATATATAGATATGGTTGTTGATCAAAATTCCTTTATCCGGGAACGGCTATTCTTCGCAAATAAAACTCCTCACAAGGACCTTTAGATTTATCATTTTATATATAATATAATATAATATAATATAATAAAATATAATATTATATTATATTATATATAATATAATATATATATCTAAGCTGTACCAAATGCTCGCGGGCCTTACCTTAATCCGTAATCCCGGAATCCGTCTCAGAAGCCCCAAAGAGTCGAATCCGTAATCCGAGACCTAATCCGTAATCCGGTTTAAAGCATA
>Ga0126342_10015403_pt1 | contig 13402 bp, 15 predicted proteins | sample Cyp1metagenome_FD_92528 | JGI IMG/M metagenome (GOLD analysis project Ga0126342, IMG submission 92528) | Coral microbial communities from Lord Howe Island, Old Settlement Bay, Australia - Cyphastrea 1 metagenome | ecosystem: Host-associated > Invertebrates > Cnidaria > Coral ...
GATAGATTAGATAGATTAGATAGATTAGATAGATTAGATAGATTAGATAGATTAGATAGATTAGATAGATTAGGTAGATTAGATAGATTAGATAGATTAGATAGATTAGATAGATTAGATAGACTAGATAGATTAGATAGACTAGATAGATTAGATAGATAGGATAGATAAGATAGATAAGATAGATAAGATAGATAAGATAGATAAGATAGATACGATAGATAAGATAGATAAGGTAGATAAGATAGATAAATAGATAGATAGATAAGATAGATACGATAGATAAGATAGATAAGGTGGACAAGATAGATAGATAGATAGATAGATAAATAGATGGATAGATAGCTAGATAGCTAGATAGCTAGATTAGCTAGATTAGCTAGATTAGCTAGATTAGATTAGATAGATAGATAGATAGATAGATAGGTAGATAGGTAGATAGATAGATAGATAGATAGGTAGATAGATAGATAGATAGAACGAACGATAGATAGATAGATCGATAGATAGATAGATAGATCGATCGATAGATGGATGGATGGATAATAGATAAATAGAAAAATAGATAAATAGATAAATAAATAAATAAATAGATAAAATTAGATTGAACAAGATAGAATTTAGATAGATAGACAGACAGACAGACAGACGGACAGACAAATCCATAGATAGATAGATAGATAGATAGATAGATAGACAGATGGATAGATAGATAGATAGATGGATAGATAGATAGATAGATAGATAGATATATAGATAGATAGACAGATGGATAGATAGATAGATAGATAGATGGATAGATAGATAGATAGATAGATAGATAGATATATAGATAGATAGATGGATAGATAGATAGATAGATAGATAGATATATATATTTATATTATACGATATTATACGATATTACACGTATATACTCTTATGTAATTCAAGACCTTCTTCCCATCCAGTCGCTGCTTTGTGGAGTACGGATGTGGTCACAATGCGGCAATGTGGTGGATCCAATGCCAGGTCCACCGTAAGACCATCCCGAGACCTTCTGAGGGCTGGGGGATGCTTGGGGTATAAACAACAAGTGGCCAAGTACGAGTACCTTCTTAGGAAAGAGTTGGATCCATATGGAGGCATTTGCCAAGTTGAGTAAACATTGCAATATATTGAAATATTTCATCTTGTAATGGCTAAGTTACAGCAAGTCCATTCAACTCCCATGAAACTCCCAACTGTCCAAATGATTTCAACCATGTTTGATGATTCAATCACATTCAATCGCCGTGACTCCCATTGGCTATTCCTAATTAATATTTTCTGAGCTCCCTCCTAACCACTGGATGTCTCAGCCACGCTTGCGTCAAGGGTCATAAGGAATCCAGCTGCCGTGGTGTGCGCCTGACGTCTGAACATGGTGAACGTGTTCCCGGATTTTACCAAATGTTCATGAGATTTTCATGGTGATTGATTGAATCGTCAAACATGGTGTGCGTGTGTGTGTGTGCGTGTAGAAAATGGGGTCGCTCATGGGATTTTAGTGGACTTGACCATCAAAGATGGTGAAACAGGCTGATTTGAACATTGTCATCTACGATGAAGCATAGGAATAGTTCAATCATTCTATCGGGATTTGGAGGTGCCAAACTTATTTATGCATGTGCATGCTATATGTATAAATATATGAGAAACAGGCGGCATGAATATATGGTAGTATATAATAATAAACTATGTATATATATATATATATGTATATCTATATATCTATATATATATATAAAGTACAGTATATAAATAAAAGAAATCCCTCATTCCAGATCGATCAAATTCTGTATTTGGTGAAGTGCTTCGTGTTTTTTTTTGGGGATATTCCCTGGGTTACCCTCCAGTGTCATCAAACATGGCTTGAAAAATCCACCGACTTCCGGGGGCTTGGGACGACTGCACGAAAAACGAAGGCTGCTTCGGCACCAGTTCTGCTTGAAAGCTGGTTTGAATCTCGAATTTGCCGATGAAATCCATATACAGTTAAATCCTAATGTCCCAATGTTTGATTCACAGGTTTTTGATGTTGAAAGTCCCACTGTCCACCTTTATTCAGGGTTGAAACCCATATTTGCACATCCCACAACAAGAAAACGGCCTGCGTGCTGTCAGTGGAACTCGCGGATCCTGCATCGAAGGAGACCATGATTTTGCAGATATCGATATATTTTGACATGTGTGTTTGAAGATTAGTGTAAATATATACGCATGTATAGAGAATGTATTGTTACATGTATACATATATATATATGTACACATCATTCTGCAAGTTTCAAATGATAAAACATCTACACCAATGTGTTTTTCTCATGTAACCTCTCAAACGTTGCCACAATATTTTTCGGTGCTACCCAGCCCAGGTTCACCTATCGTATCTGCACAGGGAAATCCATGTCTATCCAAGTCATCAGACTATGAATAGCGCATTTCTGGTTGGTGGTGGACCTGCCCCTCTGAAAAATATGAAAATCAGCTGGGGTTATTATTCCCAATATATGGAAATGTAAAAGTCATGTTCCAAACCACCAACGAGATTTATATAAATGCATTTAGTCCTATGAAATAGATTGAAATAGCATATTTAGTTTCAGCCATATTAATCCGGGTGAAATACTACAGTTCACCAACCCAAAATAAAGGATGGCCCCCTATATCCCAACCACCAAAAAGATGGGCGAACATGAACCAGCTTGTGCTCATAGCTATAATTTACGATAAACCCAATGATGTTTACCATCCGCAAAAAAAAAACATAATCATAAAATCATAAATAGTTTCTATAACCCCTCCCCAGTCATGATAGATTTATGGCATTGGCTGAAAACCACAATTACCATTAATTACTATAGATACATTGAGGTGATATGATAGGGCATAAATGATCATAAATGGGGGTACCCCAAAATGGATGATTTACAATGGACAATCCAAACATCAAATTTTCATGATTTAGGGGTACCCCCATTTCAGGAAACCAATGGAAACCACCATATAGACCAATGACCCTCCACTCCTCGCGTTGCTCGCGTTGCTCGCGTTGCCGCGGCACCCGGCTGGCCAAGGCGCTGCGGGCCTGTTTTGGGAAACATCTTGGGCAACAAAAACCGTGATTTGAAGCAACTGATTACTGTGACGTATCTAAAGCCCAGTCATGTTCTATGCAAATTTGATCAAGTCCAGTGAAAATGTGATTTGAATTAACCAACACAACAGGTTTTGGAGGTTTGGGCATACTTTAACGACTAAACATATTGGATCATATGGAATTTGAGGCAAAATGGACCATGGGACATGGCTCAACCCAGCCACTGTACCGAGGTTTCTCCGCCTTGGACCTCAACATTTAGCCCCAGATCGACCCAGACTTTCCGTGCCAGGCAACGGATAGAGGCTGCCCAAGTGCCAGACCTTGGTGCTTTCGAAAGCGACATCACATGAGCCAACGAAGGCAGCACCTTGTCACATGCATGCATCTTAAGAAGTAGTATATATATATATATACCATTATATATATAACTATAATTTATATATATATTTATATATATATATGCATATATATATAACTATAATATATATACTATATATACATATATATATAATTATATATATATATGAACATGAATATTAAAACAACATTAAACAACGCTAAACAACTATACACTGGTAACTCTTCCCCCATTGCTCACAAATCAGTCCCACTGGCGCCGTTTTACGCCTCAAGCGCCTCCTATGGCTTTGTGATGAAAAGGCCGGCACAGAGCTATGGGGTCATGGAAAACATCAAGTTTGTAAATGGCAAAATCTATAAAATGGTTCATTATATGGTTAAAATCTATAACATCTATGAAAAATCTATAAATGGCTATATAATTTGTTTCATCGCCATGTTTATTTCCTGCAGGGTAATTTCTTTTGTGTTCTGCAAACTATCCAGTTTGGGTGTTTAGGATCGGATGTGAACTGCGCCCCCAAAGAGATTGCTGCAACGCAGCTAGTTAGTTGACAAAAGCCATGGATTTGGTAAAGGAAGAAACTCCATAAGAACCACTCCGCAGCAAGCAAGATACGTCAAACTGTATTTTTAGGTGGGTCCACCTTTAAAAATAATAAAGAAAATTGCTTCCAGATTCGGTCTCTTTGATGTCCATTTCATGTGATTTCTTATGATTCTTGGATCGTGATGTACACCATACCTTGTGTGATTTCACTGGGCGGAATGACAGGTTTCGAGTCTGTCAGCAGGAAGCATCGGTAACTGCAGACGTTTCTTTGGCAATCAATCAAAGCATATCAAGGCAATGACAAACATGCTTTGTCTTAAAGAATGTGCAGGAACATGATTTTCAGTTATAGTTATTTGTGTTTCCCGCTTAATCTGGAAAACCAGTCACCACACAATGTAGGGAACCCGTTTTTGCACAGGTTGTTCAACGGCCGGAATGATGGAATTAGGTGTGGCCCCTGGTTTTGCAGTTTTACCCTCCTTCAAACTAATTAGTATAGGTATAGTAATGGAACACGGCCATGGAAAATATAATTGGTAAATCTACTATAGCCATGGGTCATTTCCATGGCTATCTTAAATTACTTGCGGATTGCCACCTGACCAACTATTCGTCATTGGGTGTATTCAGCATAGTTACACTATGTCACAACAACATATTATGTTTCGGTTTCCTGTTACATAGGTACCCCAGTCATCATCCCATATCATCCCACTAACGACCATGACATCATGACTTGGGGACCCCCCAGGGGATCCCATGACTTCTTCAAACCCTCTGCCGTGCGCGTCTCGACCGGGCGAAAGTTTGCACCGAGATTTCAACGTTGCGAAGCTTTGAGACCCGCAAAATCAGCAAAGTTGTGGATGTTGTGGTGATCTTTTCCAGATTTCAACCATTTTAGACCCTCTGGTCTCATCAGTGGCAGGTGATTTTTCCATGTCCATCACAGCTTTTGCACTAACCCCCAAAATTGAGGATAGAACAAGTAAAATCTTGTTGGAAATGGGTGGTGAATCCCTGATCTATCTTGGGGGGGGTTCTATACCCAATGTCATTTTCTGGACAGCTTGAATAGCTTGGAGCCGGGAGCCCAGGTATCAAGCGGCAGCTCTGCCAACAACACGTGGGGCACATAGTCAATCCATATGATGCAGATTTTAACCGCCTGGCTCGTTCATGATTTTCTAATGTGTAAATCCTGTTTCAGTGTGTTGTATACCGGGAAGGCATTTGCTCGTATCTACTGTCATGAGTTCTGCCAATGACTCAGGGACTCTGAGCCACCATCCCAACACAGAAGCATATTTGGCTGGGATTGTCTCCCCCAAATAGGATTGAAAAGTAAGAGTTGGTGCCAAACAGTTTCCAGTTCCAACAAAAGTGTCAAGCTGCGATTTGCTTCTCCTGCTGGAATTCCCGTGAAAACATCACTTTCATTCACCCTCAATGCCAGGAATATGGATTATACTTAAAGGATCTAAAGGTTCAAATCTATTGCCACCAAGTTCTCTCAAACGTTGTGTCGCTTGATTGATCTAAACATTCTAAACACCATTAAATATAGTTCCACACACCTACCATAGACATCCATAGGCCATAGTTAAATCTAGTTATGGCCAATGTTCTACGTCAATGTTCGGTATCTAAATTGGTGGCACCACCGCACCACCTTGCAAACCAACAAAATCGTATTCGGAATACGTACCAACAAAAAAACATGTTGGAACGGTAGACAATGGAACATCTTGAAATAGTGACTTTGGATTTTCATAGCATTGTGTTTTCTCCGATCTCTTTGAATGCTAATTTTTCCGTATTTGGCGGCAAAGAATGGTCGACTGTTAAAACCCCTGCGTCTGGGGCCATGTGCATGTTTTTGGATGTTTTTGGGGTGATTTTGATATGGCAACCCTTCACCTAACTGCCCTCTTCAATACGAACAATTCCAACCTTTTTTAAGGGTTCAACAAAAATCATGAGACAGGTTGCTTAGCTACACAAATGTTGAATAGTTATGTTGTGTCCCCATGTTTCTCTCCATTCCGAAGCGTGCCGAAACTGTGGTAAAAGCAAACAATTAATTGCCGAAAACACAGTGTTACTTTTCAGCACGTCTCCTGAATGAAAGCCGTTTTTGGATAGTCCCCACGTATACTAAACATCCTTCCAGTGACGTCACTGTGAGTTCCCGGCTGCCTGACAGTTTCGCATGCGGATGTGAAGGCTCACAAAAAGAAGTGCCCGGCTGCCCGGCTTGGTGGTTTCAACATGTAGGAATCATCCAAAAATAGACAAGTGTGTCCAGCTGTTCTACAAAAAAAGGAGGTTACTATAAATCAACCTCGGTGAAATCAACCTGTTGAAGAAACGTATTTCACATATATTTCGACATCTCTGCTGGAAATTGATGGAATCATCGTCCATCCAAGTAACGAACTGTAACTTTCCTTGGTAGATCATCATCCAGGAACGGTATCAACTGGTTGACAATGGTTGCGCAACCATTCATCAATATTAATCACCCCATTAGCATCGCAACCAGAGCTACTAATTGCCGGCAGTTCCTGAGCAGTTCGCAAAGTCCAGTTGGTCACCATCCTCTTCTGGGGATGTTAAGTAATCACAAAACATGCGGATTCAACATGATGGAAAACCTGGAAATGTACCCTCTGGTTATGACTAACATAGTTATTGAAAATGGCCCATTTATAGATGGTTTACCGAACTTAAAAATGGTGGATCTTTCCATGGCTATGTGAAATAACCAGATGGTACCAAAAATTGACTCAAATGACACCCAAGTTGCAATTCTTTTTTAGCTTGGGGATACCTGAGATCATCCCAAATACAATGCAAACAAACTCACAAAATATAACATTGGTTGACAATGGTGGTTAGTAATATATAATTTATTGGTGATGATTAATGATTGTTAATATTGGTTAATGATTTTATTTGACTATCTGGTTGGTGGTTGACCTACCCCTCTGAAAAAATATGAGTTTATCAGTTGGGATGATGACATTCCCAATATATGGAAAACCACCAACCAGTAGCACTATTGCGGAACCCACACAGTTTTGTTTGCGTGTGGGCTCAAGACTTGCCGTAAATTGCGATTCTCTGGGCCAGAGACCATATCACAATATATCACATATCTTCTCTGAGGGTTCCCCGAAAAATACTTTCCCCTTTGTAAAAATCAACGGATCACCTTAAGCTAAGGCAGGCTGCGGGCTAATGATCGTTTTGACTGTCTCAAAAATGAAACCACCATGGGAATCAGCTCTTGGAAACGGTCGCTTGTGTTTCCTGAAATCTGAGGACATCTTTAGATAAGTGTCTGTCATATCTCTACAGCTTCTTACTCTACAGAGAAAACATGTGATCATATGAATCATATGTATGTTGATGTATGTTATAATATAATCACATGATATATTGTATACATGTCAACCTAAATGCATCTACCCTCTGGTAATTTACCATAGCTATTGAAAATGGCCACGTATAGTGGATCTACCCATTAAACATGGTGATTTTCCATAGTTAAGTTAGTTTACCAGAGGGTAAATCTCAAAAATGGTGCCATGCATAGGCCATGCTGACGCTGGCACATTGGGGTTGGCTAGAGGACCACGGTCGATGAACTCATCGGCAAGGTTAATGGAAAGCAACACATACAGTACATGGGTTTGTCTGAACACAAGGTACTACAATATCCACTGGTTATGATATATATATATATCTATCTATATAATTGGTTGGTGGTATACCTACCCCTCTGAAAAATATGAAGAAAGTCAGTTGGGATTGGGATGATGACATTCCAAATATATGGAACATATTGAACATATATGACATACCATGACATCTCCAGTCTCTAATTTAATTTTATATACTTCAACACGCCCACGTCGCAGGCAGCGAAAGTTGTCCAAGTTTGCCAATCTCGTGGAATCTGTCCGTCAAGCGAACAGAACCGGTGCAGTTCAAGACTGGAGAAAGGTTAGGCTATCCCTATTTATGCCATATCATCTACCCCTATCCTTGGATTTGCTTAAGGACTTGGTGGCTTACTACTCCTTCACCAGCCAAAAAAACACGTCGCAAACGCTGCTGTCTCTTCACAGCTCAAACGCGCGACATCACGGCCACGAGACCAGACAAAATGCCTGACAGCAACAGCTGTGAATTACCTGGAGGCACCATATTTAACATGACTTGGCCATATTTAACCATGTGGCACCATGGAAAATGTGGATTTAACATGATGGAAAACCATCAAACATGATGAAACCTAAGAATTTGACCGTCAAACATTCACTGAAACATTGGGATGTGAACTATCAAACAGATTCAAACAGTAGTATGATAATGGGAAGAGACAAGCCATCAATGTAGCTAGGAAGCTCTGATTGTAGCTCCAACCGGCTCCCAACTTGTAGCCAAACATCCATGGGGATTCGGCATAAGCATCCCCCAGGCACTTTGGACACGCTTGCGGGGAACCAGAATGAACGATTTACTGTATACGAATGGTGGAAATGTAGCACAATACCTGACGATTTGAATACAAAAGATGCAATCAAACTCCAAACAGTTCGCGATATGGTGCCTCAAAGTCAAACTGAACATCAAAAGACCGCCTTTTGCAAACCCATGAAAATTACATGGATTCAAATGAGGTCCCAGAACAAAGCCAGAATTCAGTCAAAATTGGGACCGTTCAATGGACATCAATGGACCATATCATTGGCTGAGTGATTTGGAATAGATCCGGTTTCATCCCATTGTAAATATACGTAACTGTGTATATATATATATAATCCATATATTATCCATATATTATCTGGGTAAATGATAATATTTCACTAACCTGAATAGTTCCGCCATTTGGGGATGATTTCCCATCCTAATCACCTGAATCACCATGGCCCCATGATGCCATGGCCTCCGATGATCATGAAATTCTTCAAGAGCATCTCCTTGAGTAAAGAGCCAGATGAACCGGAAGGAACCCGTGGTGCCCCCCCAGTTATACGGAAATGTCTATAAAGCCCATGAACTATACTTATATCTACCATAAATCCTACTTATTGTGGTTATAGACCAACTTAGCATAACTTAGCTAAGTATGGGGCACCTTGTATACATATATGTATAATATATATATAAATATATATATATGTGTGTACATGTCAAATGATCATATATGCAGCATATATGTACAAATATTTCTAAGTATCGTCACCACAAAAAAGTCACTATAGTCGATGAAGAGCAACATGGACCCAGCTCTTCCCAACATCAATCATCTATGTAGCTACTTGTTCATGTAGTGTGTATCCCCCATTCACGGTGACAAACAATGATTGATCAAACTGTTCGACCAAGGTTAACCCTTCCCGTCCATATGATTGATAGTTAAATCGTGTCAAATAGTTTTCCACATTTCCTTGGAATCCGCAGCCCATTCTACGTCATTCATGTTATAAATATGTCGGTCCTGGCCCAAGGTTTATCCGATTTAAATTGATACAGGTCACCTTTCCATTGTTTCAACCAAGCGGCACGCGTTAACTTGACTTCTCGCACGAAGAATCCGGCGGAGCTGTCCTGGGATGCGATGTCGTGATTTCACCACTGGGAAACTAATGATGTATATACAATCGTGGACAACTGGACAACCCATTTGAAATTACCAATTCGGGTAATCTAAATTGATGGTGGCTTATCCATATCTATGTGAATTTACCAGAAGCTAACGGAAATTGTGTTTTGGAATGTTTTGGAAACCCACGACAACCTATCATAAAATCTATAGAGACCCTCAACTGGCAGGCCGGGAACTATAAACCATGGACGAATCATGCTGCATCATGGTAAATCAATCTAAACCATAGTAAATCCCCATCCAACAAAGTATATCTATATCTTATACTTACCAAGGGGTTTTGAACACTCCTCACCTTTTTTTTCCGTGTAACAACTTCATTGTTTTTCAGGCGCACCCGGCCCCGCTATACAGTGCTGAGCGACGGTGATGAATTGAACCAGGTAGGATCGTTCCATGTTGATCCGTCGTCCCTCGGCGGCCAGGTATCTGGAGGTCAACCCGTTGAAGGAACCAGTTATATATACATATATGCAGAAGTTATATAAGTTATATATGTATATATCCAGTTATGAAAGTGATATATCAATGTATATATATATATATGTGTGTGTGTTATATCCTGAATTATTTGTTGTGTTAGCGTCTGTTTCTTGAAGTCCGATGTTTCTTGCCACTTTCCATGGTTATTGAGTACCAGCCATGCGCCGCGGCAAAATCGATTTAAGCCCAGTTTTTTGTGGAACTGAGAAACCTGAGTGTTTTAAATTGGTACCGTAAGGTAAAGCAATATAGATGTGGAAATCCCGGTCCAAGGATCACATAGGACGACTTTTTGGATCACGTAGGCCGACAATCTTGGATGTAGATTCAAACATTTCGGGTTTATATTTAGGGGACTGGGGAGTGGGGACAACTAGAGGTACAGGAGGCGACTCAACTCATATTGGAGTCCATTGGCTACAACCTTTACGGTTAATATTTATGGCGGAATTAGGGACTGGGGACTGCGGACAGTGGGAACAACTAGAAAGAGTCTCTATAGTTTGAGCATAGAATGCATTTGTAAGTATATGACTTAATCACAATATCCAAATGATCATCTCAAATCCACTTGTGCAAGTCCGTCGAAGTCATGTTCGGATAATTGATATTTGAAAAAAAACAAGTTTCTATTGCAAGTATAGTCATGTATCTGTGACGTAGGCCTAAGCGAGTCAAAACGTAGGCCGTTTTGCGAGGTACTGACCAAAACCCATGATTTTCCCGGAAAAACATGATCTACAAATGGTGGGTTTTCCACTATCTTAGTTAACCCCTTAAATCATCACTTAAATCATCACTTAAATCACCATTAAATCAACATTAAACCACCATTGAATCACCATTAAATCACCATTAAATCCCATACATCGTCTCATCACATCCCAAAAACGCATAGAACGGGGATGGTTCGCCGTTCTTCCAGGCCACTGCTGGGATTTGGTTCACAAAGGCTGGGACGATGCGACATTTCTCCGTAATGGCTGTGCCGCGCCAAAAGACCCTCCTGGGGCGGGGCGATGTCGCGCAAGATGTGCTGGCAAAATGGAGTTTCTTTATGAAAGATGAGCTGGATTTTTATGAACACATCAAGCAATATATGGCATATAATATGTATATATGTATACGTATATATATATATATTATATCTATCTATCTATCTATCTATCTATCTACCTACCTATCTATCTATCTATCTATCTATATATCTATCTATCTATCTATCTATCGAAATATATATCTTTCTAAATATATATATCTATCTAAATATATATATCTATCTAAATATATATCTATCTATCTATCTATCTATCCATCCATCCATCCATTCATCTATCTATCACCTACCTTTGATATTCAGCTCTTAAACAGCGTTCAGCGCCCTCGCAATTTGGATGACTATCCTTATCAACAAGAACACGCTCGATGTTGCCTCCTACTTCTATAATCTTCTATATATTTCTATATCTCTCCGCCTATGCAAAATTGAGCCTTAGATGGTATAAATTTAAGATGTCCAATTGTTGGTTCCATGTGCTCCAAATCGCTGCATTTCAACTGGTGACCTTCTCGTGCTGAAATCCCAGGGCAGAATGAAACTGGTGACCTTCTCTCCCTTCCCATGAATTGTAGAATTCCGGGCCAGCATCATATATTATCAACTATTATCATATATATATATATTATACATGTATCATCATGTATCCAAATGTCATGTATCCAAATGCAACACTCGGCACTTGGTTTGCTTCAGTTGTTCTAAACTCACGTCTGGAGAGCTACTGCCAGGTATGAAGGACGTCACCAAGATTCATCTCCACAAAGAAGAGCATTAGGACGGGCAACAGAAAGGCTCCTGCATGGAAATCCCACAACGAAAACAAGGTAGCGAACTGTTTTTGTTTTTCACATTTTTCAATGGGTAAATCAGCTATTTCTATGGCCGTGTTACTAGTTCTATGTTAAATTACCAGAGGGTAACAGAATTCATTTGGGGCTTATTAGCTAAATCCAGAAAACTCCGCGGGAAATCCAGGCGAAACGGTGTGAAGCTTTCTGGCGTTGCATCCAAAGCGACACATTTTTTGCAAAAGGTATCTATAGTCTATACTGAGCTGTGCTGATAGGACACACACACACATATAATATATATATATATATGTTGAACTAGTCAATGTGTATACGACCGGCTATGCGCAACGCGCAACATCAATGGGAACAGGAGGACCACGTCCCTGTTGTTTTCATTGACAGCTGACAGGAAAAACAACATATTTGTAGATGACTGATCACCTAGTGATATCAAAATTCAAGCGGCCTTGTTGCTATATTGCTTGCGCATGTATATGAACAGTACTTCTTGATCCCTTTCCCCCTTCATGCCAATTGCTTTCCAAACGAAACCCTAGTGAAATATGCACAGGGCAAAGGGGAAAAGGTTTGTAATTCACTGAATGACTAAATGATTAGCGCGCACACACACACATACATCCATTACATACGACATGCCAGAATTCACGATTACAACCTGCGTCCCTTCAGAAATCAAACCTGTCAACAAGGAACTACACCAGTCGAAACCTTTGTCGAAATGACATTCTTCCTGAACAAAATGGTGTTCAATTGCCATGTTTGATCAATATTAATATGCCTGGATGCGAGGCTTTGGCGGCATGAGAAACAAATTAAACACATCAACTGGTCTCTGAACTTGGTAGCTGAGCAACGAGAAAATGTTTGAATTGACCTCCCCCAGGCACCAAAATGGGCTTCTGCTTCGTGGTTTTAGCGGCTCCAGGCGTGAAGAAAATCCTAATTTGCGATCATGATGCCAGGTAAGATGGAGAAACAACAACTTGAAACCACCTACAGCAACTAGCTTTGAACAATGATGTTCCCATGTTTTTTCTAGTCAGGATTGGATGCCCCATGCACACATGGAGCATTGCAAAAAGTAACTTTTTAGGCAACTGTACCAATAGAGCATCGGGCAACAAACCCTTAATTGAGTTGAAAAAAAAACCTGTATGTAAATCCTGATCCCAAAAGCAAACCATGTGATTTCCAAGCGGCGGTCTTCATAATTTATGTCTTGGCGCTTGATTCTGAACTGTTTGAACTAGAGCTTGTTGCATCTACATCAGAGCTGCTTTCAGCTACATCATATCCGTAGAGAAAGTTTCGTTCAGCAGTTTCTTTTTCA
>Ga0126342_10015404_pt1 | contig 13402 bp, 9 predicted proteins | sample Cyp1metagenome_FD_92528 | JGI IMG/M metagenome (GOLD analysis project Ga0126342, IMG submission 92528) | Coral microbial communities from Lord Howe Island, Old Settlement Bay, Australia - Cyphastrea 1 metagenome | ecosystem: Host-associated > Invertebrates > Cnidaria > Coral ...
ACATATATACATATATACATATATACATATATACATATATACATATATACATATATACATATATACATATATACATATATACATATATACATATATACATATATACATATATACATATATAATACCTATCCATATATACTACATATACACATACATATAGTCATACATGTTATGTAATTGTTATTTATCTATCTCGGATGCGTCGAGCCACTTCTCGTCAGGCATGCGGAAGACACCCATGAGGTCAAACTTGTTTTCCTCGTCGAGAATGTTGGACGATCCAAAGAAAGTCAAACGAGCCGAGTCGAGCAAGGAAAATGTCCCCAAAACTTACATGTGTGCTAAAATATACATACATTAGTAATATATCCATATATCCTATATCATTAAAAATACATGTCTAGACATATATATATATAATTATATATATATACATGTTTTTAATATATTATAAATATATGTTTTAATCCCAAAGATGAATCCAAGGTTGGTAAACATCCCATACATGGAGTATTAATAAACCATACAGTAATCCAATCACACAACGTTCATATCCAGTAACAAGTCAATGTTAAATCCAGTAATATGCAATGTTGAATCATTTATGTAATTCCAACGATAAACCATTCCACACACAAATGTACCCTCTGGTAATTTAACATAGCTATTGAAAATGGTCATTTATAGTTGATTTTCCCATTAAAAATTGTGATTTTCCATAGCTATGTTAATTTACCAGAGGGTAACTGTTGTATTCTTTCTGAACTTTCAGAAATTGGGAGCTACCGATGGGTTTATTTCGGTAATTATCAGAAATTCGCCACCACTAAGTCAAGGCAAGTTTGAGAGACCAAAGTCCAGATAGTCCAGGTATCATAGGATTGGTTTAAGGGAAAAATTTTACCCTCTGGTCATTTAACGTAGCTATGGAAAATCACCATTTTTCATGGGAAAAGTCACTATTTCTATGGCCATGTTCAATAGTTTTTTGTATGTTTACCAGAGGGTATGAGCATTCACAGGAACCCCTTAGATTTGATGAGACAAACCCCCATGATAAAACCTGTAGATCATCTGATTTCGACATCCATCGGTAGAAAAAATCGCCAACGGCGACGGTTCCGACTTTTCAACCAGGTGTCTGTCGCAACCGTTGGAGAAGACATCAAAAATCCTTCCTGCGCATCATCACCCTCATGGAAAAGGGCCTCAAGGCGTCAATTTCGGAGACGCGAATTTTTAGAGCTGATCCGCTCAGGCTGTTTTAGAGCTGGGGGCTATATGTTGGAAAAATCTGGAGAAACAGAAATGATTTGATGATATTTGGATCAAGTCATTATTATACAGTAAGTACGAATAAAAGATTGCTTACCTATGATTAACTATGATCAGAAGATTTCTCGAACATATGAAAATCAAGCAGTATGGATCATGGGGTATGGATCGCATGTGGTCCCGGGGTATGGATCGGAACCTTACATTAGCAGTTTTTGGAACAGTTCCCCTTGCCCAAATGAGGAAGCCATGCCTTCAGGTTCCCTGCACCATTCTCGGCGAAATCTCCCCAGATCTGCTGACACAAAGCCCAAACCTGTAGGAAACATCTTCATTTACTGTATATATGATACTATACTATATTCTATTGTAGTATAGTATAGGAGAGTATGTTGTGTTATATTGTATTATATTGTATTATATTGTGTTATATTGTGTTATATTGTATTATTGTATTATATTGTGTTATATTGTATTATATTGTATTATATTGTGTTATATTGAATTATAAATTGTGTTATATTGTGCTATATTGTATTTTATTGTATTATATTGTTATATTGTATTATATTGTGTTATATTGTGCTATATTGTATTGTATTGTATTGTATTATATTGTTATATTGTATTATATTGTGTTATATTGTGCTATATTGTATTGTATTGTATTATATTGTTATATTGTATTATATTGTGTTATATTGTGCTATGTTGTATTATATTGTATTATATTGTGTTATATTGTATTATATTGTGTTATAGTGTGTTATATTGTATTATATTGTATTATATTGTGTTATATTGTGCAATATTGTGCAATGTTGTGTTATATTGTGCTGTATTGTATTATATTGTGTTATATTGTGTTATATTGTGTTATATTGTGTTATATTGTGCTATATTGTATTGTATTGTATTATATTGTTATATTGTATTATATTGTGTTGTATTGTGCTATATTGTATTGTATTGTATTATATCGTTATGTTGTATTATATTGTGTTATATTGTGCTATGTTGTATTATATTGTATTATATTGTGTTATATTGTATTATATTGTGTTATATTGTATTATATTGTGTTATAGTGTGCTATATTGTATTATATTGTATTATATTGCGTTATATTGTGCAATATTGTGCAATATTGTATTATATTGTCTTATAGTGTGCTATATTGTATTATATTGTGTGATATTGTATTATATTGTACTATATTGTGTTATATGGTGCTATATTGTATTTATATTGTATTATATTGCATTACATTGTATTATAATATATTATATTATATTATATTATGTTATGTTGTATTATATTGTATTATATTTTACTACATTGCATTATATTATATCATATTATGTTATATTATAATACAATATATTTCATTACGTTACATTATATTATATTGTATTAAATTATACTATATCATATTATAACAATATCGTACATTACATTACGTTACATTACATTACATTATATTGTATTATGTTATATTATATTGTATTATATTATATCATACATACATATGCATACATGTACATGCCCATATAACTTTTAAATCCCCAGTCACAATTCCGGAGTCCAGCACTCCGGTTTGTCAGAACATAGGGCATCATCATTTTCCGACTCAAAAAGTTGCAATTTGGATGTAAATCTTTCATTTTCAGACACACCCAGATCCAATCTTCATTGGTTAGATATGATTAAATCCCCAATTCTTCAGGGACAAATCCACAAATTTCAATGATGAAATAACTGTTAAGCCACCGTGATACCACCAGAAATCCTACTCAAAAACATGTTTCATGCTTAAATGGTAGTAGGATTTATAGCCTCAGAACAGATGTACTAACCAACGTTTTGAGGGACAGGGATATTCTTGTGGTATTTTCATGCTACGAGAGATGGTAAATCAAACATGGCAAGGGGAAATCCATGGAAATCCACTATAAATGGTAGTTTTGGTGGGAAATCCAGAGATTGCCCGTTGCCATGTTTGAATCTGAGAGGATACCTCCACCAACCTTCGGCCCCAGCGGCAATGGCCGCATCGCCCGGGCTGGGGAAGTCCCGGCGCAGCCGCTGGTACGTCAGCACCGGGGCTGTCTTCAGGTTCCGCGCCGAAGTGGTGAAGGTGGGTCCAGCCATGTCGCCAAAGAGGATGCTGGCGGAGAGGATAGCAACACATTGGGATCTAACCATCCCAAAAGCCTGTTTGCATCGAAAATTGGGATGGTTTTTTCGGGGAGACACTGGATTTAATCAGGATTTTTCATGGATTTAAATGGAATGTTGCCAGACTGGACTAGCCAAGCATGGTTAGTTCAAAAGTCAACCCACATTCCATGGCTGGTTGACCACTGGACCGAGGCTTGGCCACTAGGAGTTGATTCGGCGATCCCAATGGGAAGCTGGTGGAATGTGATTGGAATTGGGTCCCTTATTGGGGCTATTTCTATGACCGCCAAAGAATTTCCATGGCAAACTCCGCAAACTTACTGGTCTACAGCAAAAGTGATGCAAAAACCAAAGACAAGCATCCCAACATGGCCTTAATCAGGTGTTTTTGGAATGATGATCATGTGTCCAGGTGATAAAAAAACATCACCATGCGTGAGCACCCCCAATTCCAACCATCCACCCTTTTTAGTTGGTTTCTGTCATTTTCCATGCTGCTCAGTACGGAGAATCTTCCACAAATGGCATCAAATGGCCAAAATGGCCATCAACCTTTGGAAGCTAATCTAATCGGTAAAAATCACCAACCAGAATTTGTTGACCATCATCTGGTGGAATCTAATTACTGTATCATAATAAAAAAGCTCATTTTCGGTAAACGCAAGAAACCGCCCGAGGTGGGGATGGAAAACCTCACCCATCTTCGATAAAAAACACCCATCTTCGCTTGTGCTTTTGAGGCAAAACCCGATAGCATCAGCCATCCGGTGAACATCCCTGAAGAGGCTCCGGCACCACTCCCCATGGAAAATTTGCCAAGTCTCCTACTATCCTCCTGAGTTCTACTACTACTAGTAGTTGGAAAGTATCGGTTTCCTGGGGCTAATTATAAATAATCCCCAATAAAAAAAAGTCTGGAAAATCCAAAACTGATTCCCCATTCATCTGGTGGAAGCCCCGGAGAATTGTGCTCATGTCGAGGGATCATCATCCCATGAAGTGCGGTTTATCCATCATTGCTATACCCATGAGGGATATCCCCACGATTATCCCCACTTCACCCAATGATGTAATATATATATATATATCCGCATGATGATAATATACCCATATGATGAGTACAATCATCATGATATATCATGATTACATATCCCCAATACATATCCGCATGATATCCTCATTCTAAAAATGGTTAAATTCTCATTACTCTCTGGAAATTCAATCATGGCTTCCTGGTAAATTCCCCATCAATAATACGTCGATGATGTTTCCATGTCAGTGCCCATCTTTGGGGATTTTCCGGCGGCCCGCCATGTTTGAGGACACCGAGGGTAATTCCATTGACAGTAGCCACGAATCACCATTGTTCACCATCACTATCACCATTATTAGCTATTACAAACACAACTTTGTTAGATGTTGTTAGTATTGCTAGTTGTCACTCACTTCACCAGTCTTCACCATAAAAAAGCCTTACAAACACAGTTGCAAGTAGCCATTGTTATTACCCAGCTTTCATATACTGGAGGGTCAACCTCCACAAGGTGGTGCCACAGTTGCTATTGGAGTTATCTTCACCAACTTAGCCAACATAAATCAGCTATAAATCCCATTGAAATACCATGATTTTTGTTGGTTAAGCCATCAGTTTCCTTTGGTTTTTCTCTGGTTTTCCTCTGGTTTTCCTGTGGTTTTCCCATGGTTTTCCCATGGTTTTCCTATGGTGTTCCTATGGTTTTCCTATGGTTTTCTCATGATTTTCCAATGGTTTTCCTATGGTTCTCCTATGGTTTTCCTATGGTTGTCCCATTGTTTTCCCATGGTTTTCCTACGTATGGGTTTCCCATTGTTTTCCCATGGTTTTCCTATGGTTTTCCCACTAAATCACCACCCTTCCAACCCCTTCCCGTCTCCTGCAGAGCCGCAGCAGCCCCCAGTCCGCCCAGCGCAGCACGACTGCATCTCCCGGCGCAAAGTGTTCCAGCAAGGACCCGGTGCCAAAGGCGGCACGTGTCTCGGGCCGGACCAACCTGGGGGCCGTGGAGAGAAGTGCGGCCCAAGTCTTGGGATTGGGCTGATTTTGATGGGAAATCTTGAGAAATCTTAGGGCGTGGATTTTCTGGTGGAGTTGTTTGGGGTTGATGTGGGAAATTCGTAAACGAAAAAAAAGGACCATGATTTAACACATCAATAGGGCCCGCCTAGGGTTGTGCACCTGTTTTCTTGGTGGAGATCCAGGAGAAATGGATCGGTTCACCATGGTGAAAACTGGGGAATTTTCACGTAGAAACCCTGGTGGATTTTTACCAAAACAAATAAAGGTTTAATCAACAGACAGGGAATGGATACTGTAAACTATTTGCTTATGTTTACCATGTGCTGTCTAGCTGGTGATCACTGCAGGACTCGCAATTTCTATCTGAAAATTGACATGAAACCTCACGTTCGCTAAGGAATCCTCATGCTTTGTTGGTCATTCCACCCTTGGGATCAGTTACCCATGCTTTTTGTAGGTGCAAGCCTGGCTGAATCTTTGACCCAGCAGCACGTGGCTCTTCTTCACCTCAGTTCGGAGGCTGGCGTTCTTGCAGATGGGGCAACAGCGGCAACAGGTTGACAGAATGCTTCGTAATTATCACATCTACCAACAAAGAAATTGACAGTACGGTGCAGCCAACACAGTTTACGTCTGGAAATGTGTCTCTTTCTCCATAGAAATGACACTGGTGTCACCAATCTAAACCATCACCAACTCACCACTTACCACAAGCATTTTGTCATGAAGATGGCAAGAACTCAATGGAGTGACTTCAAAAGTTGCAAGAAACATCAAGAAACCTTTTTACCAAGTACAATGTGGATCAGTATGGGGTTTCCTTTAGTTTTTCCAATTTTTGGGGAATTTTCTGCCTCCCATTTTGCCCGGTAAAAAACAAATCTTAGCTAATTCTGGAGAAAATTTGTGGCTGGCATAGTTAAATCATGTAAAAATGCCCATTTTAGGTCATGTTGCATTGTGATTTAACTAGAACAGACATGATTTCCATTTAAAATCTGTTAAAAATCGCGTGGAAATCCCCATTTCAGGTTGGGAGAAATCGAGAAATCACCAATTATATAAATCACCCACATTTTATGCTTATCCATTTTTGGCATAGTTAAAATAGTTACCCTCTGGTTATTTAACATAGCGAACTGGAAAATGGCCCATTTACAGATGATTTTATCATTCCTTCATTTGGAATGGATTTTCCAGTTCGCTATGTTAAATAACCAGATTGTATTTTTGTTTCCATATCTATGTTAAATAACCAGATGGTAAATCACCATTTATAAAATTTATATGTCCATTGACCGATGATTTTCCCAGTAAATCACCATTTCCGGATAGTCCTTTTGCACCTTGGATACCTCGGTGCGTTCAAGGCGCTGGTGCATCCGACACGCAGATCCCAGCCACGGCCACACGGATGAGTTGGCCGCCCCAGGGGCACGCCATGTACGACAGGGTGGCCTAAGGAGGGACCAAAAGATGGGCCGTAACTGGGGTTATAAACTGGTTGAGTGATATTATACCTGGGTTAGTGGTTAATAGTGGTTAATAGTGATGTTGTGATGTGAAAAGTACTCCTGTTTGTTAGCTAAGAATCCAGTTATAATGATATAGTGATGTTTATAACTTCTCAGTTATAATCCAGTTATATAGCCATAACTGATGTTAATTGCCCCTGTTCGTTGGCTAAGTTAGTTTATAACTCCAAGAACTAGGATTTATGGTGGTTATATCGGTAATTGGCTTTTAACTGGGACTGTAACACCCTTCAACTGGTTAGTAAGGTTCGTAAGTGGGCTTAAAATCCCTTTCACTGAATGTAAACTGCTTGAACTTCGATGAAATGTGAAAAATCATCAGACTCTGTCGTGGTTGTTCCTGGAGATAACCATGGGATAGTTTAGCTGGGTGAAATGGCAGAGCTACAAGTAAATTTACGGTAAAGGGACACCTGGGAGATGTTAGTCTTGCCATGTATCTAATATCCTAAATATAGTGGATCATGTGTGATATACTTGCAGTAGATATGTATGTGTATATATACCTTGTAATAAATATATATAATTACAAATACATTACTGTAGAACCTACCATTTAGGAAGAGCCATGACAGTATCAATATTCGTGTGTGTGAATCCCTTCCCAAGAACATATTCGATATGCACCCCTGTAGAGGACCCCAATTCATGAATAGATCCAATACATTTGATTTCATCAGGCTTTTGATTGGGCTGTATAGAGAAACATAATGGGGATTGTTTTTTTGTTCCATCTACGTTGATATGTTCTACTTGTGTGAGCAAGTGTGTGGAATTACGTAGCTATTGGAAATGGCCATTTATAGTTCATTTACCCAGTAAAAATGGTGGATCTTTCCATAGCTTTTTGTATGTTTACCAGAGGGTAGCCCATTCGTGGTTAGAATTTTCCCAGCTACAACGGGCAACATCTAGGTATTGCTCAATGCTAAATTCACTCTCCATAAAATCCCCCCTTCGAATCCTCTTCTGATGTAAAATAATCTTCATTCCCCCAGTGTGTCGACATCAAAGTAGGTTTAATACTTAGAATCCATACACTCATATAGGTGTATATATATATACTGATTATACTGTATATACTTTAATATGTATATTGTATATAGTGTATATAGTGTATATATTGTACATATTAATATATTGTATATATTGTATATAGTGTATATATTGTATATATTGTATATATTGTATATATTGTATATAGTGTATATATTGTATATATCGTATATATTGTATATATATATATTGTATATATTGTTTATATTGTATATATTGTATATATTTTTATGTGTATATATATATGTATGTATATTATATATAATCTACTATATATAATATAATCCATGCATATTTGGGGGATGTTCCCAGTTCTAACACACCAAGCTCCGCCTGGGGCTTCTCAACTTCTGTGTCCCAGTCATCCTGGATGGGTCGGCTTCGATTGTCTTCGATGTTTCAGATACCAAGCCCACCAAAACATGGAAAATGAATGACAATTAAAATAAAATCGTGAAATCCTACTGAAATATAGTTGTAAAGCAAATGTCTATCTTTTGGGTGATTAATTAATATCGTTTTGAACCAATAGAAACGGGAATGTAACAAAATTGGCAACTCATGGTGAGGATGCGGGGAAGAAGAGAACGGTCAAAAAAACACTGAAAAAATCGTGTCATCCCATCCCCCTACCCTCTGGTTATGTCAAAATAGCTATTGAAAATGGCCATTGAAATAGTGGATTTTCCCATTAAAAATGGAGATTTTCCATAGTTATGTTAGTTTACCAGAGGGTAATATTAGACAATTCCCAAAGATCTATGACTCATTCTGAATCACCTATCATATCTATCATGGTTCCGGGGGGGAACAAATATTGGATGTGAACCCAGTGATATGGGTCACGTCCAAAACCCATGATCGACCGACTGGGAATTCCTGGTGATTTCCTGAGTCATAGAGGTACCCCCAAATCATCCATTTATAGATGGGATGTCCATTATAAACCTACCATTTTTGGATACCCCCATTTATGTAAACCCCCAGATAGTCAGGTCTCATGTCAAAGACTGGAAGGGTTCAGGGGCATCCAGCAAGAAATGACTTTCTCAGATCCAACCAGCATAACTTGACTTCACTTTGGACAGGTGCGCTGTCCAAAACATCTGCGGTTTTGTCCACCAGCAATGGGTCTCCTGGATATACAAGTCTATTTGCCACAAAATTGAACAACTGTGACTACAAATCATATTCAATCAGATCCAATCTGCACAGCATCTTTCGGTCTACAGTTATGTCAGTTATTTCAGTTATGTCAGTTATGTCAGTTATGTCAGTTATGTCTGGCCAGACGAGGGTGCTGATCATTACATCTTCAAGCTGTGTACCCTCTGGTGAACTAACATAGCAATGGAAAATCACCATTTTTCATGGGAAAATCCACTATAAATGGCCATTTTCAATAGCTTTTTGTATGTTCACCAGAGGGTACAACCATAGGACCATAGGAATTGCCCAGTAGATCAAAGCTCAGGTTGGGAGCTAAAGCCCTCACAGAGACCTTTGATCCACCGCCTGAATCTGCCTTGAAAAATCCCCCAAAGGAATCGACTTTTTATATCCCCCTGAAAAAATTCGACCCTGGACCCGGGGGGGCGCCAGTTTATAAAGAATTACGTTTGAAAATGAGATTTCTCAAAAAAAAAATATAATGGGAATCACGACAAGTACAATATACGGTCCCTTGCAAATGGCATCTTATAATGCGTCCTGGTGATGCTATAAAATGGCAGTTGAAATCAACAAAAAAAATCAAAACAATAACAAACTTTAGGTTCTGTGAGTGGTGTTTTCTGGCAAAAGCCATCATTTTATACGGGCGAGGGTTGTTCACGAGGAATTTAATGGGTTTTGATGGCTTTGGCATTTTACACGATTTTTTGAGATCATTTTACTAAAAAAAAAATGCAAAAACAATTTCTCCGGGTATATGTTTTTCTCAGTTTTTGCTGGTAATACTGCAATTTTCAAAAGAAAAGGACACACTGAAAATAAGGTATGCCTTGTAAAATGATTCAAAATCCGAAGTGAACATGATTTCTTGCACAACATATTTTTTTAAAAAAAAAGAGTCGTTATTTTATGAGAGTGCTGGTGAAAGAAAAATCCAATCTTTGTGACCCCCGGGTCTGTTTTTCTTACAAGACCCATGAATTATCATTTTATAAAATGGGACAAAATTAACAAATGGTAATTGTGCTGTCTTTTCAAGGTACCTGAGCGGCACCCACCTGTTTTTTGGGTCCTTTTTTGAGAAACAGGATTCCTTATAAAATGACCCGGAAAAGCGCCACCCGGGTCCATCTCATAAGGAACATTAAGAGGGGGATCTTGTTATATTATTCTTCTTCCCATCCTTCCACATTTCCCCCCCTTCTATGCATGCGGTGTTCGGACAGCAAGTTGGGGACGGCTTCCAACCAATCTTCCACGCATCGAGGGCGGAAGGACATCATGGACATTCGTTGAAGCTGCGGCGTCCAAAAAATCACCGGTTGAAAACTAAACGCTGCGGAAGGGCGGGGTTGACAGCCAGACACCCCAAAGAACTGCTGCTGGAAGGGTTGTGGCTCCCGTGACTTGATATGAATGGAAGGTGGTTGAGCCCTACCCCTCTGAAAAATGATGGAGTTCGTCAGTTGGGATGATGAAATTCCCAACTGAATGGAGAAATGATCCAAATGTTCCAAACCACCAACCAGGGAATATCTCTGGATATCTCGAAATTCCTCCTGTGGCATCTTTCCATCCGAATCCGACTGCCTGCACTGCTGAGAGGCTGTTGCATCCCAGAGACCCTTTCGGGTGGACCCTAAAAGGGAATATGACTGAGAAATGGCCGGCAGATCCAACTTCGACCTTGGTTTTGTCGAGTAAATGTTAAAACATGAAAAAACCCGTGATATTTTGGCTGTCGCATTTACATGAGTGGCAACTTGTCATACCTTGGTTTGCTTAAGAATCATGTTCCCTACTCTGCATCCCCACTCTTTGGTTGGTTACATCACCATTCTTTGGTTCTTCAAAGCCCCATTGGCGATTCTCAAATTTATCCTGTCCCCCGAAATCTTCATAGAAACCAAGTTTCTGTGCAAACCGTTTAACCCCCCCCAATTTTGCTTCAAAACTCCCAGCCCCAACCATCCCAATCAGCGCCGCCCCACCTGCAAGAGTTTCTCCATCTTCACCGGCGGCCGCTGCGCGCGCCGGGCCACCTCTGCCAGTCGCAGCGTCCAGGGCTTGGTCGACACAACGAAGGCCTCGCGCCGCAGATCGTGGAGCGGCTGGTAGGAACCTGCGGCTGGAAAGAACTGGGGATAACTGGGGATATATATATATATACATATATACATATATGTTACTTAAAGGTCATTTGTTGCCATGGACATTTAAATAATAGGTAAATTATAGGTAAACCAGCAAACTAAATCGGCCATTGTTCATAGCTATGTTTAAATGACCAGAGCGTAGAAAAGTGATGTTTTTTTGGTTAGCCACCAATTTTGTTGAGGGCCTGAGAAAAACTCTCTATTTTGGTTTAGTGACAAAGATGAGGATTCTGACCAGCAAAATTATGCGGAAAAACAACTGAATTGCGCAGTCAGTTTCATAGCAAAAAATATGCTTAAATCAACATCGATGAGGATATACAATGAACATCGGGATTTAAGTTGTAAAACAATGGGGCCCGTAACAATGACCAAAACACCATTCACAACCCACTACATATGTCAAAAAATGAAAGGGATCCAACTTTGGTACAAGCCACCTTATGTAAATGTAGATGTTAGGAACCCAGCAAAGTCTCTCATTTCGAGGACAATAAGGGCGTACTGAGACAGTCGCTGAACAAAGTCAATGGTTAGCAACTAGATTGTAATGGGAATTGAATGGGCTCGGATAGTCCTGGAAGTTAGGATCTTCATCTAGTTAATAAGTGAACATAAGTGAACTATATATAGCTTGATATAGCTTGTTGTTATTGTAATTAACTGGTGATTGATATAGTCTTCATATAGCGGTGCAAGGCAGTGCAAGGCATGGAAGCTGCGACTCCCAACTTCCGGGATCATCAGTTACCCAGAGTACAGTCAGGTTGCGAAAAGACAACCCAATAAAAGATAAGGATCGATTAGGTCTACACATAATAAATATATAATAAATACATAATACATATATAATAAATATATCATAAATATATCATAAATATATCATAAATATATCATAAATATATCATAAATATATCATAAATATATCATAAATATATCATAAATATATCATAAATATAGGATTAATATATAATAAATATATAATAAATATAATATATGTATATATATATACACATACATATACATGGGATTAGTTTGCAAACCATCAAACCCCACAGCAGCAGCGGCACATTGCCGCCAGGTTTGTAGAGTGTGGGCCTCTGTGTTTGGGGCCATAGCTACCCAGGAGCTGAAATACAAGGTTCCTGAGGTATGACCACTGTAGCGACACCCTAAGTTGGGATATGGGGCCCCTATATCTAGAACTATGGCTACATGACCATGTGTTACTGGATTTGCAACCCCAAGTAGGTTGCCCCATGTACTCCTATCTAAGCGAGATTGTATCGTACTCAGCAACAGGAAACATCTTCGGACCTTTATCTCACCCTGACAAGAATTACCCTGATCCATTCAATGGAAGATCCACAAGCATCTTTAGATGCTGAGGGTGGGAGAGGGACACCTTTCATGAGATGATTTCGGAAATGGAACAACTCATCTGGAAACTTGAAAAGTGAGCTACTGGGACATCTCCGGTTGGATTTTCTCATATTCTCTAAATGATTTGGTCTAAGGCAGGAGTTTCCATGCTGTTTATCATTTAAAAGTTATAAAATTACTTTACTTCGAGTGATCCCCACCCTTGCACATAATTCTGACAGAGTTTCTGGCACAGCATCTGGAATAATATACGGCATATATATATATATGGCATATATATAATATAAATTATTGTATATGTAATAATATATTATTAAATATTTTATTAAATATATGATTAAATATATTATTAAATATATTATTAAATATATTATTATATATATATTATTAAATATATTATTCAATATATTATTAAATATAGTATTAAATATATTATTAAATATATTTTTAATATATATTATTAAATATATTATTAAATATATTATTAAATATACTATTAAATATAGTATTAAATATATTATTAAATATATTATTAAATATATTAATAAATATATTATTAAATATATTATTAAATCTATTATTAAATA
>Ga0126342_10015405_pt1 | contig 13402 bp, 10 predicted proteins | sample Cyp1metagenome_FD_92528 | JGI IMG/M metagenome (GOLD analysis project Ga0126342, IMG submission 92528) | Coral microbial communities from Lord Howe Island, Old Settlement Bay, Australia - Cyphastrea 1 metagenome | ecosystem: Host-associated > Invertebrates > Cnidaria > Coral ...
CATCCTCGTTGGGACGAACAATGCCGCGACACGATGATGACAGTCCCTCCGCAACTCACCTCTTCCCTTCCTTCTTTCTCCTACCCCGCTAGCTTTCGTCATCCACCCCCGGCCTCAAGTTGCCTATCCATGGATCGGGCCCCATTATGCGATACTTTTCTCACTTCTTTTGTGCTTCAGCAATACAAAATGCATACAAAATGCGTTTTCACTGGTCTCGAGCCGCTGACGTCACACTGACAAAACCTGGCCAACTGGCCAAAGGGAAGTTGTTCCAGATGGGTTTCTACATTCTACACGTGTCCTTCTGAGCACCCCACTTGAGTGCGTAGACAAACGCAAGTACGTGCTACTTCTAGACTGGAATCTCTTCAAGCGCATGAATCACATGTCCTTTGTACAAGCATGTATAAGGGAGGTTCATGCTGGCATAACAGGACATGCATTTTGTAAAGCAGTTGTATTGGTCCAACTCTGTTCCTGCTTGTAAAGAAGGGCCTACATTCGCTCGTCGTGTAGGAACTACTGGAGCTATCAGCTCTGACTCGGCCACCACCTGCCAACGACTCAATCTAGGAGGGATTGAATCGGGGTTGAATGAGTTGCTTTCAGGATAGAATTGTCGTGAATTGTCAAACTTTGTCAACAGTTGCAATATATGTTGCAATTGATGTTTGATTCTTAAAGACAGTGCAACAGCCCTGTGTGTAGGAGCATGACATGAGTGACATGAGGTTGTTTGCTGTTTTTGGCCCTGTAGCCTGTAGACGAAAACTACGAACGTCCATTGGAAGCAACACCGCTTGGACGTCCTCAGGTACGTGGCATTGTGGAGTCGGCGTTGATGCTGTTAGGCAGCAACGATAAGAGACGTTTATCAGCTTTGTCATGCTTTGACTGTTGATATCTGTTGATATCTGTGGATATCTGTTGATTTATTGAATCTATTGCATAAGTATTGCATAGTATTGGATCATGTTGAGCTCATGTTGAGCTCATGTTGAGCTGTTGGGTCCACGGAGTCCACGCCTCTGTGTGTTCGGATAGCGGCAGGCTTTCGGGATGCCAGCTGGGCATCTGCCAGGGCTGCTTTCGAAGATCCTGAACGCTTCAAGGAGACCGGAAGGAGAAAATGGAGAAACATTTGAAAACAAAAATGAAAAAGGACAAACTAAGGCAAACCAAACCATTCAAATTAACTTAAACTAAGGCAACCGAAGCTAGACTAAGTTAAGCTACAAAGACAAAGAAGTTAAACTACGTAGATTAAACCAGTTTTAACTGAATTCTGTGCAAAATGGGATGCCAAGGCAGTAGGAGACTTCACAGAATGCGCTGGAAGAAGCAGCAGGACATGATCTGCACACTCTTGAATGAGGTAATGAGGAATAGTTGGAACTGAAAACTGTAGATAATCATGCAGAAGCAGGGAAAGGACGAGCAATCTCTAGTAGATGGATGCCAGACTTGGAGGATACTGTAGGCGGTATACAGGACAAATACAGACAAAACAGGTTGCAGCATTTCTCTTGGAGGGCTTCATTAAGTTTTCCATCATTTGCGAGTATTTTTCCGTGTCACACTTCTATAGTAGCTTCAGAGTGGAATCTGAGTAAAGTGGAAATCCGCCCCAGTGAAGTTTCTTTTAGAATTAACAGACTCGATTTGTCTTGTATCCGTGTTACATTGTTTGCATCAAGGGTTTTAATCTTGTTGCAACACTACGCGCAGATACATTTGGGACTCTCTAGATAGTCAAGGGTGCTTTTGCATGGCGAAGCCGACAAACAGACAGGGAAGTGCTTTTTCTATGGGTTGAAGCGTTTTTTCACGGTATCTTTAAATAATCTTGGTCGTACAATGCCAAACAATGGCTCGTAGGACCAGCAAGTGTTTGCTTTTGTGCCTTGATTCCCTTGGTGGATTTCCGAACAATGGAAGCACATGGAAGCACTGCATCGCCAAAAGTCAGGAGAAGCTGCGTTCATTCAACGCATCGAAAATCTCCCGTTTGCAGTACCAGAAGCTCCGACGAAGTTCTCGGCCCAGCGTTTGCAGCACTTAGATTACTAGCCGTCAGGCATTCAGAAACTTGCATAGAAACTAGGCCCTAAGCAAAGATAGTAAAGGCTTGCTTAATCTTTCAGAGTTTCTCTTTATGGCTGAAATGGACCTTGGACATCCTTGGACATCCTTGGACCAATGACCAAGTTGGGTTTCGATATGGTTTCTTTCCATAGGTTCATTATTGGTTCATTCATTTTTTGTACTCGGTGGCTGCATCGGCGGCTGTTTCAGGTCTTCAAGCAACCAAGGGACTAGAGCAAAGCAGGACCGCTTTTTGAAGTTGGCTGGATCATTTATTTTGTCACTCTTTTAAGGATCATTTTGAAGCATTGCCTTTTTGCCCATGGGATACGTTTAAAGTTTAAAGTTGAAGTTCACAAGATGTCCACATCATTATGAAAATGTTGTAAATCTTGTATCACTGTAGATAGATGTAGATAGTCACGTGATAACTCGTGACATCAAATGCTTTACGGATTGTTCCGGTTTTGTGGCACCAATTTCCTGGCCCCACACAGCACAGCTAGCCTTCACCTTCCTGTGGCACCTTTGCTTCCAAGCACGCGGATGAACGGTGAAAGAATATGAAACGACATAAACGACAAAGAAGCGACAAAGAACAAGAAAGAACGGAGTTTTTCAGTGATGAACATGGATAAAACATGATAAAACGTCATAGAGCAATGTCTTTGGGTGCAATGCCTTGATTGTGCTTTAATGCTGTTTTCATGGCCTCCGGAGGAACAAATGCGGCAGCCTGGAGGAGTGGTGCTGCAGGGTGCCCCAGCTTTGAGCTCTCAAAGCGCGAACAGCTGCTGCAGGATGTCACGCCACAGCTCACAGCTTTTGTATCATCCAACGTGTAAATCAATGAAAATCATACATTGAATTAGGTCACCATAAGTATCATAAGATACCGTAAGAACATAGCAGTGATAGCTTCGGTCACTCAATTCTCACCAAATGCCCGTGTTCTTCTGCGCACGTGATGCTCAGCCCAAAAGCAAGCTATCATGACAACCGCTGCTTGAAGAAGCTGTGGAACCTTGAGGAGCCACAAGGAAAGTGTGAAGCCACAGCGTGAATGAAAACGCGACACGTAGAAGCAAAGTGTGGGGCAAAAAAGCCGCTATTCTGTAGAAGGCCAATTAGAAGCAACTTTTGCTTGGTGCCAGCTGCGTTCCAATAGAAACTGCTCAGTATTGGAGACGCAGCAGCCATTGGATATATGAAACTAGCCTGTTTGTATTGTGACAGCGAAAAGAATCTGAAGCAGACTTGCACCACCAACAAAGGTGAGAAGGACCAATGGGATTCAATGAGCAGCATGCATGGCTGCCCCATCCCACATGTCCTCAACAATGGATGAAAAGCAGCGAATCTCAGACTGCTTTGATAGCCACCAGAGCACTCTGGGGGCCTTTCTTGACACATCTTCAATCATCTTCATGTGTTGTGTTTGGGTGCGAATGTGTTGTGTTTGTATTTACGAGGCGCTGTAGCCGATGTCCTGAGCTCCCGCTACAGCGAAGCTGCTTTAGCCGGAGTACCCAAGATGGAGAGAGGGCAGCGAAGATATGTCTCGAGATGTCTCGAGCGGGTTTGGGCTTCATCTGGTTGATTTTGTAAAATTTACAAGGTGTTGCTGCAAACTAAAATCGTGCAAGATGTGAAAGACAAGCAAAGCCCGGTAGTCCCCATCAGGTTCCACAGACATGTGGACATCATTTGTGTCTGGGCATTTCTTCGCTATCTTGGCTATCTTGGCTTCTAAGTGACAGGCCGAAGCGGCAGCCAAGCGTCTTGCTGCTTCAAATTCAGGCAATCAGCACTGACTCAAATTCTATATCAATCTATATCAGCTATTTGACTCGAGGTTAGGGAGCCAGGGAGTATACTGCAACGTACTGGAACATGGCACTGTAAACAGCTGAGAATTTTTGTTCTGTTGGGAAGAACGTTATGTATCGTTATGTGACTTACGTGACTTGTGTGCTTTGTGGATTGCTTATGTGCTTTACTGATCTTTACTATTCTTTACTGATCTTTCAGCAGCATTTTGCAGTCACTTTTTTGACAATGGTGGATTCGTCGAGGCGTGAGTGGAACCAGCGCTGCGTTAGGGCCACAGCAACAAGGGAACTGAGGGGACGCTCTGTGAAACATTCAGCTCTGTCCTGGCAGCCTGGCAGCCAGGTATGTAGTCCATGCGCCTCATGTTTTTGAGCGGCTGCTGCTACATGTTACTACACCTTGAGTACTGTTACAACAACTTGTGTGAAGGCCAGGTGAAATTCAGATGAAGCCACTACAGCCAAGTAAAGCATGCCAGAGGAGGGGTAAAACTTACACCAGTGGATGCATCATTTGATCTACACATTTGATCTACTCATTTATATTAATTTATCATCATTTATAAAAATATCATAAAAAATTATCTAGCGCGCGCGCAGTTTCAGGGGCTGAAATCAGAACGCGTCAGCTTCAGGCCTTCAAAGCCAGAGTTTGAGGCATGGCTCATGCTACCAAGATGGATGGACCAAGATGCACTGATTTTCGCAAACGTTTTGAATCGAAGATATCGAAGACAGTCAAAATTTGAATTGCGAATGCTTTTGAAATTTTGTTCAGATGTTCTAGTCTTTCCTAGCAACTTGTTCATCATTTGTTCATCTTTGACCCAGGTTTCCCACACGTACAGAGCTTGTGACAAGTTGATGATGAAAAGCCCAGAATTTCTGGCTCAGCCAGGAAGGCAACTGGAGGCCTGGCTCCAGATGCCGCCAGCAATGAAGACCCTCGTGCTTTGGGCCGTCATGGCCCTCGTGGTCGTAGTCCCCGTTGAGGGCTTGGCCGCACCAATGCAAAAAGTCATAGGAGCACTTGAGAAAATGCAGGCAACAAGTGAGGAGGAGATGCAAGAAGAGAAGATACAGTTTACCAAGTTTGATCAGTTTTGTTCAGCAACTCTGGATGCCAAAAAGAAAGCCATCCAACAGACAACAGTTACTTTGGAGAGTATTACTTCGGAGATTTCTCGACTGGACAGTGAGGCTGAGAAAATGGCAACAGAGATTGCACAGCATGAGGCAGCAATCAGGAATTCTCAAACGCAGCAGTCCAATGCCACAGAGTTGCGAAAAGCTGAAGAGGAGAATTTCAACGCCACACATTTGGATTTACAGGAGTCAATCGTTGCCATCCAGAAGGCACTTCAACAATTGAAAAAGGAAAAAAAGGAAGACTATGACCGTCCTCAGTCAACTTCGTCCTTTGTGCAAAGCAACCGTGGACTTGGTGGACTTGAACGCTCCGAAGCAGTGGCCAAAGCCCTGGCTTTGGCTGGAGCATTTCGCAACAAGCCTGTGCCTCCAAAAGCAGATGCCTATGAATTTCAATCCGGAAGCATCATTGAAGTTTTGGAAGACTTGAAGGACCAGTTCAAGAAGCAAATTGCCGAAGTGGAGAGTGTGGAGACAGAGAAGAAAAATAGTCATGAATTGCTACTGAGCAGCCTTGACAGTGAGATTAAAGTCAACAAGAAAGCGACCGAAAAGAAGTCCGGTTTTAAGGACTCGGCTCTCGGTCGCAAGGCTGAAGCAGAGGCTAAGAAGTCTGATGTGATGGCAGATTTGGAGGCTGATGAAAAATATCGAAATGATTTGTCTGTGGAGTGCAAGGTGAAAGGCGACGACTTCGCGGAGCGACAGCGCGTTCGATCCGATGAGATTCAGGCTATGAAAAAAGCTATTGATATTTTGAGAAATCCTTCCTTTCTGCAAAGCTCACAGACTCCAATGTCTCCATTTGCCAAAGCATCGTCCTTAGCTCTTCTTCGGTCAGCAAATCGTTCTCCTCCTATCGCTGAAGCAATGAAATTCCTGCAAAAGCGTGCGGAAGAACTGCACAGTCAAAGCCTGCAGAACTTGTTGGTCCGCTTGCAGCAGGTCCCAAATGTGGCTGTGGAAAATATCGTGAAAATGTTAAAAGAGAAGCTTGAAAAGCTTCAGACCGAAGATGTGGACGATTCCAAGCAGAAGGTTTGGTGTAAAGATGAGCTTTCTGAGAATGGTGAAGCACGGGAAACAAAGGGTGATGAGGTGGACAAAGAACAAAGCACAAAAGCAAGTGTAACACAACAAGTTATGACAATTGAAGCAATCATTTTGAGGAAAGCGTTTCAGCAATACTTTCGAGGAAAGCGGTTCTGATTTAGTTTACGTTCTTTTCTTCTCAGTGTACATTACTAATGTTTTGCCAGGTTTTGCTTCTTTCAACGGACTCCAATCTGATGAATTGTGTTGTTGTCGAATTTTGTTTTTTGTTGTTGAAAGCCGTGAGGTGGAGAACCTCAAGGCAGAGATCGAGCAGCTACAGTCCTCGCTGGTCCAGCGCAGCGAAGAGAACGAAGAACTTGCTGATGACATGACTAAGATGGACAGAAGCATCCAAGAAGCCACGGCAATGCGAAACGAGGAGAAGGCTTCGAATCTGAAAAGTTTGAAAGAAGCCACTGAAGGCAAAGAGGCGCTGAGCGCTGCGATGGATGTCCTGCAAAGCTTCTACCAGTCTTTGGCCTTGGTGCAACAATCTGCTGTGAAGCAAAGGCTGCGGCAGGAAGGAAGAGAGATCAAGCCAGAGTTCAGTGCAGGAGGCTACAGTGGACAGAGCGGGCAGAACAGCATCATCGCTTTGCTGCAGAAAGTAGCAGCCGATTTTGCCAAAGAGGCATCAGGTTTGAAAGCAGCAGAGGATGCTGCAGCAAGTGAGTTCAAACAATTTCTTTCGAACACAAAGTCAGATAGAAAGAAAAAGGAAATTACACAGCAGCACAACACAATGTCAATGACCTCTGAAACGGCTTCGCTCGAGCAGAGAAAGAAAGACTTGGCATCCACAGAAAAGCAACTGGATGCTGCTTTGGAATATTACAAGGCAGGGACGGACGAATCATATTTGGTAGTTGCATGTAGTTTTGCATGTAGTTTTGCATGTAGTTTTGCATGTAGTTTTGCATGTAGTTTTGCATGTTGTTACATACATAGAGCACCGGCTTAGCACCTGTTGCCAAACGTTCAGCTTGCCAACTCAGGAGTTGAAGACGAAATGCTTGAACTCCAACACAAGATTTGCTGATGCTCGAAAAAAGCGTGAGGAGGAGATCAAGTCGTTGCAGAATGCCTACAAGATCCTTTCTGTGAATTTGTGAAAGCCGGAAGCGAAGTCAAGTTCGGGCTGAAAAAAAAATGTGCAATGTGATTGCAGTTGCAGTGCTCAGCTGCCAAACAAAAATTATAGCAGAGCATAGCAGCAGTGAAAACATATTTTCAGCTGGTGAAAACAGCGAGACCAGGCAGTTCCAGGTCAGACTTCCGGACATCTAAACGGGCACTGAGTCGTCGTGGATGCTTTCTGAATGCATGTCTTGTGCAAGGCATACGAATATGTTCTTCGGCCTGCTGGGACCTTTGTTGAGAGTGCCGTCTGCCACTGTGGGAGATGCAGTAGCAGACTTGCGATGCATTCAGTCCACGTTGTCCACGTTGTCATTCACCGTACACTATTCTGTTAGTGACCGTCCTACAATCATCAGGCAACTTCAGGATGTTATTCATAGCAGTACTACCAAGTATGTGGTACCCAAGTTGCAGAAGTTTGTGCTTGGTACTTAGATGAGCTTGGTTAGGCATAAGTATTGAAAAAAAAATATGAGTTCAGCTCAGGCACAAAGGGTGTTGTGAGTGTCATGAAATTACGGAAATTGGCCAAGACATGCCGGGAGACAATTTGTTCAATTTGAGACATGAGCTTCAGCAAACCTTCCTGCTCCATGCGTCTAGATATTGGCCATGGGCTTCAGCTGACTTAAGGACCTTGGTGACTTGGTGGTTACTCCTGACATCTACTCCATGACGCCAAACGAGTGCCTTGGCACTGACAAGGACCACATGGACCATGCTAAAGCTTCATGCAAAGCTTGGCCCGAAGCTCTGTAAAGCTTCAAGGCTCGGAAGGCTTTGGCAATGCTTTGGCAATGCTTTGGCAAATGCTGAAATTTGAAATATCTTTGCTCAGGCTGCGACATGTCCGAGATCTCAAAGTGCATCGACCACGGGTTGGTGAGGTGCCAACAGTTGTCGAGGAAGATGATTCAGATTCAGTTCAGAGATGTATCTCTCGACATATTATATAAATATGAATATATCATATTGATTCATATTGCAACTACGTTAGGTTCAGCTTAAATAGGCTCCTTATCCTGACTTCTTCTATGATTTCTCATCCCTTCCTGTCCCTAAAGTTCCTTCTTGACAGCCAATGCCAAGTTTCAATCAGTCCTGTTGAATCCTATTGAATTATTGAGAAGAATATTGAACGGCCTTGAACTTGTGCTCCTTTGTCCTGGTGTTTTTCAGAAAGTTGTTTATCAAGGCTCCTTGAGGTGAAAGGTAAATCGTTCGTTGCGGAATGTTGCGGACCCTTTTCACACAAAGGGTCATTTGAGGATGTTTGAAGCACGTGTGGAAAACAAGACCGTGTTTACTATAGTAATCTGTAGTACATTATCCAGGTTTACTTAGTTACTTCCCTTTCCTGTGATCCCCTTGGATTCGGATGCCGGATGTCTATTCGGCATCGCTCAAGTCGGCATGCACATTGTAACCCGATGCAACCCGCATGTGCAATGTCATGTGGAGCAGCCTGTTAGGTAACTTTCCACGGTGAGATCGATTTGATTGCCTATCCCGACATCCTGGAGGACATGTTGAGCCAGACTCACTGATCATGAACCACGTATTGCAAACCTATAGTACAACCTTGAACACTTTGTCCGTGCCTAGATTCGTTTTGGACGTTAAGTGCGCACACGCACAATCTCACACACTGCTGACACACGACATAAATTTCTCTGGTTGAGTTTTTTCCAGGGTTTCCATGAAGGATCTTCCGAATTTGGTGCGGCTCGAACCTGGGGAGGCTTTGGAGCCTTGGGCGGAAGCAAGATGCAACCCATGCATACGGTGCCATATTCAGCAACTTCCACTCAGAGTCGAATTCACAGAAGCAAAACCTTGAGGGGTGCAAGCAAAGAGGGGAGTTCAGTGTTCAGCAGCTTTTCTTGAGCTGATCAACCAAAAAAGGTGTGAACGTGTGTTTTTTGAATCCTTTTGACAGTTCCAAAACCCTCATCTCTTGTTTGAAAAGGATACATGGCTGCAACGGCTATTTTCTATGGTTTTCAATAGAGTGCATTTTCAATCTCAATCATTCACATCATTTTGTTTGGTGGGAAGTTCGGTTCATAAGAAGGGAGGCATCTAGGTTTGCGCCTTTTTGGCACAGCAAATGATCTACCGTGGATACTGGCGGGCGCCGTGTTTTGTAGCGGAATGCGGTTTGAATGCTTTATTGTGGTGTGTTTTGCTGATGTCTTGTAGTGTCTTGTGTTGCATTGCCGTGCAGTGCTGTCTTGTATGTAGGGTATGTATGTTGTATTATGCGGTGTGGCAGAGCATGCTATACTAGGTGAGGCAAGGCTGTAGGCTGCATGTCATTGCCTCGGGCGTGCGTTGGCATGCAGTGGAGTGCAGTGCACCATAGTTTGTGTCACCGGGGTTACTGCAGCTACATAGGAATGTGCATGCATGTAACAGTAATTAACTAGGCAGGCACATACGTACTGACGTACTGAACAGCATTTGTTTCAGTGTTGGCGCGTACGCGTGTGTAATTGGTCATATGGGGTGCTTGCGTTAAGCCAACCATGGCAGTGCAGCATCGGCCCTCAATCTTATGCCCCTTAAAGTTTGCACAGTGTTATGTTCAATGTAAATACGTTGATTGATTCTGCTTTTTTGCAACGTACAGAATGGACACCGATGCTGATCTTTTGGAATGATGCACTACCACAGCAGAAAACCGATTACGGCAACATGCCGAATCGAAGATACGCCTTTCTTGTGAGACCTGCGCATGTTTGTACTCGTATTTTTCCATGCTTCAGCAATATGAATTACAGGTAGCATGGTATGATAAAAAGTCATAGACTGTAGTTTAATATAATCTATGAATTGTTTGTTAAAGTGCGGGCCTCTTGATTTGTATTTCGGCGTTTGCTGAAGTTTATCTACTTACTTTTTTTCGGTTTGCACTATATTATGGTGTTTGGATGTGTTTGGCATATGTGCTAACAGCGCCAGGTTGTCTTGTACCCGGATAGTCTGCGAAAGCAGACAGCTTAGCCGATGCTGCTTTGTCATCATGCCAGGGCTTTTCAAATCGTATTCTTTTTGGTTCGCAAAAGAGCAAACCTACGCAGCTGAATCCTGTCCTGAGACAAAGACTCCCTGGCTTGAAAAACACATGCATTCATCGCTGTTACATGTGTTGCCTTGTCATCATACTTACATCGGGCTTTTGCAAACCTAGCAACATTTTCTCAACATGTTCTGGTTCCATTGCGAATCCATGGAATCTAGTCCAACGTGGTTTGCAGCAGCACATTGCTGTAGGATGTCGCCACCAACTTCTTGTCCGTAAGATGGCGTGCCGAAACCTCCTAATTAATTTCAGGAAGGTTTGATGGGAGGTGCAGTGTGCAAGAAGAGCGATCAAAACAATTTAGCTTCGAGAAGCCACAAGAAGGTACATGAAAATGAAGGCGCAAGTTAACACGGAATCCATCACAAGTTAGATCTGATTAGCAAAGGATGCAAAGGATTGTCACCAAAGTTTGCTGGAGAAGTTGAAGTGCAATGTGTTGCATCTTTGTTCTAAGGCCTTTCGAGGGTCAGGGGCTCAACAGGCACGAGAGCTGGAGTCAATTTTCAATGACGCTTTGGAACATATTGAGATATTTGTCAACTTGGTTACAAATTGAGTTGCAAATTGATTGTATTGCAAATTGCAAAAGTATTGCCTCGCACCTTTGTTGCCTCCAGGCCGGCGACCATCACTCTCTTTGGGTGTTTGCCACCGCAGCTTGCCGACTTTGATGAGGAAAGCAAAGCAAGGCACCGTGGCCTGGGCCAACAGCACAAGATGGTATCGCAGTATATCGCAGTATATCGCAGTATATCGCAGTATATCGCAGTATATCGCACTATCGCCAACTAAAGTGCGTCTTGAGTTCAACTAGAAGATCTGGAATGATCTTTGAACCGGGCTGTGTTGGAGGTATCGGCACCGTATTGCAGAGATGACTGAACAAAAGGGCGCTCGTTTTCTGGACTACGATTGTGACAAGGGCCTATGGCAGTTTGGTGCCTTGGCCGAAATGTCTCCGAAAGCGCTCCCATGTTCCATTCACAGTGTGCTGACATGATGCGACATAGTTTCATGAGTTTCATGTAAGCAGTGCCAAGGCGTTGATCACTTTTGAGACCTATGCACAATAGAGAATGCGCGCCAGAAAGGTGAGTGGAAGAGGTCACCAGAGACATGTTTCTCAGAGGTCCAGGCTCGCCTGGACTTAACCCACAACATCCCACAACCTTCAAATACCTTTAACATCCTTTAACCATCTTTAACCCGACTTGTGCAATGGTGCAGTGTTTGCAACATGGGAGTGACCCCTGCCGTCCCGTGAAAATTCACAGTGCCCTGAGATGCATTTACCGATGGAAAAAAATGTGAATGAATGCGCTTGTGCTGATTCGTTCAATTCCGAGATCCCACGTTGTGTGGAAAAGTCTTGTCGAACTGTGTTTGTTGTTCATACAAGTAGGTGTTTTGGAGACGCGACCATCGGATAAGCTCGGCAGTTTTTTTTGCTTTGGGCCATTTTGGGCCTTTTCCGTGAGATTGTCAAATTTCAGGCTAGCTGTCTGATCTGAATTGAGAGGGACCCCATGCAAGATCAACATCTCTCGGGAGGTGCTAATCCTAACAGAAACAAAGAGGGAACACCTTGAAAGCATTGATGGACAGGGACAACTAGAAACCTGAAACAACCTGAACAACATTGTAGCTTGCCGGCATTGAAATGATGGGATGTGTCTTGGGCATGTGGACATGGAGGTATTTTTTTGCAAAATCGGCTGGTGTGCCGAAGAATTGCAATTGAAACCCAAGTTTGGATACAAAAAGGCGGAGTGCCTTTGCTGCGGATGGTGCTTTCCGTCTTTAGCGCTTATACTTCAAGCATAGCGGCGGCATAGCGTCACCGGCGAGAGCAAGCAGCCGGCGCCCAAGCTTTTGTAGGGCTAGTCGTACGAGTTGTATCGCCGAGCCAGAACACAGCAGAAAACATACAAGTTGCATACATTGCTTTCAGCTCTTGTGACGATGCCACGCAACCACTTTGTGCAACAGCCTTTTGGCAAGACGCCACGGGACCACTTTCCGTAACGCTGCCACACGGCCACTTGTGCAACTTTTGTCTGGCAAGATGCCACGTGGCCACTTTGTGCAACATCAGATTGGCAGAATGCCATGTGGCTGCTTTGTGCAACTTCTGTTTGGCAAGATACCATGTGGCAACTTTGTGCAGCTTTTGTTTAGCAAGATGCCACTTGGCCACATTGCGCAACATCTCTTGGCAAGATGCCACGAGGCCCGTTTGTGCAACTTCTGCGTGGCAAAGTGCCACGTGGCCACCTTGTGCAACATCTCTTGGCAAGATGCCACGAGGCCAGTTTGTGCAACTTCTGTTTGGCAAGATGCACGGTGGCCATTTTGTGCAACCTCTGGTTGGGAAGATGCCACGTGGCCATTTTGTTCGCTTTCTGTTTGGCAAGATACCGTTCGGGCACTTTGTACAACATCTCTTGTCATGATGCCACGTGACCACTTTGTGCAAAGTCTGTTTGGCAAGATGCCACGTGGCCACTCTGTGAAACTTCTATTTGGCAAGATGCCATGTGGCCACTTTTTCGCGACGATGCCACATGGCCACTTTCTGAAACTTCTGATTGGCAAGATGGTACGTGGCCACTTTTGCAGCATCTGTTTGGCAAGATGCGGCATGGTCACTTTGTGCAGCATCTCTTCTCAAGATGCCACGTGGCCTTTTTGTATTCAAAGGAAAGAAACTTTGTGCAAAGTGGTCCGGAGCTGGTGTGCTTTGTACATTTTGACTTCGAAATGTGCTTCGTGCCACAACGGCGTGCACTTTTTCGACATCGCAACTTCCAAAAGTGCTCCGGAGCTGAAGTGTTTTGTACATTTTGACTTGCAAATGTGCTTCGCTCCACAACGGCGTGCAATTTTTCATCTCTCACCTGGCCATCTGGCTCCGCACCCGCCGCTTTAGCGAGCCTACTTTTCGACCCTCCGGAGCCACAAATCATTGGAAAAACACAGCGTTTCGCGACTTTCCTACCTTTTCGCGCAC
>Ga0126342_10015406_pt1 | contig 13402 bp, 19 predicted proteins | sample Cyp1metagenome_FD_92528 | JGI IMG/M metagenome (GOLD analysis project Ga0126342, IMG submission 92528) | Coral microbial communities from Lord Howe Island, Old Settlement Bay, Australia - Cyphastrea 1 metagenome | ecosystem: Host-associated > Invertebrates > Cnidaria > Coral ...
ATGAGATGAGATGAGATGAGATGAGATGAGATGAGATGAGATGAGATGAGATGAGATGAGATGAGATGAGATGAGATGAGATGAGATGAGATGAGATGAGATGAGATGAGATGAGATGAGATGGATAGATAATAAATGAAAATAACTGATATTGATGCATGGGGATATGCATATACAATCAACAATATACTGATCCAGAAATGGCTCGATGACAACTTTGACCGGAAATGCTGCTGAACTTCAACGTCCACTTTTGGGGTCAAGGGACCTTGAACCAAGGGAGAGAGTTCAGACCTGTCTTTGTTGATTGGAGAATGGAGATCGATTTTTTCAATTCGGATGATTATATACATGGAACCAATTGAAACCATAGATCATTGTTACCAACAGAATATGTTACTATATAACATATCAAATTATTACCATAGATAATCATTACCAATAGATTCATGAAAGTTACGATCTTGATATATCATTAATGACCAGCAAAATTGCCAGCACAAGACTTCGCCCAGAACCATGGCCTTACCAGACCGTGTTATCCCCATGGTTGATTTGGTTGATTTCTCAGCAAAACACCCCTATGATATTCTATATTCCCATTACCAGAGGGTATATTCAAGGAAAAATCCCATTCACTTAGTTAGTGATATGAAGTTATATCCAGTAAAATCACCATCAAATGCCCATGAAATCCCTATCAAATCCTCATTGATCCCCATAAAATCACCATAAAATCCCCATGAACCCGAATAAACTCTTCATTTTTTCCATTTTTTCTTTTTTTTCCCAATTTTTTCCCATCGTTCGTTTCGTAACTCGAAACGCAGGTTACATCGTCGGCTCGGTGGCTGAGATGGCGACCCACACGCGGCAGAATCCCTCGGCACAGCACCTTGGGTTGAATTTATTGGGGGGAAACAGAAAGTTATAGCAATTACATGGATCATCCAATAAACCATGGGTGATATTTATATAATTTTAATAGCTAAATCGTCATTCTTATGATCTATGAGTGATCCATTTTCCATAGCTATGTTACCCTCTGGTTATTTAACATAGCCATGGTATAGATGGCCCATAGAAATAGATGATTTTCCCAGCTAGAAACCTTCATTTATAAGGTTTTTTTCCATGGCTATGTTAAATAACCAGATGGTACATGGATCATCCAATAAACCATGGGTGATATTTATCTATATTTATTGGTATATATCCTATTAAACAGAACTTATATCTAATAATATATGGATCATCCACGATAAACCATAGGTGAATATAATATAGGTGAATATAGGTGATTTTGTAATCTAGGATATTATCCATATATTATTCATGTTTATCACTGTTTAATAGTTTAATATCATCTATTTAGGGGTACCCCCACTTATGACCCCCCCAAAGTTCGTAAACCCACTTTAATATACCCTCTGGTAAATTAACATAACTATTGAAAATCACCATTTTTAATGGGAAAACTCACTATAAATGGCCATTTTCAATAGCTATGTTAGTTTACCAGAGGGTACCCTAAACGTTTACATTCTGGAAAAGCAATGGTTGAACGCCCGGAACACGATCTACTTTCGTACGTTTTCCACGGTTAGTTTACCCCAGGGTGTGCAAGTGGGCTTTGGATGGGTCCCATTTACCCTCTGGTAATTTAACATAGCTATTGAAAATTACCATTTATAGTGGATTTTCCCATTAAAAATGGTTATTTTCCATAGCTATGTTAAATTACCAGAGGGTAAGACATGATTAGCTGGCATTTTTTTTTGAATCATGTGGTAACCACGAAAATTAAGAACTTATGTACTGTAAGAATACAAACAAAAATGAACTATGTGGTTAAAGAAAAACTGCGGGTTGATTCTGTTGTATATCTACATGTGTATTGGTTATAGTAGCCATGATCAACAATGATTAATTACTGTAAGTACTAGATGGGTTATTCAATCACGATGCTATTTCCAATTTCACCCGATTTCAAGTAGCAGCCGGCATACCTAAGAAATGTCTTCAGACCCGTGCCTAGAAGCTAGACGGGTTTGTTTTTTGTTATTTCTCCAGCTATTTGGGATGACGAATCAACATTGACTTTCACATTTTTGGGGTTGAAACCACCACCAACCGGTAATCTAGTGGATACTTTCCACAGGGTATATGCTGGTAACCCATCAGTGTGTGATACTTTGAAGTTCGATTTTTCAACGCAATTTAGGTCGAGAAAAAACAGTGTTTTTTTGGGGTCCACCGAATCGCGTTGCGTGCACGCCGCGACGCGAGGCATATCTTCACCATGCGGCAATACTGCGAGGTGGGGAGCTGCTATGGTCCCAATTACCCTCTGGTTATGTCAAACATAGCTATTGAAAATGGCCATAGAAATAGTGGATTTACCCAGCTACAAAATGGTGGATCTTTCCATAGCTATGTAAACGTTTACCAGAGGGTATGTGTAAATTCCCCTACAAAACCACGGTTTCTGGGGTGGTGTTTACTATTGGGGGGAATGGATTTATGGACACTCTCCCCTCACTCAGCTTTTTTATTTGCCACGTTGCCAGGTATGTGAAAGATTTCAGATGTTTTATTTCATTTAGAGGGAGTCTCTAATCATGGAATATCAATGTTGTGTCAACTAAGTCTCTGATCAAGGAATATAAATGTTGCCTTGTTTGGTGTGTCCAGAAAGCTTGGCGAAGGACTGCCCACTTAATACTGACATTATGTCGCATCGAAGTGGTTTCTTTGTTCGGGCCATAGCAGTGACAAGAAATCATTCGCCTTGAAATGGTGCCCGTTAAAAAACGAACACAAGTTGACACATTTTGCTGTGGTATACCCGGCAATAAACTTAACCATTTGTTTTTTTTCACCACCCATTGATGATAATATTGTGGATGGTTATGGCTTTGGGTTTAACACATGACGATTATTGGGAAAACTACATTGATTGTTGGCTTTAGCACAATTCATGGGAGGTTTCCGAAGTCATGGGGGTCCCCCTAAATCATCACAATCATCCATGGAAAAACGGGATTTGTCCATAACCATCCAGCTATTGGGGATCCATAAAGCCTCCTTTCTGAAGTGCAGTCGTTGGAGGAGCATGGCTTTCACCAGAAGGTGATTCACTCCCTACGGAGACACTATGATTTCTGGTTTCAGGCAGGCTGCATGGTGAAAACGCTTTTAGGCCGTGGCTCCCATTTGGAGACGATTTTCCGAAATGGGAAACCATGGGTTGTCCACATCTATGTTAGTTTACCCTAGGGTATATAGTCGGGTATATACGTATGTATATATATAATTATATATATATATGATTGTATATAGAATGATTATTATGGTGTTGCCAAATTTGAGAATACAATGGGTATCCAATGGGATACAAGCAACCGCTCTTGGTGAGTATACAATGGGATATAAGCAATCGCTTTTGATGGACATAACGCCTTGGAACTTTGGCTGTGTTTTGCAAGTTTTGGGTCGGCGAAACCTCTGAGGGACACTTTAACTTTCACAGAGGATCACGATGATGTGTATATGCTACTGTATGTTTGCAGACCCAGACATGGTCCCTCAGTTAGTAACTGGTTTACAAAAAACATGGAAAACAATTTTAGGAGAACACGTTTTATATATTAGAATGGGAGATAGTATTGGGGATAAGGACAATTTTGTCTCTTATTTTGCTATATTGAGACCATCATTGACCATCATTGGGTTCCATTATCCCTCCCTGCCCCACAAGCATATATATACATATATATATATGGGTAAATGGTGGTATATAGAGGTACAGTATATAAATTGTCGTCCCATCACCCAACATTATATATATATATATAATATATATATATATATATATCTGCCCCCAATTTGGCAATTTGGGACCCAAAGTTTGAGCATTGATCCAATTCCGACATTTTTCAGTCACCGGTCCAGGAGATGTCTCACTTTGAATACGAAGGGGAGATCCTACAGCGGCTCCCTGTACCTCTGCGGAGGGAAGTGGTGTTGTACATTCACAGGCTGGGAATGGTTTGGGGGGCTACGGTGATGGGGGATAGCTAAATATCATGCGAAATATCTGTTATATTACTGTTATATTAACATAAATGCCCACCTGTATATGGATATGTGTATGTATGCATATCACATGCTGTATATGTACACGCACACACTTTGGTACAATGGATGAGGATGATTTCATGGAGGGGCCAAGTGAACATTGCTGGGTCTTTCAGAGCTTTCCAAGGCAGTTTCGTACCCGGGGCCAAGCGGGACCCCAGGGCCGTCGCATCATCACCAGGCATCTGCTGAGCAGCAAACTCTTGATCTTCAAGGATGCGTTGCCTCCGTGGCACCTTGGCTGGACTTCCCGGGCCCCAGGGCCCCAAAATGGATGGCTATGACTCAGCATTGGATGGATGGCTTCTCCCGACGAATTGGATGGCTTCGCCGTTTCAAACTTATGTAACATATGTATATATATATATAATATACGTACATATACACATATATTCATCATCTATTCATTTATTCAAAAAAACACATTAAGCATTGCTGGTTGAACACTGAACATGGGCCAATTTTTGTAGGGCCATGGCCAGGTTGCAAGCGGTCCTCTTGAGACTCCTGGAGCCTCAGGTCGGGGCGAACAGTGTTCGGGGGAAGGAGATCCCTGGTGGATAGTATAATATTTAAATAGAATTCCAAATATGAATAGTATGTGGATATTATATGTGAATTATATCTGTGAATTATATGTGATATAATATCTATAGATAATAGTATAGTGGATATTATATGTGAATTATATAGATAGTATATATGATAGTATTATTGAACGTATTTTTTAGGATGTTGCTTCCCTGGTCAGGAACATATTGCTAGAGCTAGTATTTCCAGCTAGTATTCGGAGAATCCCCAATTTATGATCCAAGATGTTGCTTTTTTTCACCGATGTTCCAAACGACAGCCCTGGACAATATATCCAAGATGTTGTTTTCACCGATTTTCTCCGACACCCCTGCTGGCTGCACAGTCTTGTTAAAAGATGTTAAACGTATTGGATCGATTTTGATCGGTCCCAATAAGGGGGGCATTAAACATGTTGGATGGGATCAGAAAATGGGAGATTTACCGATTGACAGCTGGAGAAAACTGATAAATAACGAGTAAACCAAGATGTGACGGGTAGGGCAATCTCAATGCTTCACCATCAAAAACGGGGGTTGAAGGAACCAACATTGGGATGTAACCATCCATAGGTAAACCGGAAAGCCTTGGTTGGGCATAGAGTTTGTGGGTAAGCCTTGAGGGTAGGTTCAATCAACAAGAGTTGCGATTTATACAGCCTACAACAGTTAGATGACGCAATTGGGAGATTTACCAACGAAAAATGGCGAGATCAGCAACACACACTGGGACACCCTTGGTGAAAGCTCTTTTAATGATTTCATTATTTGCACTTTTGACAGAGATATATAGAAGATTAGACATGGACTTGGGGATTTGTTACTGGATTTGACCGGTCAGGGACACATTTCCCTTACTGTGAACAGGTTTAGGTTGCACGCAATCCTCGGCATGTGGTCTCTTGTGGAAGTAGGGAGTCATTTTGGTCAGAGCAGCCACCCCCCCCTTGGGCCTGAGACACCGTTCAAGAACATTCATTTTAGCCTCCATTTATGTAAGAGTGCTTCGGATCTTTATATTTAAAGATGGTTGGACGCAAAACAGCTCAACACAAAGACATTCCGGGGTGGGTCTTAGATGTACCTATATATTTATACAGTATATATATTTATACAGTATATATATATATATATATTTATACAGTATATATATATATATATATATATATACAATACTATATACAATATACATACACATATGACACATATGTATATATATATATAATATTATACGCATACACACACACACATATATATATGTATACACACATTATTTACATATATAATGAGAGTGGTTGACATCTTTGGATTTCCAATGGAGACCCATAGACTCCAGGCCTTCACGCCCGGCGAGCTGGTCTTACAGTCACAGGAGGTCCGGAACCGGATGGACAACTGGGTTTACCTCTGGGAAAGATCCACCATTTTTGATGGCTAAATCAATTACCCTCTGGTAATTTAACATAGCTATTGAACATGGCCATAGAAATAGTGAGTTTTCCCATTAAACATGGTGGATCTTTCAATAGTTATGTAAACGTTTACCAGAGGGTATACATGGCAATTTTCAAGAGCAAACTGTAACAGTCATTACCAGGGCCAGATTTTTGGACCCCCACATTCTCTCCAGGGAGCTGCGGGAAACTGCTTCCAGCACCAGCAGGTCACAACTTCCTTGGATCTCATCTTCGTCCTCGACCATTCCTGCGAGGCACGGCGCGGAGTTGCGGAGTTGCGGAGTTGCGGTATCCATGGCTATGATCATATCCCCCAAAAAAGGATGATTCAATAACTGAACATTGAACATGGCCAATTTGGTGGGCCCATTAGTGATCCATTCTCGAGCCAGATCACAGTTGGATGGCTTTTTCCTGGGAAAATTGAGTCAAATCGTCAACACGAGACCAAGGGTTTGGGACTCCAATGGCAGTTCCTTTCCGATCGATCTTGGGATCACCGAACGAGGAAGTCCAGTCGGAAAACCGCAAAAAACCGTTCCGTTGCTGTCCGAGGCCTTCCTAGATGTCACGGGGCGGCCGCTGTCCGGGGGCCCACCCATGTGTCGCTTGCGCGACGAGTCGATCCATTGGCGGGCTACTTTGGTGTGGACTTACCCTCTGGTAAACGTTTACATAACTATGGAAAGATCCACCATGTTGAATGGGAAAACTCACTATAAATGGCCATTTTCAATAGCTATGTTAAATTACCAGAGGGTAAAGACCCACGTAAGCCAATCATTTATCAATGTTTATGATGTTCAAACGAATAGATGTGCACACCATAAGAACCTAGGGATTTACCTCTTCAGTTGCTTGGGGACCCACCATGACAAACATGAGAGTTCGATTTGGTCAATAAAAGCCAGGAGGGATATTGGGACAACATTAACACCGACAATCATCTTGATGTGACAAAATCACAGGGAAACTGCTTCAAATTTACTGCAGGGGACCCTAAAATCTTTGTGGGTCCCTTTCCACATTTCTGGTCAATCCAGGTCCCACCCAGTGGCGCGGCGACGGCGGAGGAAAAAGGAGGCCCCTTCGGGTTGGGAATGAACCAGAGGCAATCCCAAATGGCTGGGAAATTCCTCATGAAATATGGAAAAACCATAGGAAAATATGGGAAAATTTTGAAACAACATCTAAACATGAAGGTTTCTTGCTGGGGAATCATCGAACTAATGAAGATTTTCCAGCACAACATGTTTGAACTCCACTGTGAATGGTGATGAATCTTTAGGAGAAATACTGGGAAAGTGCTCTAGACATTGGGATTTCCCTATACATATATACATATACTGTATATATGCATATATATATATACATATATATATACAATTATATATTTATACGTTTCCACCATGAATTCCACCCCCCTGTTGGTGAAAGGTTACATATCGTCCTATTACGAAGTGGCTCAACTTCATCAACGATGGATGGAACGATCGACCGTGCAGGTTCGCGTCCCTTATGTAGACGAAGCCTATCAGGTCATGGAGGCGCAGCAGTGTCAATTCAAATCCAGTTGTTGTATTGTTAATGTGGTAAACCAACAACAATAACAATGGGATATCGTTACTAATGCTAGTTACTGTTAGTTGCTTATGTACATATATATATATATTTCTTTAAACCACAAATGATAAATGATAAACACATATTTTGGTATATTGTTAATGTTAGTAATTGATAGTAATTAGTGGTTTATCAATGTTTATCATTTTGATTTTGTGGTAACCCCAATTGTACACCTATCATTTGGGCATGGTTTATACAACCCCTAGAAATGGTAACAATCCATCATTGGAAGAAACCAGATCGCAACATATTGCAACCAAGTTATTCATGCTGATCATGTGGGTTTGTCTGGAACTTTAAGGGACAATCCCTGAATCCACAGGTCTATCTTTTTTTTCTTGTACATTAAGATTGTCATTTTGACGTATACACCATTCTTCAGACAAACCCATTTGGAAACTTGGACATGTGGATACTTTCTTTGATCATTTGCTGAAGGCACTGGAAGAACTTGTTTGACTTGTTTGAATCTCTTCAGGGGTCCGATCACCATCCCGGCACCTTTTCGAGCGTGGGAATATGTCTGAATGATGGCTGGGAAACTGTTCTGCAAGCAGCGTCTTCGTTTGTTCTTCGCTGAAGTTTTTGAAGTTTTCTTTTTAAGAAGAGTTCTGGAAAAACTGGAAGATACCCTCTGGTAATTTAACATAGCTATGGAAAATCACCATTTTTAATGGGAAAATCCACTATTAATGGTCATTTTCAATAGCTATGTTTGACATAACCAGAGGGTAAACCATTTGGTTAAATCATTCGCAATGATTTTCCCAGAACCATTCAAGGTGCAGTTCCGCCGCACATCCCCTTCCCACATTGGAAATGGTCAGTTGGTAGGGGGATTCATCCCGAACATATCTGGATGAATGACATCACCTAACTGTGATGTCACTGGCATGATTCGCAAGGGTTTTATTGGCAATTTCTGATTCGTAAGGGTTTTATTTATTCCCCATAGGAGGCCAAACAATTGAGGTACTTTCACACAAAAACTTGGAACTCATCAGCCATGAAAACATGTCAAAAACTTGGGACATCATCGCATCCATGAGCTTCGGCATGCCTCGGCTGCCCGGATGACAGACCTATGTCCCTGGTACCATGTTGGGCTTTGAGCAATTGCTGGGGGAGGCGCTGGGTGATTTTTTCCAGAGATGACTTGGATGGAACAAAGACCCCACGGGTTTCACCGTTTCACCAGCCATGATTTTTTGGAGGTTTAAAATCACCATGGGGGACCGTTTTTTTATCGAACTGCTCCACCACTGTGTCCCATTCGGAAGATCGCCCACCCGGCCCACCCCATGGAGCAGTCATCAATTTGTCCAGACCTCGCCGTGTTGAAATTCGGGCTGGGCACTGGATTGAGTTAAGGGAAGCTTTACATGAAAACATGGCGTCCAAGATGGAAGCATGATGAAGCATGCGCATTGAAGGCTTCCCTCTTGCTTTCCCTGAAATTGTTTTTGGAAAACGGAAGTTTTGCAGAGCAAGAGTGGGTTGTGCATTTGTGTTCCGCTAGGTCAACTTAACCTGAGATTTCCCTGCAGGTTGTTGTCCCCACCACGAAGCCAAGCTGATGCAACGTATTGCACCGTATCATTCGACCTTGTTTTTTTTTGCGCCTCTTGAAGTCGGAACCCCACGATCTTTGGTGAAAAAAACCAGGCACACCGTTTTTCCGAGACTCTGATTCAAGGGAAGATTTACCCTCTGGTGAACTAACATAGCAATGGAAAATGGCCATAGAAATAGTGGATTTTCCCATTAAAAATGGTGATTTTCCATTGCTATGTTAGTTCACCAGAGGGTACAGGACCCCCTTGGAGCCAGCCATCTTGCTGTCCAGGAAGCTTTGCAATCCTTTGGATGTCCACCGGAGTGTGCTGCCGGGGACCCGGACTGCCCGGACTGCCCGGACTTCATAGTGGGCGTGGGCGCCACCAAGCGTCGATTGACACAGTGCGCTGCATAGAAATTCGCAAGATCTCGTTTGATTGGAGCTTATAACTTGTATCATCTTATATCCCTCATTTATCCTCATTTCAGTCATTTCATGTAAGTATTTTCAAGCATATATATATAATCTCCCTTTTGTCAAACGATCTTTGAACCCGTGTTTGTTTGTAACTGAAGATGAAGTATACTGCCCATACCTCCCTCTTTCTTGATAGACAAGTATCCTCATCCTCCGTAGACATCACCCATTTTCAAAATGCTTAAATTCAGGAGTTCGTTGTAAAGAAACAACATCATCCCTCCATTTTTCCCCGCAAGTTTCTTTTCCCATATGATAGTTCTCATTTTGTCAGACAAGTTCTACATGTTTGACACAAGTTGATGTCCCAAATTCCTGAAAGAACAGTCAACTAATATCCATACCAAATCGACTGAATATATATATATATATATCTATAATATAATATATATATCTATAATATAATATATATATATTATATAATATATATATATATAATAATATATATATAATATAATATAATATATATATATATATATAATATAATATAAATATATATATATAATATAATATAATATAATATAATATAATATATATATAGATAGTATATAAATATATAAGTGCATACAATTTCTTATTTTTTCAAAACAAGTTTGCTAAAGCTCCATCAAAATACATGTCAAACATATTTATATTTATTCTCTATCTACATCCCAATGTCTTTGCAAACATATTTGCCTAAACATATTCCAATATTTTCCAGGTAAGCTGTCCATTTTTTGACGATCAAATCCGCATTTTCGGTGGTCACCCTGGGTCACCCTCCAGCAAAACATAGCTATGGAAGCGGCCCATGGACTTCGATGTTATAGGCGATGGAAGACATGGTGATTTCCACGGCGATGTGAGTTTACAAGAGACATCCAGCAATCTTAATGCTATCGAAGTATATCCCCATGGTGATCCATGGTGCTTTGTTTCCCTCAACAATCCCATGAACTGCCCATTGATGGTTGAACCTCCATGTGAGTTTGTCTGTCCAAAGAATCTAAGCGCTCCTCTCACCGGTAATCGCATAGCGCGAAAGTGACACTTTTTGCAAAAAATCAAGTTTTCAGGATTTGGACTTTTCGTTTTTGTTTTTTTTACTTTTTGGGTGAAACTTCTCGCAAAATGACAAACAGTTTTCGGCTTTTCGACTTTTCGTTCTTTTTTTTTTTTTCCGACTTTTCGATACTTTTCGAACATAAATCTCTTGGCCTGCGAACTTTTTGACTTGTCGACTTTTCGTTTTTTTTCGACTTTTCGACATTTCGCTTTTTTGGACTGTTCGTTTTTTATCTTTTTTATTTTTTTGAGTTTTTCGACTTTTTGCATCAAACATAGAAAGTTTTTGACTTGTCGGCTTTGTTTTTTCCGGTCGTTTCGATTTTAAACCGTCAGCCAGTTCTTAACGAACTTTTCGACTCTCAAAAAGTCAAAGTGTTCGACTTGTTGACTTTTTGTGTTTTTCAACTGTTCATTTTTTCTCACTGGTGCAATAGATACGAGAAGTAAATTATGAACAAAAAAATGGTGCAAATAGATATCGGCTGGCTGGACTGAATAGATTGAATAGATTCGCCGGAGCCGATAAACATTGACAGAGACAGTTATACTTGCGCATCCAGTTTGATGTCTATCAATGCATCTGCCCGAGTTGATGAACAAATATTTTTGTATCGGTCTCTTGCTAGGAGATTCGTGACCCACAAACCTGGACCTCGCTTGCCTTATTGTTGAGGATAGATGATAAGACAGCAACCCTTAAAGATTGCTTAACTAAGTATCTTGCTTCAGCGATTGTTTAGGGTTGAAATCCTACGCTTCAACTTGACCTTGTTTTTGATGCTACGCTGCCACTTCCGCTGACACTTCATGCTACGCTTTAAGGCTTGGTCTAGGGTTTAGATGCTACGCTGTAACTTTCTTTAGGGTCTAGTGAATCGTTTGTCCGGTGTTTGGTTTACGGATTGTTTAAGGTTTAGTCTTTGGTTGGTGTAAGGTTTACTTGGGTTAGGTGTAGTTTTTTTTTTTAAGACTTGGTCTACAATTTGATTTATTCAGGGTTTGTTTAGGGTCCAGAGGCTACGCTTCAAGCTTCTCTTGCGTTTGATGCTACGTTTCAAGGTTTGTCTAGGGTTGAAATGCTAGGCTTTAATGTCCTCTTGGTCTTCTATGCTGCGCTGTAACTTCATCCTGTATTTGATGCTTTGCTGCCAGTTCCCGTGAGTCTTTCCCTTGATGCTACGCTTAAGTTTGGTTTAAGATGGTTCAAGGTTTCATTGAGCGTGGGCTCGAAGTTTATTGAAGGTGCACTCCCCCAGACGACAAATCAAACCATGGGCTGCTTTGGCTCAACCCTTTCTGAGAATTTTTTGCCGCACGCGCAGAGAGTGTTCTCTTGGTGCACCGTTGAAATGGTGACAAACCATTGCAAAAAAAATGCCAGGTCATGCCATATCCAACTTCAGAAAACTTCGCAAAGAAGCCCCAGTGAAAGAATCGCAGTAACCTCATTTGCGTCTCATCCGAGCATGACCCAAAATATATTTTATTTATATATTTGTTTAAAGAGATTTGGCAACTAATTATGAAGAATCTCAATATCACGTTATTTCAGTTTGTTGACTTATGGAATTAGTACGTCAAAATGCCCAACCCACTGCCCGACACAAGTGTTTAATAACCATAGTTAAATCCCGTAGATAGGAATTGTGCAAACCAGCCGTCTGTGGGTTTCCAGTATCCACCCTTTCAAAATCCACAAAAAACCCACCAATTAGAGGAATCCACAACATCGTGTGCGCAATATGATCCTGTCGAGGTAATTGCAGGTTTGCGTTGTGCGCCCCTAGAAACAGAACAAAAAAAACACCAAGGAACAGCAACAAAACAGCAATTAAAAAACATCTGCGTGCATGCTGCCTGTGCTCCAGCGCCTGGAAAACCCCAAGCGATGTGTCACTTTTCCAGTGAAACTTTTCGCAAAAAGTCAAACAATCAAAAAGTTTTCGACGTTTCGATTTTTTCGACTTTTCGATCTTTTGACTTTTCGATTTTTTCGATTTTTTCGACTTTTCGTTTTTTCGAGCAAACAAAAATCCTGAACTGCAAACTTTTCGAGTTTTCGACTTTTCGCGGTCGAAAATCGTGGGTTTCACGGTCTGACCGTTACCAGCCAGAAGAGCACACAGCCCAAATTAGGGTACCCCCAAATGTGACGGTTCGAAACTTCATTTTCCCTACCATTTGATGGTTATTTTATGGGTGTAAATACGGTATACCCCATTTTCAGATCCATTTGTTGAAAGGGTTGGTTATATAATGTTATGTAATAATAATTATAATTAATCAACCATCTCAACAAATGGAACTTAACATATATATACAATTATATACAATTATATACAATTATATACAATTATATACAACTATATACATACATACATGCATGCATGCATCCATACATACATCCATCCATCCATCCATCCATCCATCCATCCATACATCCATACATCCATACATCCATACATCCATACATCCATACATCCATACATCCATACATCCATACATCCATACATCCATACATCCAT
>Ga0126342_10015407_pt1 | contig 13402 bp, 10 predicted proteins | sample Cyp1metagenome_FD_92528 | JGI IMG/M metagenome (GOLD analysis project Ga0126342, IMG submission 92528) | Coral microbial communities from Lord Howe Island, Old Settlement Bay, Australia - Cyphastrea 1 metagenome | ecosystem: Host-associated > Invertebrates > Cnidaria > Coral ...
AATACTGAATCCATGACATGAATACTAAATCAATACTAAATCCATGACATGAATACTAAATCAATACTAAATCCATGACATGAATACTAGATCAATACTAAAACAATTGCTGGATTCCTTTTTTTTTTGAAATTGCATTTTATGTATTCGTTTTCAATCGTGGTAATTTAAAACCTTTACATACAAACAAGTTTTATGGTGGCCTTAAGTCTATTTAGGGTCAGAGAGGGGGGGGGCCTATTGTTAAATCATAGGTGGACATTACATTTTTTGAGCTTCAGTATCTTCAGTTAGATGATGATAACATATGTTAAATAAAGCAATGTCAGCGACACATCTCCACCGGTCCTCTCAAGATCACCTAAGGTGACGAACTGCCCGAACGAATTGATGGAAAACACGTTGGCTTCACCAGGTTCACTAGATTTAGATAGATTTAGTGGTTTAGAAGCTATGGTTTCACCCTAGTTTTTTTGATAAATCGAATTTCGAGTTTATACCATCCAGTAAATCAATATAGATTTGGAAAATGCATGCTTTGGCTCAGAAGAAATGATCTCCAAATGGTCCAAATATGTCCAAATGGTGTTTTTGCGTCGTGAAAATTACCGGTATCTTGCCAGCAGAAGTGAGTTGAGCAGGCACCCTGAAACATTCCCCCACCTAAAACACATATTGGGACCATAGAATCGCAGTGTTTAATATGAAGGGGGATTGGAATGTGCTACTCACTTCAGCCAATTATACCAAGTTATCCATATTTATCCCGGAAAATAGATCTGATCGGGATGGAAAATGATTCGTTGGTCTGAACCAAATATAAAGCACTTGTGATTCTGAGCGCCCCCATGAGCCCATTGGGCCGCATGGGGTATTCAATCCTATGTAGAGCCGATTGAAAGCCTTCATCTACCCCTCAACAACAACAACTATATACGTATGTTCCACGCAGTAATTATATGGCTAAATATTGCTAAATATGTTTGATGATATGGGTAAACCATGGTAAACCAAAGCCAGCTGAGTCACCCATTTCACTTCCCTGCGTTGAAGCTTGTAAGTCTTCTGGCACGCCATAGTGATAGCCAGCCCCAAAGTAATACCTTTGTGCCCGATGGCAGGCGCTTTCACACATCAAATGCTGAGAGGCTGATACCTGTACGACCTTGAGATGGACCCCAAAATCCAAAATGTATCTGCACAAGGCAAAACAACCACTGAAAAAACCTGGAGATACAGTAAAAAATGCTCGTAACAGGGGATCATGCCTTGGGCTTCGTAAGGACACCAACCCTCTCTGGCCCGAAACTGTGTGGTGTTTAACGCGCTGCCTTTCCAGTCCTGGCTTCTGCACACAAATAATGATTGATCATGATGGTCAGTATTGTCAACCCGGGACTAATAACCCCTAGGCTGTTTAAATGGGAAATAACTTCAGTAGCAAATCATCACTTTTTGGTGAATATATACCTCACCAAACAATGAACCAGGGTTTCTCAATCCGAGGTTGAAATTAGCCACACTCGTTTGTCAAAAAAAAAGGGGTGGGACCCCATTTTCTGACAATTTGAATAGAAAAGCATGGGACAATGACTCAAAATAACAACTCCGACTCCAACATGTTTTCTCACCAAGAAGCAAAGGGCCGAAAGACCAGCAAGAAAGAAATAAGGCCAGTCCCAGGCTTGCAGAATCTTACCTCGACAGTGACTGACAGAAACTTTGAAAAGGGATGATGAGATTTTGTGAAAGTTGGATCTTGGAAAACCATTTTCGGATACTTAGGTAGGCCATCGAGTTAGTTGACTGGTTAGTAAGTGGGTTGTAAACCATGGTGTGCCTGGTTACAAGGTCATTACTAATCAGTTAGCTAACGACATGGCCCACCTCAGTATTTAGTAGTTCACAGGAAGTATGTCTCGGATTATCCAAGTCTCAGAGATTACAACATGGCTGATCTCAAAAATCAAAGATCGTTCACGCAAATGGCTGCTGCAAACGACACCTGGAAGTCTTCATCCATTCGGGGGTATCTGACTCCAACAAGGGTGGACGTCGACGTACACACTTAAAACACTAAACCGTCCAAAGAACCGGCACGTGAAACTCAATGAAGCAACTGCCGAGTTGAATCATGCAGAACATCTTACTCTATAACGCTCTAAGCTCATTTAAACGCCTCGGGAATCTTGGGTGATTGCTATGTGATGGACGTGCAAGGAACCAAACCATCATCATCATCATCATCCTGTCGTCATCACCAAACAAAACATGGGCTTGCCATATTTCTTCCTAATTTGTGGTGCCTTTCCATGGTATTTCCACTTGATCACTTGATCCTTGATGTTTCCAGCTCATCTGCCGAGGATGTCTGCCAAGCGACTAATCATCAGGTTCGCCGTGCTAAAAACCGCCTGGTGAAACCCCAGCAAAAGTTTCGAGCCATGGATGATCATGGATGTTTCCCCAAACATGCATCAAACTATGGTATTATAGGTTTGAACCTACATCGGCAGCAATGAAACATAGTAAATCACAGCAATCATAGCAATTAGATGCCAAAAACCATTGGAACCATACTTGTGTAATTTCCAGCAACCGAACCAATTTTTTCCAGGTCTCCCCTGGATTGTTGCAGTTCCATGGATCTAGTTGTGGATATTTGTGGATACATCCCCACTGGGGTTAACTGGGCCCGCTCCAAACAGCTCCCCCTAAGATGACGCACATCACTTGGTGAACGTTTGGGTTTGAGGATGTAGCTGTAGTCAATAAGGTCATAAACCAACTTTTAAATAAGGCCCACCCTGTGGTTAATCCATCTAACACCGAAAACACAAATGCTAAGCAATTTCTGGCTAAGACCAAGTCAAACCATCATGTCCAAGGCCGCAGTGATGCTCGTGCGAGACGGCGGCAAAAAAAAAACAATATTTCTTGGGGCAAACCGAAGCAAGGGTCACAAACCATCCGATGAACAAACGGATTCAACATGTGCGCACTATAAATGTAAACATATAGAATAACTTGGCAATGTCATGTGATATCTGTATGTATGCATTGTGTATATATATAAAACTAAATATATATATATGATTATATATGCACAAACGCACAAAACGCCTCCGGCAGGTGATTTTCAGGGTAACTCAGGGGTTAACAACTCCCTACGGGATTTAACCCCCAAAATCACCACATGGGCCGTTTAAACCATCAATTGGGTGTTTTTTTGGCTAACACTGAGCCAGTATATTGTAAGACATCTATATTAAGTGAGTTTTGGATGAATCCCCATGATTGTACCATTGATATTGAGTTCTTTATGGAACCCTCGTCCCATGCAAAAATGATGGGCCGAGTCGAAGACCATGTGACTCTTCAGGGGAACAACTACTTCGTCGAAGATCTTGTCTCTCGACAGTTTTCTCATTGTTTTCCAAGTTTCCCTTGCGCTTCAGCCGGAATCGCCATGACGAACTAACCAGTCAGTTTTCCAGGGGCACGACTTGAGACAAAAGAAGGGAAACAACTGCAGAACGCAGCTAAGCTGTGGCCAACGCTCTACTTCAGGCTATGCATACCCTAAAAGATAGAAAAGGACAATCATACCATTTTGACGTGGCTATACCAGTATCGCATGTGCCACCCTGACCCGATTCAATATCATCAGTGGATTAAGTTTTGAAATGGTTTGAAATAGATGTTCTTCAGGATGATGCTTGTGACAAGGGTTGCCAAGACATATTCACACAGCAGCCGAACCAGTTGTTGATCGAAATGAGTCCAACAATGTGGTTAAATGATCAGCACATGTTTGTATATATATATATAAATAGATGATATATACATATGGTGAACCTTAGATAGCCGAGAAAAAATATGTTACACCCCTCATTTGCAACAAATAAACCATCAATCCTCCCCTCACATCCTTTCACCGGGTCATTTGGCCCATGTAACTGCAATCACCTTCTCGTAGCCTCCCAGAAAACATCGAGAAATTCAGAGTTCTTCAAATTCCAATGAAACCACACTGCCATGGGGACAGTGGCCAAAAAATAATATTAAATAATCATAAAAATGAAAACAATAATAATAATAAAATAAAAATAATGATTGATGATAATAACAACGTTTGTATATATATATGCATGCATTTCATTGAATATATATTTTTTACATATTGTAGAAAATTTCATGTTTAATTTCAAAATATATATATATATATATGACAACATGATATACACGTATATTATACATAATTTCATGCCTGGTTTCAACTATACATATCATACATAAGTTCATGTCTAATCTCATGTGTATTAAAAAAACATATATTGAGTTGTATACGTACGTCAAGTGATACATGTTACTCATGTTACTGAGAGTTCGAGAATCCCATGAACTCAACTCAGCATGCTGACCGAGCGTGTTACCCCTAGGGCCCTAGGGCTCCTCATAGAGACGAGCCAGGAAAGGACTGCACCTTGCGATAGTAAAATCCCAGGTAGTAACGGGTCAAACCGAGTCAAGCCTCAGATTTAACATTGAAAATTCCGAATTAACATGATTTTACCATGAATAATGGGGATCTGACCGTGAAAAACATGGATTGTTAACTAACCATGAACAATGGGGACTTTGTTTTTTTAGTGTTATATGACTCATGCAGAACTACCATTTTTGAGTGATGAGGCCTTCAGTTGGCCTTCCATGGTGTTGTGATAGCTAGCAAGATGTGCTACCACCAAAATCGGTTTCCAGTAAAAAATCCAGCTGTCTTAAAAGAGAAATCTCTGCAAAAATTGAGATTTGCCTTGAAACAGAGGAATCTCTGTGGGAGTAGAAAGATACCTATTTTATCTTGAAAAAACATGTATTTATATAAACATAAATATACACATCATATGATCCATCTCAAAAATACATCATATAATTACAAGAGATTCTTAGTTGTATATTAGCAATGTATTAGCAATGTACAAGTTACATATCTTATAACATATATCATACATTATACATCATATCATATATTAATATATCATGTATCCTAATACCCCGATGCCTATGCACAGCTGAATTACTATACATTATATTTACAGGTTATAAATCGTTGGTTGTGCCATCCTATTTTTCATGGCCCCCAGGCATCCCAAGGAGCACCGTAGCAGCTCCATTGGCCATGCATTTGCCAAGGGATGTAGCGCAGGAATTGGTTGCGGCAGGGCATGCAAGTAGGACGCCCAAGGCGACTGCGGGATGCGGGAAATCAGAGGAAAACATCGGGAAATCATGGAAAATATAAGAAAATCCATGATAAATTCATGGAATAATGTATGATAATATGGGATACAACAAAACCGGGAATATCCAAGAATGGTGGTATACAGTAGTAAGGGTAGAATGGGAACACTGATGGAATATTAATGGAACATTGATTGACATATTAGTGGACATAATTTGCGGTGTCACCAAACGTGGCTGGCTGGGAAATGCCCTGATTTTTTTGAGACATCCATGGAACCAAATGGTTGGTTTTCCATTGCCATGTTTGATTACTGGAGGATATAGGAACATCGTTTATTTTTGAGCAGAAAAAAATGCATTGATGATGATGAATGGGGAATCCGATTTTTTTTACAAGAGTTGGTGGGTCGTAATAACAAGGAACACAAGGAACATCAGTTTCCCAAGTCATTAATGGGCAGTTGTAAAAGAGAACAAGCAGAACCAATTCACCTCTCTCCTCCATGCCACTGTGGAAGGCCGATGAGGTCCTAAACAAACACCTCAAACAACTGCTTCACCCTTGGCTGAACCATGGTGTTTTTGACATATCTTCAGGCTAAAAGAGCAGAGCAGGTATTGTTTGCGGCCAGCTTTGTTGATCATCAAATCAATAAATCAAATCATGCAAATGCAATTCAGATGGGCAAAATCATGATCATTTCATTTTTTTTTGGGTGCCCTACTTTCATCTACTTTCATGGTTTTTCGGTCACATATCAAACTATCAAATGTGGGTTTCCAGAAATGGGGCTACACTGCTACACCAAAAATGGATGGTTCATAGTGGAAAATCCGAAAGTGACTTGGATAATTTAAACATCCATGTCCAAGAAAACTCAGCTACGCCACGCCCACCTTCTGGCCTTTCTTCTCCTCCTCCACCAGCCGCTGCGCCAGCTTCACCGCGCTTCGACGTCCGCTGCCGGAGCCGAGGACGTCGTACCACTGGCCGTGGCCGCCGGCCGCCGCCGCCAGCAGCGTGTCGGATGGAGGGGCTGCAGTGCCAAGGAGAGGGGCCTCCAGCACCAAGCCACGCGGTACCTGGGAGGCTTGTAGATAGTGCACCTGTCAATTCATTGACAAGAAGAAGAGGACACCATCATTTTTTAATCAATGTTTTTTCCTTCAATCAAGTCTGGACCTGATGAAGTGAAAAATAAAGCCTTACCCGCTGGAACCTGCCCTGCAAACGATTGAACAATATCGCTTGATTGGCAATCATCATTGCAAAAAAAGAGGAACAATACTTGGGTGCAAATCCTGAATTTCAAAATTTCAGGTAGCTATATATATATATATGTATATATATATTAATGTCAATAAATAAATAAATAAATAAAAGATATAAATATGGCCAGATGTACATATATATATATTTATTTAGGTAGAGACATAGACTTAGATAAAATAGATAAATTAGATTAGATAGGTTAGATTAGACAGATTAGATACATTAGATTCGAAAAAAAAATGTGTATATATATATATACAGTACACACATATATATATAAGAACGATAAGATCAATAAGTAGTGAATAGTCCATCAGCCGTATTGAACACCACTGATGGCGGCCCTGCACCCCTGGCGCACTGAAGCGACCACTTCACCTTTGGCGATGGCCCGCCGGGCGTAAATTCCAAGGCCCTTTGGACCCTCACAGGGACCCAGGGTTGCCTCAGCGGATAGCATTGAAGCAGTGGCTACAGGTGGAATGATGAAACCAACAAAGTTCTAGGCTTCTAAGGGTGGTATTTGGTATTTAACATTGCGTTGGCTATATTAGATGATATTAGCTCACTATGGGGCAGCACTTTGTGGCTAACACCATGGCCGATCAGCCTGAAATCTCCTGCCTCCTCCAGGTCCGCCCCGTGGCGCTGCAAATGACGCCTCCATCGAAGCAAAGTTGGCGAAGCGAGGGTGTGAGGGTGAAGCTGGGTTATGTCATAGCTTTTAAAAGAAAAATTGTAGAGGATTATGGATCATTATAATCATATAGTTAGCTGGGTTTGTTTCAAAATTACTTTCTTCAAGTGACCCCCTACATAAATTATTGCATTCTATCTGGAATATATTCCGTCAATCTAAATGTTATTCTATCCTGGCATTTTTCTAGCATCCAATCTGACAAGTCTTCTCACATGCGGTCTGAAAAACACTCAGACATGTACAGCTGTATACAGTAATGATATACGTGTATATATATATACATGTATATATATATATACATGTATATATATATATATGTATATTTATGTGTGTTATCAATATCATTGTTATCTTTATTTGTTTGGTTAATGCTACTAAAATTTTATTAGTGTCATTAATCTTATTACTATTATTGTTATATGTATATATATATATATATATATAATTGCGCTCTATCTTGTCATTCTACGAATGTCCGTTAGTGTCTGGCTGTCTAGCCAACACACATATTTGACACATATGCTGAGAACAGTTCCGACATCCAACATTCCATATGACATATGTTCTGACATATATTCTGACATGTACTTTGACAAGTCTATCTGACACATTTTCTGACATTCTATCTTGCATTCTATTTTACACTCTCTTTGGCATTTTAGTTGGCATGTTTTATCTATGTTTATCTGGGTTAGTGTTCGGGTCAGACAAGCCCAGAGAGCCTGGAAGCGGTGGCAATTTGGCTTTGATCTTTGCGACTTGGTAGGGCCATCTACCGCCTTAAAAAGTGGGGTCCCCCGTGATTTAGCATGACATATGGCCCTTGTTGGGTTCCATTTTGAAGTTACAGGCGTAGCCTATATAATTTATATACTTTGATTTGTTATTCTTGGGCCCCCTTCCCACAAAAAAACACTCCTAGAATGCATATCTAATTATATAACATTTAGATTCCCCAGTTGGTGAATGTCCCCTTGGGAAAAAACATCATCAGCAAAAAACAAGTAGTTCAAGTAGAAGAACTGGTGGCCTATTCCCACGAATCCACGTATACTCCCGTTAAAGCCTCCATGTAAATGATTGTAAACAAATAAATAAATAAATATATGTATATATATATATATATATTCCGGAACCTCAATGTCTCAGCAGCTGCCAAGCGGCGCATCACGTCATGACCGCCATGTCTGGAATGTCATGGCACGTGGTTTCACATGGCTTTGCCCTAAAAATCATATACGCAACATCATTTTAACCCGTTTGGACTTCCAACTTCCAGTGAATCACTTGCCTGCCAGATAGGGTAGAGCCCAAGGTCGTTGCATAAAATCGCCTTGCTTAAGAATCTCAGAGGTAACTGGAAGGTTAGGGTATGGTAAATTCTGTTCTTCTCCCGCAAATTCCCCCAGAGCATCCCATTGGTTCTTCTGCCGTGGCTTCCTGTGACAGAGTCTCCACAACGAGTTAGTCGATGGCAAATGGCAGTAGAGGAAGACCACTCCCTCCGACCGCTTGCTGAGCCTACTGCGTCCTACCGCTTGCCAAGCCTATTGAGTCGTACATCACCTTTAGCCCATTTTGAGCCAAACGTGACGTGGCCATCTGCTCTATTCCCAAATTCATTTTGATCCAAAAGCCTCAAGTTTTTTTGTTTCAACTTCCATTTTACTAGCCAAATCTTAGGAATGAGGATTTGTTCATCATATCTCCATTGTTGATGGTTGGTCACCAAAAAAACACGACAACTCATGCCATGTTTCCCGCTTGTTTACCCTTAGCAGCTCAGGACGGTGTTTGCCGCGGGCACGGGACGAACACCGTTCAGGGCTCAAAGCCCTCGCGTTGCTCAACGCAAAGGCTCTCCAGCAGGGCCTGGCGTTGGAAACTGTTCAAAGGACTTGGAGATGCAGTGAGGGTTATTATATGTTATTATTACACATTACTAATTCCACTATAAAGGTGGGTTGTTACAGATTATCATCACACATATTTCCAACCATTATACTATAAAGTGCTGAATGGTTGCGAATAGTTGGGGCATGTTGGGGCCCTCTAACTGCGGTTGTGTATCCAAGTAAAGCTGGAAGTGTACCTGGTGTTGAAGGGTTCATGGTTGAATATCACTTTTACACAGATGACCAGCAAAATGTGCGTGGATAGTGGATATAACTAAAAGGGATATACACACATAAGATTGTACAACCAACAAACATATAGCTGTCATGTAATTTTTGATGTGGATAACGCGGATGATGTAACCATCTTCAAAGGGGAGAAATGACTGCTTTTAAAATAAACATGGAATATATAAAAACAAACATGATAGGGTTTGATAGCTAGAGGCATGGTGTTGGATATGAGGGATTGATTTTCTTTACGGAGGTAAACACAGGGGTAATCAACCAAAATGGGCGACATGAAATGTTTGATGTGAAATTTGGTACCGAGTTGCAGAAGCACATACCTAGATGGCCCATGGATTTGTTTAACCGTTTCGTAAGTGGGTTATAGCCCATTGTATACCCAGCTATAGGGTGATTGTTAACAAGTTCATTAAACCCATGGTCTGTCTAAGTAAGGCTAACCAACCAAAATGTGGTATGAAACTAAGAAACTAACAAGTGTAGGGAGACATAACTAATTTGAGCAACTTGGTCAAGAATTCGACAAATGTGGTCCCACCAGCCGGTTTTCAATGGTCCAATAACCCACCAATGTTTAAAAACGGCAACGTTGACAGCTACAGCTTTCAATACTCATACATGCACTAAAATGCACTGATCTCAAGATAAGTCCATGCCAGTTCCACCACCACTTCGGATACAATAATTATCTGATATTTTCATACTGTTCCATGTCCCATCCTTTGCATCGCGCACGCTTCTTTTGATCTTCGCAGCTCAACCTCCTCTCAACGAGGTTTTCATGCTGCTTCAGCATGCTCCAACGCCAAGGCACGCAAAGACTCCAAGAGGTCACGTGGGCCTTGCACGGTCCAAGCGACAAGCATGGCCCGAGAACCCCCGGAAAAGTGGCAACGTTTAGCAGCCCACCCAACTGTGTATATACATAAGGCACAGCTACCCTCTCCCTCTCTCACGACTTGCCCTTAGCAAACTTACCTATCTCCGAGGCCCGTTTTTATATCACTGTGTGTCCAGATGAGAAGTTGGATATATCAACCATCAAATACGGTGATATAAGACTCAAAGATTGGCATAAGATTCAAAAAAATGATACTGCTCACGGTATACATACATATATATATACAATTTGGTACAATGTGAGGACCCTCAGATATGTGGGTTTTTTTGTTCGCCCCCATTACATCCCCAATCAACCCAAGAGTTAACCAAGTTACATTTAGCTATCATCAATCAGCGAATAAATCGCATTGAACACCTTTTTTTCTTGGGTAAGTTCTTGGGTAAGTCTCAATAAATGCTATGTTTTCCTATTGTAAACAGGGGGCCTCACCTTGCAAACCATATTTTCCAGAGTGGATCTTCCATAAAAACTAAAAGCAATAGAGTCAGACATCATGTCCCATATCTCCCATTAGTTGTTTCCACGTAGTCAACTTAGTTAGATGTATAACCAAAAACCTAGTATAGATCTTTGTTCACATTCTCCTGCCTTCCAGTGATTCTGCCTGCCGACACATGGCTTCCACACTTGTGTGGCTCAATGGTTCCACCGCTGTGGGGTTCCCTGGAAGTAGGAAGCCACACCTGTGGAAAAAAACGGAAAGGGATCGTCTTGAAAAATACCCTGACAAATGTCACTCCAGTTTTTTCCTGGAGGGGTACAAAGACATGTGCATATACACATATATACATACTGTAAACATTTGCCCATATATACACATACCACATACATACACACACATGTACATATATATATATAAACAGATTCTGCAAAACCATTTTTCACAGCACAGCAAGATCAGGTTTGTCAAAAACAAAAGTTAGAATGGTAGAAGCCACGATCTTAAAAACATTCTTGCCAGGACTCCCTTGAACTTCTCTGCCACGCCAAGAGAAAGTTCAAGCCTCAAAGCCCTTCTGGTACCCCTCAAATTCTTTCTGCCACGCCAGGAAAGAAAAAGCGCCTCACGTACTTGTACCTATTTTCAAGGGTCCCCCGGCCCTTCCTCTTCATGAAAAATCACGCCAGTCCAATATTTCCTCTTTCCACGTCCCCCTGAACTACTCGTTTTACGAGTACGCTCAAGGATCTGCAAGTGTTTTTCTAAAGAAGGCTTGGCCTGTCTGATCCCCGGGACTACCAAGGGCAAATCCTCTGGGAGAATATGCTCAGACAGTAGTGCACCTTGAATGCGACACACCAGGAGACAAGTAGCACACCTAAGCTCGGAATGGACAGGCCCGAACTTGCCGAGGCAAGTCAGGCAACGGAGAGTCGGCGCTCCCATCCACTCAAAGCTTGAGCCGATACTGCGGGGAACATGTACATACACTACTTATACATATATATGATATACCTTACATATACATATACATGTATTGTGTTGTATTGCATTTGTATTAGCATCAGTATTTGCATTAGGATTAGCATGTGCATTTGTATTTGCATTTGTACTTGCATTTGCATTTGCATTTGCATCTGTATTTGCATTTGTGTTTGCATTTGTATTTGTATTTGCATGTGTATTTGCATTTGTATTTGCATTTGTTATGTATGTATGTATGTATGTGTGTGTGTATGTATGTATGTATGTGTGTATGTATGTATGTATGTATGTATGTATGTATGTATGTATGTGTGTATGTATGTGTGTATGTATGTATGTATGTATGTATGTATGTATGTGTGTATGTATGTGTGTATGTATGTATGTATGTTTGTATGTATGAAAATATTGAAAAACATATGCATTTATATATATATAAACTGTAGGTAGATACGCGATTATATACATTTATGTGCACGCGCACACACACACACACACCTGCATATATATATATATATATACAGTACATGCACATGTGTTTTTAAGCTCCTTACCCTCTTTAAGCAGCATCTTTGATAATGCTCTACGCCCCACCAACTTTTAAGGCAATCTATATTGTATACACATATGCAATCATATACACATGACTCATTTCGTCCCAACATGTCAATGTATATGTTGTAAGAATATATAAGGATGTCCATGTAAATTTGGCTGCACATGCCACTTACATGAATGATCATGAATAAACAGGTCCGTCAAACTAGCGGATTCCTTGGGGGACTTTTTCACTAGTGGCTTGTGAGGATCCGAAAGAATCAGCCGTTCATATGAATGGGGTTTGTCAGAAATTGAGGGAAACAATCTGAAATCCGAAGGTTTAATTGTCCCCATCGAAATTGCCATGGCAGCTACACCACCTTTTTCAATGACAGCCATGAGCCGCTCATCAGCCAATACCCGATCCCGTTATATCCTTATCCCACGTTATGCCTGTATGGTTGGTTTATATCCCCGTGATGCTCCCCAGATTCTCCCATTTTTCCGGTACCTTCAAATATCATCTGAACAACTCATCCAAGGCTCCTGAAGAGACGCTCGGAGTTGTCCACGGCACAGTAGGCTTGCGTCAACTCTTCACCTTCAAAAATGGCAGAATGCCAACTGCAGTCAGAAAAAAGTCCAGTGAAGGTCGAGTCAACATGCTTCAACATCCGAAAATTTTGACAAATACAGAAGACTCGTTGCTATCTATGATCACAAAACCCGTTGTTATCAAGCAACCAATGTGAAAACTACAGCATGATTTAAATCCCAGGGAATCAGAAAGCCCCAAGCAAGCATGGAGAAAACATGAACATTCCCTGTCAACCACCAAATTTGGGGCCAACGACTGCTTGCGATACCCCCACAATGTGAACACACACACACACTCACTGGAACACACACACATATATATATATGTATGTATATATACTAAAGTACAGTAACTGATAATTTCCAGTCGCTTTACCCATCTTTACCCAGTATCCCATGAATATCCATGATTTATCTGTGCAATTTAACCCAATTACTTTACTTCGATTTATCCCCACCATGACATCTATACGTTTTGTTACTGGCAAATCTTCTGGCATTCTATCTGACATATCTTCTGGCATTTTATCTGGCATATCTTCTGGCATTCTATCTGGCATATCTTCTGGCA
>Ga0126342_10015408_pt1 | contig 13402 bp, 15 predicted proteins | sample Cyp1metagenome_FD_92528 | JGI IMG/M metagenome (GOLD analysis project Ga0126342, IMG submission 92528) | Coral microbial communities from Lord Howe Island, Old Settlement Bay, Australia - Cyphastrea 1 metagenome | ecosystem: Host-associated > Invertebrates > Cnidaria > Coral ...
AGAGGATAGAGAGATAGAGAGATAGAGAGATAGAGAGATAGAGAGATAGAGAGATAGAGAGATAGAGAGATAGAGAGATAGATAGATAGATAGATAGACAGATAGATAGATAGATCAATAGATAGATAGATAGATAGATAGATAAGATAGATAGATAGATAGATAGATAGAGAGATAGAGAGATAGAGAGATAGATAGATAGATAGATAGATCGATAGATAGATAGATAGGTAGGTAGATGGATAGATGGATGGATAGATAGATAGATAGATGGATAGATAGAAAAATAAATAGATAGATAAATAGATAGATAGAAAAATAGATGGAAAAATAGATAGATAGATAGATAAATAGATGATTAGATAAATAGATAGAAAGATAGATGGATAGATGGATAGATGGATAGATGGATGGATAGATAGATAGATAGGTAGGTAGGTAGGTAGGTAGGTAGATAGTCGGAGAATGAGAAAGAAAGAGAGAGAAAGAGAAGAGACCTCAACCACCTGTCGGTCCATCAGTGGCTTCGCTCTGCGATCCGTGACTCACAACAATAATCTCTCCTACAGGTTTCCTATTTTTGAAACTTCCGCCACCGCCTTGTGCGGTACTACTGGTACTGGGAAGCGATTCATGAAAGCTTAGAGGACATATGAGAAGAGATGAGATGAAAAGAGATGAGCTGGGATAAGGTGAGAAGAGCTCAGATGAGATGAAGTGTGGAGTGTGAAGAGTGCAGTGAGAGGTGTGAATTGCGAAGTGGAGCTTCACATGTGACATGTGAAACAGGACACAACTTTCGCAGAATGCACGCACGCACGGGCCTGGCTGGCGCACGGCGCATGCAAGTTCTGTAGATGAGAAAGCTCTTATATATCCCTAAGGCAACTCCCGCCCCGCCTCGTGCGGGTACTACTGGTACCGTTATATCAACTAATATCAAGTTACATCCTTGTTCATACTCTCCATGGATATAGGGTTTTTACGCGTCCCCAAATCCAAATCGTGCAAATTAGCTAATTAGAAATTAGATACAATACCAGTAGTACCCGCACGAGGCGGGGCGGAAGTTGCCTTAGCGATATACTATAAAACCTGTCTCATCTATAGAACTTGCATGCGCCGTGCGCCAGCCAGGCCCGTGCGTGCGTGCTTTGTGCGAAGCTGTTGCAGTGCTGTTGTCCAAGAACATGGCCTGCGCGCGACCCCGGTGCAATGCAACGCCAAGCGAAGACTCTCTTCACACTTCACACTGCACTCTTCACACCCCGCACTCCACACTTCACACTTGCACTTCACGCTCCGCACTTCATCTCATCTCAAATCATGTGAGCTCTTCTCACCTCATCTCAGCTCTTGTCATCTCATCCCGTCTCTTCTAACATGTTATCTAAATAAGTTCTCAACTGTTTTCATCTCATCCGAGCACTAATCAACCTTTCTCATCTCCTCGAAGTTCGTCTCAACTGATCTCAGCTGTTCTGCACAACAGAAACCTCTTACTGTCAGAGGGAAGTCTCTTGCACAACACGAAAGATTCGGCGCAGAAACTTTTGCACACAGAAGCTTGAGACACAGATGCATTTACACAGAAAAGCCTTTAACATACTTTGTGCTACAAAGCTTGCGCAGCGCACTTCCCAGTACTATTTTGTACTACAAAGCTTGCACAATGCACTTCACAGTACTACTTTGTACTACAAAGCTTGCACAAAAGCACTTCCCAGTACTACTTTGTACTACAAAGCTTGCACAAAGTCTCAGTAGTACTTTGTACTACAAAGCTTGCACAAAGAAGTTCCCAGTACTGCTTTGTACTACAAAGCTTGCACAAAGCACGTTCCAGTACCACTTTGTACTACAAAGCTTGCACAAAGTATTTCCCAGTACTACAAAGCTTGCACAAAGCACTTCCCAGTACTACTTTGTACTACAAAGCTTGCAGAAAGCCCTTCCCAGTACTACATTGCACTACAAAGCTTGCACAAAGCACTTCCCAGCACTACTTTGCACTACAAAGCTTGCACAAAGCACTTCCCAGTACTACTTTGTTCCCAGTACTACTTTGTACTGCAAAGCTTGCACAAAGTCCTTCCCAGTACTACCTTGCACTGCAAAGCTTGCACAAAAAGTTCCCAGTACTACTTTGTACTAAAAAGCTTGCACAAAGCACGTTCCAGTACTACTTGGTACTACAAAGCACAGCTCTTCCCAGTACTACATTGTACTGCAAAGCTTGCCAAAAGTACTTCCCAGTACTACTTTGTACTACAAAGCTTGCACAAAGCACGTTGCAGTACTACTTTGTACTACCAAGCTTGCACAAAGCACTTCCCAGTACTACTTTGTACTATAAAGCTTACACAAAGCACGGCCCAATACTACAAAGCTTGCACAAAGTCTCAGTACTACTTTGTACTACAAAGCTTGCACAGGATACTTCCCAGTACTACTTTGTACTAGGTTGCACACAACACTTCCGAAAACACATCTAGCTTTGGCACACAGCAAGCTTTTCCACAAAGCAAGCTTTTACACGCAGCAAGCTTTTGCTACACAAAGAACGCATTAACACACAGCAAGCTTTTACACAGAAAAGCTTTTACACAAAGAAAGCTTTTACACACAGAAAGCTTTTACACACAGAAAGCTTTTACACACAGAAAGCTTTTACACACAGAAAGCATTACGCAAAGCAAGCTTTTACACAGAGACGTTTTTACACGGAGAAACGTTCTGGCTCATAATGACAATAGAAATTGCAGCTCCAAAACCGGATCTCGACGCCAAAACGAAAAAAAAAAAGACAATTTTGAAACACTTTTGAAAGGAAAATTATTAGCGCAAAAATTGAGAAAATCTGCTCACAAATCACTGTCGCAGCCTTGATGCAGCCACCCCAATACTATTTACGAGATCCAGCTGCAAAAGAGACTAGGATGACGCATGCAGCCGTGGAGCCAAGCAACCTTGACGCAGCCATCACGATGCATTTTTCAGCATGACTTGGCTAACCCGCATGTATTTACGCACATGGCAACACCAGATGACAACAATCACGCAGCCATTCCAATGCGATCTGCAACCACAGATTCAAGAAACGTATAGAACTACGAACACAGGAACAACCACTCCTTGCAGGACACAGAGGAGGAACCGATTGACCTCGAAACGATCCAAACCGCACCGGCCGCACACAGGAGGTACCCTTCATCGCCAGCTGCAGCCACTTTACACGGAAAAACACAAGGTTTCGTGCTCCGGCTTCCTCCCAACACAAGCCCCATGCAACATTCATGCAGCCATCACAATGCATTTTGAAGCATGACGTGGCTAACCCGCATGTATTTACGCACATGGCAACACCAGATGACAACAATCATGTTGCCATTACACGAGTGTATTGTTATGTGATGTCAAGTCTCACACCACAGTCTCGCACCACCCTTCATTGAGTGTATTCTTATGTGATGTCAAGTCTCACACCACAGTCTCGCACCACCCTGCATTGAGCGAATTCTTATGTGATGTCAAGTCTCACACCACAGTCTCACACCACCCTTCATTGAATGTATTCTTATGTGATGTCAAGTCTCACACCACCCTTCATTGAGTGTATTGTTACAGGTGAAAGTCATCCGTAACTCGGAAGGTTGCTTCCCAACTTCCTTTGATGATACATTTATGGTCATGATTCCACTTGTGCCACTTCAATGTGCCAGCAAAGCTGGGCGCCTTCCATTTGAGGCGATGATGGACAACCTGATTCTGACCGTTGGGCAGGCCATTGCTTTTGACATCAAAAATATGACCAAGTTCAAATGAGCAGAGGTCCACAGTGGCCTAAAATGATCAAAACCTTGTCCCCAATGTTTATGCAATGGTGCAACTTGCGCAACGCCGATTTACATGGGATTCACACGGCTGTGGAAATCACGAGCACTTGACCAAAGCAATATCCATGCGTGTTCAGGCTTGAGCGAATGCCAAAGCCTTTTTTGGCACAATCCCCTGCCCATGGATGGGCCTCGCGTTTTGGCGAAAATAGGGCCTGCGTCCTCCGCTGCCACTGAGCACATTGCTCAGTGGTAGCGGAGCCTGATGGCATCCGAACCTAGCGCTCCAGTGGCGACCTTTGAGAGGGAACCTCCACCACCTACTTGGGACGGAACAGACTGAGACGGAGAAGAAGAAGCAAGGAGTGAGATTGAGGGCTGACAGGTGTGGCTCGAGCAGCCGCCGATGCCTTGGAGTTCGAGCAGCTGGCGGACGACAAAGGAGTTGAGAATATCTTACAGAAGTTGCAGGAGCACTTTGCACCCCACCTGGAAGTCTCCTTACCGCGAGCCTTCGAGCGAGCAATCTATGGAGCTCCTCGCTCGCAGAAGGAAGATATCAACGAGTATATCATCAGGTGCGAGCTTTCTACCCTCTCAGCAAAGAGGGTGTCACACTGCCAGACACCGCACTAGGATACGTGATGTATCGTCAGGCGGCCCTTTCAGATAGCCAAGAACTCCGCTTTGGTGCATGGGCGAACGGACAGTATGACAAGGCAACAGTCGTGACATGCTTACGCAAGCTGGATAAGGTGGTGACCTCTGAAAAGGGGAGAGCTCGGTGGCATTTGTGCAGGACGATGGTGAACCAGATCAAGAAGATGATTCCGACGGCGAAGGTGACGCCGATGAGAACGAGGAGCAGTACGCCTTCTTGGATGAAGGCGACATGAACAGAGTCTTTGAAGAACCAGAGCTGCAGGTGGTGTTGGCCTCCTATCAGGAGGTGCGCAAGGCCATACAGAACAAACAGAAGGGCAGACAGTTCTTCAAGGGCAAAGGGCGAGGCTCACCATGGCAGAACTTCACAAAAGGCAAGCAAAGAGTCCACATATAGAGCAGTTGAAGCTGCGCACACGTTGTGCAAAGTGCGGTGCCATATATAGGGCACTGGGCACGCGAATGTCGTGCTCCAGAAGATCAACGTGGTCGTGGTGCTGGTGGGTCTTCCAAGGCCTCTACATCACCAGCACCTACCATGGCAAGCGGCGTGCAGCAGTCTTGGTACGTTGCTTCAGATGCCAGTGGAATCTTGCCTGAAAACCTTTTAAGTTTTTCTCTTGAGTGTCGGGGTCATGACACTCTTAATGCCTGAAAGATCTGAAGTTCTGGATGTTACCAGTTCGGATGGTAAAACCAGAGTTGGATCTCAGGATGAACCTCTCGGTTTTGACGTGAGGGGAAATTTAGATGTTTTTAGAGGGTCTCAGTTGGCTTCAAGTCAAAGCGACCAGAGAAGCAGCAGCCTGTATTTCGTCGGCTTGACAACTTGCCCGACAATGGCATTGGCTGATACTGCAGCTCAAGATGGGCTTGTTGGGCGTGACGCATTGCAGCAGCTGTCGCAAAAATTGCACTCATTTGGTTTGAAAGTGAAGTGGACAGACAAGAAGGCAAAAGCTCATGGAGCAGGAGGTCAAGCCGAAGTACTTGGAATAGCAGCAGTACCACTAGGTCTAGCAGGATCATCTGGTGCTGTTTTGGAAGTTACAGTTGTTAGTGGGGACGTTCCTCTTTTGCTTCCCAGTCGCATGTTGAAAGACTTGCAAGCAGTGATTGATTTGGAGAGTGGTCGCATGACATTGAAGCGTTTGCAGCAGACGGTCGAATTGCACACCATGCCAAGTGGTCATGTTGCAGTGGATATTCCCAATTTTGAATCATCTGGTTTTTCATTCCTTCTTCAAGCGAAAGATGTCGGATATTCAGAAGCTGATTTTCGATTCACTGGCAGCACAGGCTCGAGCTGCGTGATGCTCACTCACCTGAACTCGTTCGTGACCAGTCTTGATCATGTCGGAGCGCCTTGCTCTCTTTCGCCGTGCCTTCAACCGAACTCCTGGCGATGTGGTGATGGCCACTGGGCAGCCGGCGAATGCTCGCCACAACTCTCAGCGAGCATGGGCGCACTGGCGACAGGTGATGGACAAGGTTATCCTCATCCAGCAGGTGGTTGGACTGGAGGAGTCAGTGAATTCGTGGCTTCCGTCCGAAGTGACAGGAGCTAATGGTACCTTCGTCTCAAATCTCCTCAAAGCAATTGGCCGAGCTGATCCTTACAGGAGCGACTGACGACGGCCTCAAACCAGTACCAGACATGGGCGGTGTGTTGGGACTGCCACTCCATGCAGATGGAAGTTGCCGTCAGAGTTCCACCGTCCGGCGAGCCCAAGGAAAGCGAAGACCAAAGTGGGTGCGTCGAGTTCGGCATCCGACGCCTTCAGAGTCGAGATGAAGGATCGCCTGGAGACGGAGATCAGAGCCGAGTTTGCCAGCAAGGTGCAGGAGCAGGCGCTCAACAGCCAGCACATGCTGATGCAGCTGAGGGACTCGAATGCAGAGATAGATCACTTGAAGGAGCGCCTCAATCGACAGGCAATGGCAAACTTGGAGGAGATGGGTCAGTTGCAATGCATGATGGAGGAGGATCAGAAGATGAAAATCCACCTGAGTCAGATCCAATGGCACGAGAAGGTGAGGTCGGTGATGATGGACGAGTACGCCACCATGGCGATGGGCAAGACCTACCAGGAGGCCTCAGCATACCACCATGCCGAGATGTACCAGTATGCCGAGAGGATCGTTCAGGCGGAGGAAGCGACCCAGAGGGAGTCGGAGGTGTTGGACAGGCTGCGCACCGAGAAGCAGGAGGAAGCTTCCACCAGACGGGAGCACAAGAGTGGACGATGTCCAATGCAACAGCCTCCCAATCCAGGCTGTCTGGGTGAACGTCAGCGGAGACGGCATGATTGAGCGTGTGGAGGCCTTCAGCAAGTGCCCACATTTCAGTTTGCAGAGTGTGTTTGTGAAAGATCAATATGAAACCTTTGCTGTTCAAAATGTTGAAGAGTTGGCTTTTGAAGATGAATGTTTTTGTGTTATGAAAAGGAGTCAGAAAGATGTTGTTGAAGATTTTGTGGATGATGTTGAAGAAACAGCGCTTCCAAAGAAGCTCAAAAATCAGTTACGTAGGGCTCTGAAGGATGCAGTCTCTCAAGAGATGTTCGCGGTCGAGGTCAGCGAAGGTGGTTTACCGAGAGGGGCAATCGCCGATGTTGAAAAGGTTGATGTTTGTTTTGGTAGTTGCGCTGTCGAGGTCAGCGCCTGTGACTCATCGAGAGTGGTTAGCACACGTAGTTCTGGCACTGTCGAGGTCAGTGCCTGCAGCTCACCGAGAGGGGCGGCTGCAGCGGCCAAAGACACGTACGCTGTCGAGGTCAGCGAAGTGTACAGCCCACCGAGAGTGGTGGACATGGCCAAGAAATATAAGTTGAAGACCGGTGCGTCTTATGACATCCTGACAGGATATGACCTGCGCATGAAAAGGGATCTGGACAGTATGTGGCGAAATTTGCCCTTGGAGGAGCCAGAGCTGACGCTCATCAGTCCACCTTGCACACCTTTCTCACCGCTGCAAGAATGGAACTTTCCTCGCATGCTTTTTGAGAAGGTGGCGGTGATGGTTGGAGAAGGCCTACATCATGTTTCCACATCCTGCAAGGTCGCAAAATGGCAACATTCCCAGGGCAGGCTTTTCTTGTTTGAGCACCCCAAACCTTCGAAGGCTTCGGATGAGCCCGAGATGATCGAGCTCATGACGCTGCCTCGGGTTTACGTCTGACCAATGCGCCTACGGTCTCCAAGTGGACTCAGGCCTCAACAGAAAGGCAACTCAGTTTGTGACCACCTCGCGGCATATCGCCATCGAGTTGCAGAGAAGGTGCAGCGGAGACCATGACCATCAACCGCTGACAAATGGTCGAGCAGAAAAATAAGCGGCCATCTATCCTCCAGAGCTTTGTAGGGCCATCATCCGAGGTCTGAAGAGGCACTTGAGGGAGAAGGAGAAACACACAGCACTTTTTCTGGAGATTCCAAAAGAGATCACAGTGCTGACGACGGAGAACCAAGTTGGGCATGAACTTGACGACTCTGAAGACATTCTGCCTCAAGAGGTAGCAGAACATAGAAGGGCGACAAGATTATAGCCCACCGTCTTCAACTTGCACAAAGGCCCGTCACCAATGAGGATAAGGCGAAGGTTCTCAAGATGCACAACAACTTGGGTCATCCAGCTCTTGACAGTTTTGTGAGGTTTCTTCGCGCAGGCCGTGTTCGAGATGAAGTTGTCAGATGGGTTCTCAAAGAATTCAGGTGTGAAACATGCGCCAGCCAAGTGGTTCCCAAAGCTCCAAGACCAGCGGCGGTTCCAAAATGCTACAAACCTGGAGTAGCGGTTGGAATGGACTTGTTCTACATCCCAGACCCTAAGAAGACCCGGTCTCTTCCAGTTCTCAATGTAGTTGACATTGGCACCAACTACCAGGTCATTGAGCTGCTCGAGGACAAGGACGCGATCAGCATCTGGAGAGCGTTTTGGGCTTGCTGGTGCAGAGTCTTTGGAGCCCCTCAATATTTAGCAGTTGATGAAGGTTTGGAGTTCAGAGGACAGTTCACGCAGCGGTGTTCCAACTATGGGATTCTGGTTTTTCGTGCAGCTGCACGGTCACCATGGCAGCAGGGGAAAGTTGAGAGACATGGAGGATTGATGAAAACTATGATAGAGCATGCAAGAGCGACTGCCTCCATTGAAAGCAATCAAGATCTCAAGCTTCTCTGCAAGAGTGCGAGAGCGCAAAGAATCGGTTCATGAACCGCTCTGGATATAGCCCGGTTCAGAGGCAGATTGGGCAGTGGCCTCGACTTCCTGGCTCGCTGATGAGCGATGAGTTTTTGGATCCGGCGCTGCAGCTCCAGAACACATCAGACGAGTTTGATCATCTTTTGGAATTGCGCCGGCTTGCTCAGGAAGCCTGTGTCGCGAGGTCAAGGATTCAGAGAATCTTCAAAGCTGGAGATGTGGTTTACGTTTACAGAGCATTGCGTAGGAAGAAAAGTGTGAGAGGCCTTTCAGCCGCCAGAGGCCATGGTTTGGGCCGCAAGGCCACGTGGGTTGGCCCGGGTCATGTTCTAGTTCCGGAAGGTTCAGTGGTATGGATCAACATGTTTGGAGAGCTTTGGCGTGCTTCCATTGAGCAAGCCAGAGAGGCCACAACAATGGAAAAGCTTGGAGTGGAGATGGTTGCTGAAGGATTCCAAGAGATGCAGGAGCGCCTCAAGAGAAGCTCTCACAAGGCTGGCTATCGAGACGTTACTCAAGACACCGAGGAGCTTGAAGATATGCCAGCTGATGAAGAAGGCCAGCGCCGTGGGCAGCCCGAGTGCGTTTTGCTCTACAAGACGATGTCACAACTCATCGTAGCGAGATGCCTTCGCAAGACCTTCCAGCTGTGCCAGAAGAGGAGTTTGAGGAGTCAGAGGATGAGGAGCTGCAAACACGGCACGATCAACGACGTGCTTCTAGGGCGACTGTTCCAGAGCCAGATGCCGAAGGTTCAGTGCGTGAGCCCAACATGGCGGATGTCGAGTCAGTTTTTGACGATCATGCCGAGGAGGAGACAATGCAGAGCATGGCAAGTTCAGTGCAGGAGAATGAGAATCTGGACGGGGTTCCAGAGAGTTATGAAGCAGCTAAGCCGCACCATACTTTGCAGAGTTCTTTCTGCAGACAGGTGAGGCAGAGGATGTAGAGGAGCTCACGGCAGATGACCCAACGAAAGACTATTGGGTCTATGATGACTGTCGAGGCATTTTGCAGCGACATCATGTCCATTGGCGCAAGGCTCTTTTCAGCCCTGCTCAGACGGAAGGATGTCCCATCCCTCTGAGAGCCATTCGTGCAGGGCGCACGACCAAGAGGGTTGAAGCTTGTGGATCCACGCAAGAAGTCGTGGATGAGTGGTCGCTCTTCACCAAGAAGGAGGAGAGATACACATGGCGGAAGGGCGTGACTGAATTTGCAGTAGACAAGCACTACCTGCAGACGTTCAAAGGGCCACCAGCCAAGAAGAGAGGAGAGGGCGAAGTTTTCTCTCATGAGATACCCAAAGAGGAGTGACCTGAATGGGAAAAACAGGATGCAGAAGAGTTTGGCAAGATCATCTCAAGTGGCGCGCTTAGGATTTTGAGCGTTGAGGAGAGCGCTAAAGTGCAGAAGGAGTTGAAAGGGGCAGGTCAGGTCAATAGGATCCTGCCGACCCGCATGGTCAGGCGTTATAAACCAGGAGACGGCCCTGGTGCGCCTCGAACCAAGAAGTCAAGGTTCTGCATCAGAGGAGACCGGGATCCAGACATTGCCGATCTAACTCGTTTCGCTCCTACAGTCACAACCTCAAATTTGCAAGTCCTCATTCAAGCTGCAATGAACAAAGGGTTCAAAGGTTTGGTAGGAGACCTCAAGGCTGCGTTTACTCAGAGCTTGCCGCTGTTCAGAAGTGCCGGCAAGCTGTACTGCCGTTCTTGCGACGGCAGCATGCCAGGTTTGCAAGAAGGACAGATTGCTGAGATTGTCCTGGGGTGCGATGGGCTTTGTGATGCGCTGATGCATTGGCGGAAGACGCTAGTGCAGTTCCTCACGTCAGAGCTTGGATACCGGCAGAGCTGTCTTGATCCCTGCACCCTTCTTCTTCATGGCCCTCAAGGTTTACATGGCATGGATGCGGTGGAGATTGATTATTTATTGATGTTTGGAGATGAAATGCATGATTCAAAAATGGCCGTTTTGCAAAAGAAGTTCACATTTGGAAAGATTCAAGAGATCAACGGAGAAGGTGTGAGCTTTAATGGAAGAAGGCTTCGCCGTTTTGGCGACACCATGGTCATAGACATGAAGGCCTTTGTGGAGGAGCTTTTGAACCCAGTTCCTCTCAGCAAAGAGAGGGCAAAACAGAAGCAGGAACGTTTGACAGATGAGGAGATCAGTGAAGTTCGCAAGACTTGTGGATCGCTCAACTGGGCGGGACGCGAGGGACATCCTGACGCTGCAGCTGCGGCATCCTTGTTTGCTTCCATGATGGTGGAGATGAAGGTATCCGATGTGTTTGAGCTCAATCGAGTGGTTGACCGCTTGAAGGAGTCATCGGATTTAGCACTGCAGATTCAGCGCATTGAGGAGAAGAATGTGCGCTAGGGAGTGATATCTGATGCTTCATGGGGAAACGCTCGCGGGGGCAAAACACAAGGAGGGCATATGCTGATCACGTTTGACCGCACAATGCTGGATGGTGGACGTGCAGTTTGCAATCTTCTTCACTGGAAGAGCGGGAAGTTGCACAGGACAGTCAACAGTACTTTGGCTGCAGAGACACAGTCTTTGGCGCGGGGAGTTGGAGACCTTTGGATGATGGTGATGTATTTTGAAATCACCAACAGAGATTTCCAACTTCGAGAATGACGAAAGTATGTTCGCCAAGCCAGTTACACCGCATTCTCCAAAAATGAAGATGAAGAGAAGGCAGCTGATGCGCTGGCGCTGGTGGATGCGAAGTCTCTCTATGACCTCCTCTCCAACGAGACGAGCGGTGGTGGTGATCGCCGTACGGCGCTGGATGTGCAGATGCTTCGCGAAGAACTGAGTGAGCTGAGTGGAAAAATTCGCTGGATAGATCATGTCCACATGCCTGCTGATTGCCTGGCCAAAAAGTCAGGTCGATTTGATTCTTTGTTTGAGATGCTTCGTACAGGCAAGTTTGGCATCACGGATGAATCAACTACTTTAGAAGATAGGAAGGAGACACGAAAGCAGGTAGGATACAACCGTAGGTGACGAAGATGCTTTGGTCAACAGAAGTTTCGTGGTGCTGTGGAAATCATGAGCACTTGACCAAAGCAATATCCATGCGTGCTCAGGCTTGAGCGAATGCCAAAGCCTTTTTGGCACAATCCCCTGCCCATGGATGGGCCTCGCGTTTTGGCGAAAATAGGGCCTGCGTCCTCCGCTGCCACTGAGCACATTGCTCAACGGTAATTATCACCATGCATGCGGAATTCGCCCGGTTGAAATTAAATAGTTCGAAACGCTGTGTAAAGGTGTCTGTGTGCAAATGCATCCGTGCGTAAAAGCGTCTGTGTGTAAACGCTTGTGTGTGTAAACGCTGCTCTGCGTAAAAGCTTCTGTGTGTAAAGGCGTCTCTGTGTAAATGCTGGCGTGTAAAAAGGCGTCTGTGTAAAAGGTTCTCTTTGAAAAAGCTTCTGTGTGTAAGGGCGTCTGTGTGTAAAATCTGCTTTGTATAAAGGCTTCTCTGTGTAAAAGCTTCTGTGTGTGTGTGTAAAGGCGTCTGTGTGTAAAAGCGATTTTTCATTCTCTGCGGCAACCCTTTCGCATGAGATGAGGGTCAAGTGTCAAAAACTCAGGTGAAATTGCGATTATGAAGGGTCGGCGGCAAGTTCTCTGTGTTAAAGCGTCTCTGTGTAAAAGCTTCTGTGTGTAAGAGCTTGTGTGCGTAAAGCTTCTGTGGGTAAAGCGTCTGTGTCTGTGTGTAAAAGCTGCTCCGTGTAAAAGGATCTCTGTGTAAAAAGATCTCTATGTAAAAGGCTTCTGTGTGTAAAAGCGCCTGTGCGTAAAAGCGTCCGTGTGTAAACGCTTGTGTGTAAACCCTGCTCTGTGTAAAAGCTTCTGTGTGTAAAGGCATCTGTGTGTGCACGCTTGTGTGTAAACGCTGCTCTGTGTAAAAGCTTCTGTGTGTAAAGACTTCGGTGTGTAAATGCTTCCGTGCGTAAAAGCGTGTCTGCGCGTGTTTGTGTAAACGCTTCTGTGTGTGTAAACGCTGCTCTGTGTAAAAGCTTCTGTGTGTAAAGGCGTCTGTGTGTAAATGCTTCCGTGCGTAGAAGCGTCTGTGTGTAAAGGCGTCTGTGTCTAAATGGCTCTCTGCGTCAAAGTTTCCGAGTGTAAAGGCGTCTGTGTGTAAATACTTCCGTGTATAAAGGCGTCTGTGTATAAAAGGTTGTCTCTGTGTAAAAGCTTCAGGCATCATCAGACATCCTTTTTGACACTTGACCCTCACTATATTGGACAGAATGATATTTGTTTTACCATGATGAAGTTTCAGATCTGGAAGTGAAGATTCAGATATGGATGTGGGTTCTCAATGGCTGAGCCCCCAATCAGGTGGGAACAAGAAGGATGACAAGGATGACTAAGACGATTCACCATGCGCAGAAAATGGACAAAAAGGGCAGCCGGTTGCCAAGTAGCCCGTATGGTATATAAACATACATACACACATACACACATACATACATATACATACATATACATATACATACATACATACATACATGCATGCATATACATATACATACATATACATACATATACATATATATACATACATATACATACATATACATACATATACATACATATACATACATATACATACATATACATATACATACATATACATACATATACATACATATACATACATATACATACATATACA
>Ga0126342_10015409_pt1 | contig 13402 bp, 14 predicted proteins | sample Cyp1metagenome_FD_92528 | JGI IMG/M metagenome (GOLD analysis project Ga0126342, IMG submission 92528) | Coral microbial communities from Lord Howe Island, Old Settlement Bay, Australia - Cyphastrea 1 metagenome | ecosystem: Host-associated > Invertebrates > Cnidaria > Coral ...
TAATATATATATATATATTATATTAATAAAAATTAAATATATTTTCAAATTATAAAAATTTATAAATATATTAAATTAAATATTTATTTTATAATTTATTTTATAATTTATATATTGAAAAAAATATAAAGAAATAAATAAATATTCTTATTATTAAAATTATTTCTAATTAATTAATTTATATATTATTTATAATTATATATTTAATAATAATTAAATTATTTAATATTATAATAATTTATATATTTTTCAACATATTCAGTATCGGCGAATCAATATTTCCTTAATCGGCTTCAGAAAGGAAAAAAATGGAATTAATGTAATTAAAATAATATTAATGCAATTAAAAGGCCTCCAAATTCTCGCCACGAATATTATCCAGGCAAAGATAATCGCGTGGATATAGATTGCGTCAGATCCATTCGGCATGGATAATGAAGAAATCCACAACGGATTTGTAGCATCCTTCCGGATCATCCGGATCGTAAGATCCAGAGCCCGGTAGGGACCACCTGACCTCAGTGACAAAAAAATAAGAATATATTGATTTATATTATATATTTAATTATATTATAGAATTATTTTTTATAATTAAATTATTATATTTATCGGTCAAACTTGTGTACTTCTAAGATTCACCAAAACAACTACAAGGGTTTACATAGAGGTCAACCTTTATGGAAGTTTTGTGACATACGTCCACACAGACACACTTCCTACCAGTCTTGACATCTTTCAGTGCAAGACCCCTGCGGCCCTGACCTTTCTCCAGGGATGGCACCAGCCCTGTCTTTGGGAAACATGGGACCCGTGTCAGACTTCAACCATGACCTTGGGCCGACTGTCACTGTGCTGAATCAAAGGATGCAACAAGGATTTACATCCATTAGATGATATCTCATGTGATTCCAACAAACTTTAAGGTACTGATTTAAAGCACCAAAGCTAGTAAGTGATTGCGGACTAGACTACACTGCGGTTGATTTGAGAATGTTTGCAACTGCCTGCTTCCAAGCATCGGGCGAGAACCGGGCGGCGATGTCACTTTTTGAGTGACGCTTGGCGCAGCAAGACGATCCATGGCTGACTAAACGCAAAAAAAATGTATTCCTGCCAAAGCAGGACAACCAAGCAGTCTGAAAGTTTTCCACATTCCAGTTGGTCCATGTAATTTGTTTTGGGTGAACATCCCAGTTTTTGGCAGGTTAGAATCGCATCATGTGACAGCACGTACATGTGTTTTCAACTGGTTGTCTCTGTGAGAACTTTGAGAGCAAGATGCAGCAATTGACAAGTTGACTTTCCAGACCCCTCATTTGCAACGTAACTACTTTTTTTTGCATGAAGAGACTCTTCGAATCGTTCATGTGTGAACAGTGGAAAAGGTTGCATCATGGAAACATTAACTGAGTGACTTTGGCTATCTTGGATTGATGTTGGTTGACGGGAAGACCGGAAACCCATGTGCATGTGTTTTTTGGCATGCAAACGTAGAGCATTCCTAGAAACTTCCAGGCAATTCTATTATGTTGACCTCTTGCATTGGTGAGAGGAAGAAGTAAATCTGCTGACTATCAATCAATGTGCGATCCATGCAGCCACTACTCAAAAACCACTACACCTACGTTTCCACATGGCCACGCTTGGATTCCCTACAACAAACATAAAATCATATGGCTGTGGGGGGAAAATACTAGATTCTGGTGAACACCAAGACAAGTGGCAAATGGACAGATATGGTAAAGCAGCAGAGGTTTTTAAATTTTTCTATGTTTTACTTCGCTGATTTTGAGTAAAGCGTAGGACATTAGTCTATCAGACTATCATTCACCAAGGATTACCCAGCATACCTTACGTCCATGTCCCTTGCAGCCTGGTCGTGCTAACATCCTCTTTTTCCACGCTTTCATCCAAATATGTGCAGATGAAACTGTGAAACCCATCCAATTCTTGGCTTGAATCCAATCTGGCTGATTGCATCCAGCTTATCCTTGGTTGCATCCCTATGTTTAATGGCATAGCCAAAAGTCCTTCTAACAATGATGGTGACATGTTCTTACAACAACGATCGTGACCGTTCTGTCCGAGGCTGTCCGCGGATCTGTTGCAAGTCGCACAGCAGTTACAAATGTCCCGAATATGGACGCTATGGCAATTTGCGACAAAAGAATTTCCTCCAAAATTGGATGATATAAATATTTGGAGTTTCTTGCCACCTACACCCATCCATCTTTGAGCCACCGCTATACCCCCACTTGCTTGAATATACCCACTCACTCCACAACCCTATCTGGAGATGTAGCAAACAGTCAACAACATGTTGAATTTTAAAAAACAATAAACATGGTGATAGACCAGGTTTGTAACCAGAATGCAAGGCTAATCTTGAATATCCTGAAATAATTATGTGCTTTTCGCTGCCGAAACGATTTTTTCCATAGAAATTGCAAGAAAAATGTCTATCATTTACCAAATTTGACCCCGGGTCACCACGGTTGTCCACGCTGCCAAAGAAAAGGCTGGTGCGACTTCAACGACCTCGCGTCAGGCGCACAGGGGATATTTGGGGTTTTCCCAAGTCTTAGGGACCAGAAGCTATCATCCAAGCTAGTGGTTGTTCTTGTTTTGTTCATGGGGAAACCAATTCAATGCTAAAAAAGGATACCCTTGTGGCCGAAACACGTGACCATTGAATTTAGAATACAAAACATGTGAGCAGCAAGAAAAGTTTCACAAAATATAATGTTTGGATGTCAGTTTCGTACTACAAAGACCACCCAAAATGCAACCTTTCAATACATAACCATTCTGTGCCTCAGAAACAAAAGAATAGAGAATCGTGACAAAACGAGTGCGCGGTACAAAAAAATGCACAAACACTGCTTGCATCTCAAATCTCCTGGAAGACCAAGTTCCAAACTCCTTCATATCATAGGGGTTTCATAGAATTTTCCAGGATTACCAAGATCATCAAAAGGATGGCCCTGGTCAAAGCCTCAAAAAAACAGAGTTCCCGGACTCTTGCAAATCCCCGTGTGACACGCTCACCACTTTCGATTTAGCCGTCAAAACCTGGCCACGATCCAAGCCGGCTGAGATGTTAGACATTTCAAACACAGTAAATTGTGCAAGAGATACTTCATCCACCATGTTTGACAAAAAGGTTTACAGGCTCATTTTTTACACAATATCCAATCAAATTTTCATTGCACAGCTATTTGACAGCTGAGAAAGAATATGTGTTCCACGTGGAACCAGGTCTGATTTTCGAGAATCAAACACCACATCTCTCAGTGCAGTGCTTGGCACATGCCAAGGGTCACCCACTAGAATCAAGCCATCATCCACGGGATTCAAGTAGTGATTTGAATCAGTTTCACGATATGAAAACCGGGGTTCGATGCACCATCGCGGGGATAGGACCATTCGAAAAATGTTGCATCCAACAGAAACATGTCTTTCAAGTAAGTAAGCAACAGACTTGGGATGAAAGTTGCATTGGGGGGTCGAACAGCCAGCGCGGCTGTTAAGACCTGGAGATCACCATCCCACAGACCCCGAGCTTGCGGACCCACGCAAAAAAGAGACCCAACGAATTGCTGTCTTGATGGTTTTATATGGTTTTTGGTTGCATCTCATTGGGTCCAAAATCTGGGCATGGGTAACAGTACACGCAATTGGGCCAAAACCTTGAGACCTCATAGTGGATGGAGAAATAGTTGTCCGAATGGACATGGCGGTTCAAACATCAAGAGAGTGTGAACTGTAAGTACATACGTTGGAAATCGTTGGAACACCTGCTCAGCTAAGTTGGCAGGGTGAAAGCAATGCGATCATGATACGGTGCCACTCCTCACTGTTGGGCATTGTCAACTGGTGGCTCAGGGAAACAAATAAGCCATCATAAAAAACATGACAGTACTCAATGCACCAACCCCATGACCCAGCAGCCTAGTTGGTGCGTGGTTCAAATTGAAAGCCAAATGGGCCTGGGTGTGTTACAGATGTGTTCCCCATACCCACTACAACATCAAAGCGATGGACAATGCTACCGGGTGTTGCATTCGGTTGTCCTCACCTAAGGCACCGGGGTTAGCGTAAGTTCGAAGGCACAAAACAAAAATCATGCAATTATCATCAATTATTATCTCTTTAGTAACATCTTGATGTACCAGGAACAACGCTGCCGCAAACATGTTCAACTCACATCTCGACACGCTCAAAGAATGTCCATGCCCAGCTCTCTGGCGCATGGCGCAAGCAACTGCCAGCAAGTTTTGGCATTTATCAAATTTTATCATCAATTGTTGCTCATGCTCTGCGATCGGAAATTGCATTCCTGCAGCCTGAGCTCACACATTCGCTTATATATTTCTGAACACCTTCCTCCACTCGAGCCTGTCTCTCGGAAACGGACAGCTCAGGGTTCAAGTTGTAAACTATCGGCCATAAATAATGACGAATCATATGAAGTGGTGGGGGCAAATGCGCTGCAGCGTCAATAACTTCTGGATCCTCTAAAAAGGCCCTTGCAGCTGCAGCTTCTGCATCCCTTTGATCCCAGCACAAAGTACCCCAATAGGCATCATTGCTCCAGGCCCAAACAGTGAGGCCAGCGATCCATCCTCCCCTGGATGGCTTCGCGGAGTACTTGTAGTCCACCTCCTTTGTAATCTGACGCGAACAGTAGCGCTCGACAAATACATGCGCTTCCTCTTTGGGACTCTTTTGTCCCAATATCATACCCTTGGCATTTTCAAGGTCCTCTGCAGTAAAGCTTCGCCGCTTCTTTTTTGCTTCAGCTTCCTCTTTGATCTTTGATTGCTTTGCCTCGGGTTCGTCAGCAGAAACTTGTCCGTGGCCTCCCTGGCCCCTCTTCTTCGGAAGTTCCTTTTGAACTTCTGGACGGTCAGCTTCAGGTTCTCCTTTGGCGCCGGAGTTCACAGCTTTACTGCGATGTTGTCGCACGATGACAGGAGTCTTTGCCCGCTTCCATGAGCTATGGTCGTCTTCCGGGGCCTCTCTTTGCATCAAAAACCATGAAAAACACAACGGCCATTGCCTTTGCGTACAAACATGATCGGATGAAAAGCTACGAGCCACGGCTTGGGAATGATATCGCGGGTGGTTGGCTTTTCATCCACAGAACTCTGACAGGACATTGTGTTGGGTATGGTTAGCCCGTTTTGGAGACATCCCCAGATCAGATTCTGAAAAACTGTCATGGTATGCCCTATTCCATGTAATTTTCCTGGTCCGACATATCTTTGTTGGAAAGTCGTTTTATAAGACACTTTCCATCTACAGGGTTGCAAAATATGAAGTAACGCATTATCATTAACAATTCATCTAGGGGGTTGTTCAAAAATCCTCACCGACAAATTTGAATTTGTTGCTGGTTCTTATTGCCAACAGTGTGTATCTCCGGGTGGAAATCACTAAATAGTCTTCGTGACACCTCACACGCCTTCGGACTACTTGTCTGACTTGTAAGAGTTGAGTGGTATAGTTGAAATGCAAGGTTGTCTCCCAAGTCTCTCAAGATGGAAACCAGCTGCTTAGCTATCGTTTGAAAACCCCAAAATCCATGATTCAACGGTGAAATCCCTCTGATGGTGAAGAACCAAAGTGTTTGGTAGTTACCCTCAGGTCATCAAACGTGGCAATGGGAAATCCCCGACAAAAACGGAGGTTTATAGTTTCTAGCTGGTAAAATCATCTATAGATGGATTTTCCAGTAAAGTCACGTTTGATTACTAGAGCTAAATTAAGCCTTAACAAGTGTCATTTGACCAAGAAATATGGTGATGGAACCACAGGACAATGTCATTTGATCCTGAAACAACGGGAATTTGGCGAAGGATCCGAGCAGCAAACGTAGATGTATCCATTGATACAGCAACAATTTGCCAACATCAACGATAGAACAGCTTACCAACAGTTAGAAACAGGATCAAACAGGTGACTGACACAATAAAACCGGCATATCTGACCAAGAACAGACACGTATAATCGTGGTAAACCGTGGCTGGGTAAGTTGATGAGTCAATATTTGCCATATTCAACAAATGAGGGACTCTTTCAGACCGAACCGACACGTCAGACCGTGTTATCCACCTTTTATATGGGAATCCCATGGAATTGCTCAAAAGAATGTAGTTGTTGGAACCTAAGGAACCTTGGAGGCAACTGGGACAACATCTGGGAAACAACATCTACGAGACAACTGGGAGACAACTGGGAAACCACATCTCGGAGACAAGTCGAACAGAACTGGAGAACAAATGGAGAAACCTTGGAGGCAATTGGGGGACAACATCTGGGAAACCACAACCGGGAGACATCTGCGAGACAACTGGGACAAAACTGGGATACAAGCGAAAGACACTTGGAAGACAATGCGGAGACCACATCTGCACGACTGGGAGACAACTGGGTGACAAGTGGAAAACCTTCTTAGGGCTGGGTCTCCGCGACAACCAGAGTCAAATGCACACATGGACATCTCACAAGGGAACTTTTTTGCTGCAACGGTCATAAAATTTGCCGCCCATGCTAGAAACCATGTCGATCAACCAGCGCGCCTTAAACCTGACCGTAAGAACCCCAAGTGTGGCCATACTTTTTGGGGAATGAATAGCTAGCTGGGGAGACAAATGAATTGCCGACATCGGGAGAACCAGACACCACCACCTGGACAGAGCCGGACACCTTTTTAAGAAAGAATGGAGAACCCCAACAGAAAACTGTTTGGGGAAATATCAAATTCATACAATTTCCCAGAATCATCTTGAATAAAACCACATGGCGTGTGAACATTGTGTGAAACTCTTGGATACATGTGCACTAAGCGCATCTACAATGCCATGAGCCCAGGGACTTTAACCCCGCCTAAACGGAACTCATTTCAACCATGATACAAACCACTACCCCACTGCGACTCCACACCCACAGACAGAGATGAAGTTTGCGTCAGTTCTCGGGACAACTCCTGGCAAAATTGATTTGTTCGGCTTCTGAGCGATGTGTTTTGCAGCTCCAACTGCCAGATTCTAGCTACGGACTGATCGAAATCATGCCAACACTCAGTCCTCCGTTGGAAACCCAAATCATCGCTGGAAATCGATGGGTGCAATGTGTTGCCCGACAGTTTCTTGGCAGATAAGCCCCTTTGACTACTTTAACATATGTGTATATCCGCCGACCGCTGCCGACAGCAGGGGGAGCGCCTCAGAGAAGAGGGGACAAGAGGGGCAAGAGGCAAGAGGCTAGAAAGCAAGAACAAGCGGGGCAAGAGGGTCCTCAAACTAGAACCAAATAAGACCTTAATCATGTACTGCACACATCAGCCTGACCACATAAAATGAGCTGCCTATTCAAAGGCCATCAGTGACCGTCGTAATCTCGTGGTGGTCACGCGGGCACGCCTTGCCGTCAAGTTTCTCAGCTGTCTTGGCCGGCTCCTCCCAACAGCCTCAGCTCAAACATCGGGATGGATCCCAAACATGATCGGAATGATATGTGGAATGTCTGATTCATCATCATATATTGATATGATATGGAATGATATGATCAATATATCTCAATGGAATGATATGTGGAATATATTGAGTCATCATGATTCATCTAAATTCTTGAGTCCGACGGCCATTCTTTGCCAGACATCTTACTTTCACAAAACTTTCTAAAACTCCATGTCATTCCATGTATATATATATATATCTTTTGCGGGATGAAGACTCGGTCACTACCTGCCAGGTTATCATATATGATTTCATGATAGCATATACTGTAATAGCCTTGTTGACACGCAGCTAGCATCATCGACTCCCTTCTCACGACAGATTGTTGCTTGTTGAATCTGGGTTTTGTGCAAGATGTTGTAAGGATTACTGGGCCATCCCCAGCCAAGTTCCTGACCATTGAGACCTGGCAAAGGATGTGCCCAGCACGGCTACTTTTGTTTTTTCATTCTCGAATAGGAGTGTACTCTCACTGTAGTCTTAGCATGATTTCAGACTGGAAATGATAGGGAGCAGAGGTGAGACTCCGTGTCAGACCCGAACCGAAAAAGATCTAAAAAGCCATGCTTTGGAAATGTGCGGCTGTGTGGCGCATAGTCAAAGTGGCCTCTCCAGGGCCTGGGCAGGATCCAAGTAGACTTTGGACATCTTTGGACGCCCATCTTCCATGCATTGGTATTCCATTCAATAAATTCAATGATCTTCCATAATGTTTGACTTGATTTGCCATGCAAACCATAGACACAAGCCGAATTTCCAAATGTGTCCAGGTTCTTTACGAGGACTAAACAACTGTTGCAAAAACATCCCTAAGCCAGTGGAAAACTCAGCAGTGCAGCCAAACATCAACTGATCCTGCGGGCTCCTGGCGCAGTCCCCATCTTTCAGCATCCAAGCCTGAGTCGCAAAACCCAACTGGTGGAAAATGACTCCGACAGTGCATCCACCAAACCATGGAAACAACATGAAACAACCTGAAACAGGCACTGAGTTTTCGGATGTTTTCGGTAGTTGAAGAGGAGAGAACACAAAAACATCCCACACCGCATCCTCAATCCCTGAACTCCAAGCCGGCGCCATAGTCTTGTTGGCTGCCCAACCTCTCTTCTCCTGGGGTTCATGGTCTCGGAACACAAGGCCCTTGGACAACCATTGGACAATGACGATTTGGACATTCAAACATTGGACACCGGTATGTTACTTTTTTTTGGGTACACTATCTTTGTTATTATCATGGTTATTGAACACCAGTGACCTACTCGTGATCATTGATTTTTCTATTGTCCTGGTATATCCTCTCATTAACATCAATATTATTATTATTGTTATCATCATCATCATCATCATAATACTAATGGGTTCCTATCATCATTATCATTATTATCCTTGATGTCATGTTACTCTGTGTATTGATTACATCATTGCAGCGTCAACCGCTCCTGCGCTTCGCTGGCCGCCCGCAGGTGCAAGCCAAAGGCCGCAGAGGTTGGCCGCCGACTGGGACCGTGGAGAAAATCCCGGGTGATAGGGACCTAATGATGTTGGGGCCATATGATATATATATATATATGGGATACATGAGACTAGGATTTAAGCCTTGTGGGAGAACTAACTAACCAACCATCAAATTCTAGCATAACGTCATGGGATGATGAATCATTGTACACAATGATTACAGCAAGAAAAATGTCACCCATGTGTAGATTACTATAACTTATGATAACTATAACATACTATAACCCATATGTTCCAATTAAAAGTTCAGAATTCCCAGCTAGCCACAGTAAACAAGGGGTCACAGGTAGTCCAGAACCCCAATAGCCTTCGTTGCCAAGGCGCTCGAGCATTCAAAGGCCAGGGATGCTCGTTGATCTGCTGAGTGTTCAAGACGTGCACACCTCCACCCGTCTGCCAGGGCGCACCATGTGTCGAAGTCGTGTAGTTGAATAGATCAAATACATTGGGATAGCTTGAAGTGAGACACCCAAACTCATCTACCCACTGCGCCTTCGGGGTGATGCGATATGCACAAAGGCCTAAGTATGCTCAAACATGCTCAAACAATCTCAACACAAAACTGTTTTGCCACATCAGGCACTGAATTGCGATCACTCAAACATGCAAGAACATACATGGACATTGCTGCAGGAACCTGCATATCCGCCTGAACCTGCAATCTGCATATCCTGCTAAATTCGAAGTCAGAATCAGATTCCTTGTCTAATCCAACTCAAGTGCAGTTCAATCTGCAAACACTGACTTCTATCTCATCAACCCAAAGCCATTTGCGTATCTCTATGTTCCAATCCTTAACTCTAGGTGAGATACAGTTCTGCATCTGCTCTTTGTTCCTGCTTCGTGTGGCCGAAGTGATCCATGGATTCCAACCCTACAGAAAGCCCTCAGCTCCTCCGAGAAGTTGGCGCTGGAAACTGGAATGCAAAAGGCCATTCTGTGCCAATCAAACAGGTGAAGAAACAAGAAACTGTAGAAATTGTAGAGGCAGCCCCATTTTCTCGTCGTTTTCGTCATCAACTCTGGTGCAGTATCTCTTCAGATGGCACCCATTGATCAGTCACCCATTGAGCTTTAGCTATCGGATATCGTGCTCCATAAACGACTTGACTTGCTAGCAGCTGCTTGTCACTGCTTGTCAAGCAATGAAGCGTCAAAACATGTCAAAACGACGGCACATGGAGGCACCATCTCCCAGGATGGCGTGCCTGCTATTCGTGGATCTCTCGCATGCAAAAAACGTGGTTTGGCATCGAAGAATCCACACCTCTGGCCTGCGTACTCAAGCACCAGTGCAAGGGTGCTAACTATAATCATGCTAGAGACCGCAGAGAGTTCACAATTTTTTCTATTGTTGCAAAATCGCAGCAACCAAGTTGAGTGCCATTGTCAACAGAATTTTAACTTCACGAGACCAAATGCCAGTGGTGAAGACCAAATACCCTTGGCGATTCTCCCTACTGCGTGCTGTCTAGTTTTCTTGGGAGGACATCGGAGGACAACCAAGGGATTGACGCCTTGAGGGGGCCGTGCGCGTGTGACAACCCTGATGTTTGTTTGTTTATCCAGAATCTGGCTTTCATACTGTTGGTCTCCATTATCACGCTCCTGTGGCTGGAAGTGTAGAAATGTTGTTGTGTGTAGCATTGGGGGCGCTAAGACAACAAGTCAAGACGCTGAAATATCTTTTTTCTTCGGTGTCCATGCAGTTGTTTCGATTGTTTGTTGTGCACATATCTGTCAGTGTCAGCATAGAACATCAAGAGCATAGCACATCGTCGGCATCATCGTCGTCATCATCGTCGTCGTCATCATCAGCAGCAGCAGCAGCAGCTTACCACATCAAGAGCATAATACATCGCAAAGCACACCGTCAGCAAAGCATACCATCAGCTAGCATTCAATGACGTGAAACATGAACGTTACTGCCCCAGACCCACCCCAACCCACCCCGACCCCATCATCACCCGATGACAGCGCCATTAACATCCAAGCATGACCTCCTTCGCAACCCTTCTTTCATTCCTCACAATTCAAAAAGCTCTGAAGCTTCTGGCTGGTAATGTCAGAGCCCAGGCGAGCCCAACTAGATCTACAGCGGCATCTCTTCCTACTGAACGTTGGAACGAATCAAAGCATTCTCCCGTGACGATCCATCTTGGTCTAGGCATCATGCACGCGCATCTCACTTGGAGCCTTGTCCCACTGCGTCTCGTTCCTCAGCCACCCACAACTTTCGGCTTAAACGCAGTGTTTTGGCAAAGAAACATGTTGATACTGTATGTCTGCTGCATTCCATGAGGACCCTGCTGAGAAATTGAAGCCTTTTGATCTTTTCTGAATAATCCAATCCGCCAATATCAATCAAACACCCCCCAGAAACCAGGGATTAATAGGGGATTTACACATTTTTGGAACCATCTAGGGGGTGTTTAATATTTGGGGATGGGGTTAAACTGGGTACACCAGTACAAAACTCTGTATTTTTCACCAGCTTGAAGAGCCACCTGTTCACAATCTGCCGGGAGTCCACACTCAGCAGCCATGATGACGTTGAACACGTCAACGAGTCAGGCATTTGGCACGTCGAACCTTGGAAATGAGCACATCAACCCCCTTCTGGGGAGTAAATTAGAGTTCCTCACTTGTCAAGGGATGTCAAGGGTCAAGGTAGCACTAATGAACCAACAGAAGCGTAAAGCGATACTTGAACAACCCGAAACATCTGTAACTGCCGATTCTCAGATTGGCGGACTCCTGTTGTATGCCTTATGCCTACTCTGGGCTAAGAGTGCTGCTCGAGGAAGGTCAAAGGCACCATGTCACCCGCGCAGCTCTTGTCTGCCTGCAAGGTTTGGAATATTTTTGTCAGTTTTGGTTGCCTTTCTGAAACCAGCTGCGTTTTCAAACACGCGGTCAAGTCATGATCCAACAACAAAGTGTGATCTGCCGGTCTTGTGAACCACGTATTCAGACATGTTCAGACCGGTTCAAATTGAGTGGGTAAAACATGGTGAAACTTGAGGGAACTTATCAAAGTCTGTCCTTGGAGAGGCGGAACACGATGCCATCAGTTTCCTGTCAACCCTGTCAACTGCAACTCCAAGTCGGACAAGTTGGATAAGGCATGGCTGGGTGACATCGCGACATGGCAGCCTTTGGGTCTTCCAGGTTCCGTTTATTGGCATAGAAATTCTCTAAGCGATCGCCTCAGGTGGCGGGGTCGTTGGCGGGGTCGCTGGCGGGGTCGCTGGCGGGGTCGCTGAGTTACTGAGGTCACTAAAAAACTGTTGGTTGTCATGGCATCCATTTGGTGCCTCAGAATTTTAAAACTAACATAAACTAACAAACAAATATCAAAGAAGTGGATCCTCTAATTCTGCTGTTGAACATCTGAAAGCACAAAGACTTCAAAGCCTGCTTTCGTGCTGAATCTCCCAGGTTTCCGCAATGACTTCTCGCAATGAGTTCCACTCAGGCTCGGACGGGAAAGCTCTAATAGTGCCTGAGATGTCTTGCGTCCACATATGTCTGCATTGTGATAAGACATTCGTGGCTTCAAAAAGCACATGACGGCTGAAACAAGCCTTGCTCCAGTGGTTTGGTTTCATCCAGATTTGGAATCAGACAAAGCAACGACTATGGTTGCATTGCCATGCCCACCAAGGTCTGTTAGTGACTGCGAGTGGGTTCTGCTGTTTCAAAATCTAAGGGTTCGACCTTGCGTTGCGGCATGGCAATTGGAAGACAGCAGCACAAATACTGCTGGGATAAGTTCAAAGAGACGCGGTCCCGTTGGATCCTCGGGAATATGATGGAATATGTTTGAGTTTGAATTTGCTGCCAAGTTCTTGGGATCCAACTGTATGTCTTAGAACTGCAAACTGTCGGTTCAATGCATCCTGTCTTCATGAGGGATACAATCTGAGATAATTTTTTGTTTCTTCATCATCTACTTCTGATATTCGCATCTTTGAGGAATCAAAATCCAAATTCCAACGCCTCCAATCTCATGTCTCTATCTTGAAGCTGCAATCGGCCGAACGTCAGCATAAATCTCCACATGGGATGGTAAAGCTACCATTGCCGAATGGTTATACACATCATGTCTGAGAGTTATATACACCCACCGTGTCTGATGGTTATACCCATCATCACCAGCTGCATGTGAAGCCAGGCGTAGCAGGCGCCTTTCAACCGATCTGTTGCTGCGTTTGATCGCCGCCGGGCAGTGGTCCCCAGGTTGGAAGATCAACGGAACTTTTTGCGCAGACCCCATGACAAGCTGACTTTGATAGTTTTGACTCTTCAGACTTAAGAGATATTTCAAAAATCATGAGAAAAATAATAAATCACAACAACAA